>Ga0326728_10008823_pt1 | contig 24695 bp, 23 predicted proteins | sample MB3enrmetagenome_FD_207602 | JGI IMG/M metagenome (GOLD analysis project Ga0326728, IMG submission 207602) | Lab enriched peat soil microbial communities from McLean, Ithaca, NY, United States - MB31MN | ecosystem: Environmental > Terrestrial > Soil > Wetlands > Peat | place: USA: New York... | reverse complement strand
AGGCGATTCCCATCGATTCCATAGTGCAACCCTTCCCCGTTCTCGGAGGCTAGCGCCCGAGGAGCCCCCGCCCCTCGCGGTCCGCCCGTCGTCGTCCCTCTCGTCGTTCCTTCACGGACCGCGCGTGCTCGCGCAGCGCCGGAAGCCGTTCCGAGTGGGTCCGAGAGAGCTCCGTCAGTCCGAGACTGGTGACGAGGGCGATCGCGCCCTCGATGTCCCGGGCATATCCGTTCTCGACGATCTCCTCAAGCTCCCCCAGCAGGGTCGGTGGCAACTCCACCGAACTCGGTCGGGGCTCGCTCGCGGTCCGCACGAGCGCCCGCACCGCATCGGAGCGGGTCGAGAGCCCGTGGTCCCGTTGAAAGCTGTCGAGAAGCGACTCCTCCTCGGAGGTGAGGCGCACTCCGATGAACTGGGTCGCAAGAGCGCTGGCTCGGGCGTTCCGCACGTGTTAAACACAAGTTTAACATGTATTTAGAAATTGTGCGAATTTGTTTAACGCTCGGGGGGGCCGACCGTCGTCCCGCCCCGACACAACCCCGCGGAACCAGGTACGCGGCTCACGGCAAACGGAAGGTGACCGTTGACCGGCATGGTCACACCAGCCCCTGGCGACCTCTGGTTCGGGCTCCGAAATGGGTTTTCGCGTCCGGTCCGGGAGAGCTCCCGACCAAACCCTTTAGCCCTAGGACCCGTCGATGGACCCGGTCATCATGTCGGTGGGAAGACCCGCTTGGCTGGACGCCCAAGAGTACCCGTTCACCCCGCACTACTTCACGACCGACGTCGGTCAGATGCACTACGTGGACGAGGGGAAGGGAACGCCCATCGTCTTCGTGCACGGCAACCCTTCCTGGTCGTTCCAGTTCCGGGCTCAGATCAAGGGATTGTCCGGAACCCATCGCTGCATCGCGCCCGACCACATCGGCTTCGGGCTGTCGGATAAGCCGTACGAGTGGAACTACCTACCTCAGGGCCACGCTGACCATCTCGAACGGCTGCTCGAGTCCCTGGACCTGCGAGAGATCACCCTCGTGGTCGAGGATTGGGGAGGGCCGATAGGACTCTCGTACGCGTTGCGTCACCCGGATCGGGTCCGGAACCTCGTCATCTCGAACACATGGCTATGGTCGGTCCAAGGGAGCTGGTACTACCGTGCGTTCAGCGGATTCGTCGGGGGGTCCCTAGGTCGCTGGCTGATCCGGCATCGGAACTTCTTCGCCAAGCGGATCCTCCGGATGACGTTCGCGGACAAGCGCCGGCTGACCCCTCAGATTCACGAACAGTACCTGCGGCCTCTCGGGACCCCCCAGGAACGGAAGGGAAGCTGGGTGTTCCCGGGGCAGATCATCGGCGCTTCGGACTGGCTGGCCTCGCTCTGGTCCCAGCACGACCTCCTCCGAGAGAAGAGGGTCCTGCTGGTCTGGGGCATGAAGGACATCGCGTTCCGAGAGAAGGAGCTCAACCAGTGGCACAACGCCTTCCCCCAGGCGAAGGTTGTCCGATACGCGGATGCCGGGCATTTCGTGTCGGAGGAGAAGCCCGCGGAGATGTGCCGCGACATCCGGGAGTTCCTGGATTCGGATGCTCCCTGACGCCGTTTGGCGCTGATCACGGCAAGGGAGAAGGGGCGCGCAAGAACGCCTCGTGGCTTTGCAGGGATCCTGACGTCTTCGTGACATGGCCTCGCGCAGTCTTCCGAGGCCCCGATCCTTGCAGAACCGTGGGTCCGAAGCAGGGGCACGCAGGATGCGCGCTGCTTAGGGGCCCGCCTTCGCGGGTTGCCCGCCGACACGAGAGTGGGGGGCCCCACAGTATCGACAGAAGAGGAAGCCGACGTCGTTCGTCCGTCCGCACTGGTCGCAGAAGACGTCCGCCGCCGGCCCAGGGCCAGGCTGCATCACGACAGGCATTGGTGTCGCAACGAATGCGGGGGGCGGAGCGGGCGTGGGTGCGGTGGAGAAAGCGGGTGCCGTCGGCCCCCAGGTGGTCCCGGGGGCCAACGCCCGCCAATAGACCACGGTCGGCCGGTCGCGGAGAACGCCGTTCACCGAGAGGAGGAGTGCCCGGTCCGGGTAGAGCGCGGCCACACGCTTGTTGCCCACGGCCCGCAGGCCGAGGGCAAGGCAAAGTCGCTCTACCGGGCCATTCGCAACTTCCCCCGCCAGTCTCTGAGGGAGCTGCAGGAGCATCGACCCGATCTGGAATTCAGCAAACCCCGGCGGAGCGCTCGTGGAGGGCACGAGGGCCCCCGAGGGTTCGACGACCTGGCCGGCCTCGAGCGCAAACCGGGTGTCCCGTACCATTCCGGCCCCTGCGGCGGCGCATCCCGCCGAGAGAATCCCCACGACGAGAATCTCAAAGGGGATCACGTTCGGGTCGTACGGGAAGCCGACGAACCACGTCACGGTCAGGAATACTGCGCCGAGGCCGAAGAGGATCCCGATGACCCGGAGCACCCGGGCCCCCGGCGATCGGAAGTGCCGGAGGAGAGACGCGGATTCCTCCTGGCTCAAGCTCCGTGTGGGAAGCCCGATGGGCGTCACCGTGGCGACGCCGGCCCGGCCGGTGCGGCTCGTTCTCGCCATGTTACCCCCAGGACGGGAACGTCCCGTCCACCGGGTTCCACCAGGCCCACTGTCCCGTCTGAGGGTTGATTCTCGGCTGGCAGAAGACCCCGGCGAAGTTCGTGGGCGGCGCCGGGTTCGTCAAGAACGGCCAGTTGGGAGGTGCGGGCGGCTTCCCCTGGTGCTCCAACTGGAATCGTTGGAGCAGCTCCCCCCATCCTTGGTAAAGGGGATTCGGTTGGTACGGGGTTGTCCGGTAGTCGAACGCCCACGGCGGCCACCCCCCGGGGGGCATCCCCGGAGCAGGGGGAACCTGGAGGGTCGATTGGATCGCGGTCCCTCCCGTTCCCGTAGGGGAGGTCGAGATGTTCCCGTAGGTCACCGGGACCGGGATTGATGGAGCGGGGATGGACGGGGAGCCGGCGGGAAGACGGGGTCCCCGCATCGACGCGAGGCCGCCGACGAGGCCGCCGAGCCCCAGTAGCCCGCCGAAGATGATGAGGAGACCGTTGAACGAGAACAGGCTCGCCGTGGCGGACACCGTGATGGTACCCACCGTCTCGGAGCCGTCGGCCGAGTCGTAGATCACGATAGTGAAACTTCCGGCCGAGTTGTAGGTGTGGGTAAACGGCCCGAACATGCACTGGCACTGTCCCGAGTTGATGTCTTGACTCTGCACCTGGGATCCGTCGCCCCAATTGATCGTGCCGGAAAGGGGAGGGGTGGCGAAGATGCTCGTGAACCACTCGAGCGATACCGTGGTGCCGACCTCGAGAGGCGTGTCCACTCCCCCGTACGGCGATAGGCATGAGCTGCCGTCGGGGGCGTTGCACGCGGTGAACGTGTACAGCTGGTCCCCTTGCGCGGGGATGAGCCCGCTCTGGTCGGCCTGCAGGGAATCTCCAAGGTGCGGGGAGGAGGCAGCGGGCCGGGCGGCGAGCAGCGCGCCGGCCAGGCACAGGCAGCTCCCCAGAACGATGCAGCAGAGCGCGACCCTGGACAGACGACCATCAAGGTAGGACCTTCTCGACCTTCCGACCCTTGCGTCGGATAGCGGTTGGCGAGAAATCATCATTCGATAGGTACGCCGTTCTCGGGTAGAAATAACCCCCGTTGCAGAATGGAAAACGACCGAGGGGCGTAACGTGACACGAAACCACGCGGGTGGGCGGTCCCGCTCCCTTAGAGTTCGGGGCGACCGAGCGCGAACATGGTTCGTCATCGCCGCGCGTCGGGCTTGAGTCGTAGTGGCACTCGCGCGGCGGCCGTCCGGCACCGCCTCGCGGACCCGCGAGTGAACTTCAAGTCGTACGAGCTGTTCGATGGGGCGTGTCGGCTCAGCCCGCGAAGCCCGCTCGGCGGAATGTATCTCCCCGTGGGCTCGCCCTCGTCGTCGCCGCCTCGGTGATCGTGGTAGTCGCCGCCGTTGTGGGGTTCGTACTTTCCACGACGCCCGCACCCGGGGGGAGTTCGGGGGGTACTCCCACCGGTCCAAAGGAGATCGACATCCTCCCCTCGCCCGGCACGCACTCAGGATGCATCGTCGGCGTTCCGGGGGTCCCTCGTCCCACCTTCCCTCTTCGAAACGGGACCCTCCAAGCGAACACCTACACGGTGCCCGCCGGAACGGTCGGCCACGTGGGGATGTGCTACAACTCCGCGGAGGGTTCGATGCTCGCGTACGCCAATTGGAGCCACGTTGGCGCCGCCGGCGGTTGGTTTTCGTATCCTCAGGTCACCTACGGCGTGAACTACTACCTCGGAGCTCGCACGAACTACACCAACCAGAGCCCGTCCTGGGTCCTCCCTCAGACCGTTTCCGCGACGGTGAACGAGAGCCTCTGGGTCACCACGCAGTACGACCTTCGGGCCCCGAACGCAACCGACGTGGACGGTTACGACCTTTCGCTCGACAACTTCTTCAGCTTGGGGTTACCGCCGGAGTTCGAGGTCGGACCGTTCGTCGAGGTCGAGATCTTCCTCGCCCACAACATCTCGTATCCCTTCCACTGGGTGCACTGGAGCGCTCCCACCTTGGTGAACGCAACTGTCTCGGTCGAGCCGTGGGACGTCGCGTACTGGTGCCACGGCGTCGACAACGGCTCGAACGCGAACATCAGCTTCGACTTCTCCTATGGGGGCCAGAACACTCACGGGCTCGCCGAGGGAACGCTCGGGGTGAACCTCAGCGCCATGCTCGCCGAGGTCGAGTCGCTGATGCCCGCGGCTTCCTGCTGGAAGGGACCGACCTCGGGGTTCTCCCAATTCTATCTCGGAGAGGAGGACTTGGGCTCCGAGGACGGCGCCCGGGGAGGGACGGATTTCAACTACAACTGGACCGTTTCCACCTACTGTTTCCACACGCTGGTCCGCAACGCGAATGGGGCCGGGCTTGGGTGCCGGCCGGAGTCTTTGGCGGATGGGTCCCCGAGGATTCCCGACCCGGTCGGAACGCCACAATCCGGGACCATGTTCTCGGCAGCCTCCCCGCGGGACCAGCCGCTCGCGAAGCCCGTCGACAACACGCGTCAGGGTTCCCATCCCCGAGTCTAGCGACAACCGTCTCGGGACTCGAGGCCCAGACCTTCCCTACCGTGTGACGATCGTAGGGAGGGACCGGTCCGGCAGCCGGACCCCGGGTGTGTTTGCCACCGTGAGGTTACACCAGGGCGGGTCCTCCGTTGCAGCCCGGAAGCGCGCTAGCGCACCTAGAGCGGGCGGATCGGGATGCGGGTCCCTCCCCTGTTGCGGGACAGCGAGCAACGGGCGGCTCCGCTTACGCCCTACGCTCGCGCTTCGACCGCGAGGATGATATTCTCCCGCCCCGCTCGGAGACCACGTGCCCTCGGAGATCCTGACGGTCGACGCGGTCTGGAAGCGGTACGGGGACCACGACGCCCTGCGGGATGTCCACTTCTCGCTTCGGAGCGGCGAAGCGGTCGGATACCTCGGGCCGAACGGGGCCGGCAAGACCACGACCCTCAAGCTTCTCGCAGGCCTTTCCCGTCCCACGAGGGGCTCCGTTCGAGTGCAGGGCCTCGACCCCAGCCGCGACCGGGTCCGCGCCCTCCGGCGTCTGGGGGCGCTGGTGGAGACCCCGGGGGTTCCCCCGTACATCACAGGTTCCGACCTTCTCGAGTACGTGGCACGCGTCAAGGGAGTCCCGGGGGCGGAGCTCCGAGGCGCCGCCCATCGGGGAGCCGAAGCGATGAACGTGGCCGAGCACCTCGACCGACCGTTCGGGTCCCTGTCCACGGGCCTCGCCCGTCGGATGCTTCTCGGCGCAGCCCTGGTCGGTGACCCCGAGGTCCTGCTCCTGGACGAGCCGACCCTCGGTCTCGACCCGGCCGCCCGACACGACCTGAGGAACCTGCTGCGCACACTCTCCCGGAGCGGGCTGACGCTCCTGCTCTCGACCCACCTGCTCGAAGACGTCCAGGAGGTCTGCGGCCGGGTGCTGTTCCTTAGGAACGGTGTTCTGGTCGGAGACGAGCCCGTGAATCTCGAGCCCGAGACCGGGGTCGACGGCGCTCGGAGGGCCGTGCGGCTCCGCTTTGCCTCGGACGTGACCGCCGAATCCGTGGCGCGCGCGACCGGGGCCGGCTTCGAGGTCACGCTCGACGCACCCCGTCAGGCGACCGTGCGGTTCACGGGTGGGGAGCCGGAGCAGGCGACCGTGCTGGCCGGGCTGGTCCGAGCGGGCCTGCCGGTCGTCAGCGTGTCAACGCCCGAGCCGGACCTCGCGCGCCGGTACATGGAGCGGGTCGGCCGGGAGGACGCCACATGAGCGGCGAGGTCGCGGCCCTGGTCCACAATGCCCGTTGGGAGGTCACTCGCCTACGTCGTTCCCGACGAATCTGGCTGCTTCTGATCCCCATCGTCGCAGGACCGATCGGCAGCGGGATCGCCGACCTGTACCTTCGGGTCCCCTCCTCGGGAACGGCCGAAGTGCTGGGCCTCCTGATCACCGCCGGACTGGCGGCGCTGGTCGTCCTCGACCTGACGGCGCTCGCGGTCGGAGAGGACCTCGCCCTTCGCACCCACTACCTGACCTTCGCGCTTCCACAGCCCCGGGTGAGCGCTCTCGCCGGCCGACTCGGAGTCGTGGTGGGAGGTACGCTCGCCGTCTACGGCGTCGGGGCCGTCGGGGTGGCGTGGCTCGCCGGCGCGCTCGTCTCCACTTCGTCGACCGCCCCGGCTCCGATCCTCGTGCCGACGCACCTCGCCTTCGGGATACTGGGCCTCTTGGTGTTCCTCGGCGGCGTCACCGCGGCAGCAGGGGTGGTCACCCGAAGCGCTTCCCAGGCGCTCGTTGCGGGGATCCTCGCCGGAGTGGTGGCGGCCGGTGTCGGGAGCATGTTCCTCATCGAGAGCCGGCTGACGACGTTGTTCCCCGTGGCGTTGGCGGTCGCGGGGCTGGCCGGGTTCGTCTGGTGCCTGGTCCAGTACGGACGGATCGAAGGCTGAGAGATTTCGGATGCGGGCGAGGGCCATATCGAGGAGCGGACGCGACCCGCGGGGCCTGGAAGCAGGGCGGCAGCATGGCGCCCACGCCCCGTCGGTCCGACCGCAAAGGGGAATACCTATCAGAAGCGGAAGCGTGGGTCTCCATGGTGTTCGTCTACCTGTTTGAGGAAGCACGAGGGCTGGACAAGTTCGTCCTTGGCGGCAAAGGGCTCGGGCTGGCCGAGATGACGTCGATCGGCCTTCCTGTGCCGCCCGGCCTGACCATCACGACCGAGGCGTGCCAGCAGTACTTCCGTACCGGGCAGGTTCCCCCCGGGCTCTTCGAAGAGGTTCATTCGAAGCTCGCCCAGGTGGAGAGGAAGACCGGAAAGAAGCTCGGCGACCTGGACGCGCCGCTCCTATTGTCGGTGCGCTCGGGAGGTCCATTCTCCATGCCGGGGATGATGGACTCGGTCCTCAATCTCGGCATGACGGACAGGGTGGCCGAAAGGATCGCGGTCCTCGCCAACGACCGACGCTTTGCGATGGACGCCTACCGACGGCTCGTCCAAATGTACGGCAGGATCGTGCTGGGCGTCCCGGGCGAGGAGTTCGAGGCGCTCCTGGACCAGAAGAAGAAGAAGCTCGGCGTCACCCAGGACCCTGAGATACCGGCTGCGGAGATGGAGGAGGTCGTCCGAGCGTTCAAGGAGTTGGTCCTGGAGAAGACAGGCCAGCCGTTCCCCCAAGACCCTTGGCAACAGCTCGAAGGGGCGGTGAACGCGGTCTTCCGGTCGTGGGAGAACCCGAGGGCCAAAGAGTACCGCCGGTTCTACAAGATCTCCGACGAGCTCGGAACGGCCGTGAACATCCAAACGATGGTCTTTGGAAACATGGGAAAGAGCTCGGGCTCCGGGGTCGGCTTCACGCGCAACCCTTCGACGGGGGAGAAGAAGCTCTACGGGGAGTACCTCGCCGATGCCCAGGGCGAGGACGTGGTGTCCGGGACCCGCACGCCGGTCCCGATCCTCGCGATCGACGGCTCCCTGCGGTCGCAGTTGGAGGGCATGGCGGGGAAGCTCGAAGGGCACTTCCGGGACATGCAGGATTTCGAATTCACCGTGGAGAACGGGCGGCTGTTCATGCTCCAGACCCGGAACGGCAAGCGGACCGCGCAGGCCGCCGTCCGGATCGCCTACGAGATGGCCAACGAAGGGCTGATCACGAGGGAGGATGCGGTGCGACGGCTGGACCCCACGGAGGTGGACCGGCTCCTGCACCGGACCATCGACCCCACCGTTCAGGTCAAGGCCATCGCCAAGGGACTGAACGCATCCCCGGGCGCCGTGTCCGGGGCCGTCGTCCTGGACACCGCGGAGGCCGCCGCGATGGGGGCCCGTGGGGAGAAGGTGATCCTCGTCCGGCCCGAGACCACGCCCGACGACATCTCCGGCATCATCGCAGCTCAGGGGGTCCTGACCGCCCGAGGAGGAATGACGTCGCACGCCGCGGTCGTCGCTCGCGGGATGGGGAAGCCCGCGGTGGTCGGTTGCGGCACTTTGAGGATCCACGCCCCGGAGGGTTACTTCGAGGTGGAAGGCGGTGGGGTGGTCAAGAAGGGGGACCTGATCACGATCGACGGCACGACCGGCACGGTGATGCTCGGCGCGGTGCCCACGGTCGAGCCTCAGCTCACCCCCGAATTCGGCAAGGTCCTCGAGTGGGCCGACGGGATGCGACGCCTGGGCGTGTACGCCAACGCCGACACCCCCGAGGCGGCGACCCGCGCACGGGAGTTCGGCGCCGGGGGGATCGGCCTCTGCCGGACCGAGAGGATGTTCAACGCGCCCGACCGGCTGAAGATCATGCAAGAGATGATCCTCTCTGAGACCAACGACGAGAGGAGCAGCGCCCTGCGGAGACTGCTTCCGTTCCAGCTCAACGACTTCCTCGGGATCTTCCGGGCGATGAAGGGGCTTCCGGTCGTCGTCCGCCTGCTCGACCTCCCGCTCCACGAGTTCCTCCCCGAACGAGAGAAGGTGGTCGCCGAGATCGACGCGCTCTGGAAGCGCGGCGTGTGGCCGCCGGAGATCCACCGGTGGGAGCGGATGCTGGCGAAGCTCGGACAGCTGACGGAGCACAACCCGATGCTGGGACACCGCGGCTGCCGACTCGCCGTGACCTACCCGGTCATCTACGAGGTCCAGGTCGAGGCGATCCTTCGGGCCGCCATCCAGGTGCGCCGCGAGGAGGGGGAGACCGCCAAGGTGGGCATCATGCTGCCCCTGGTGAGCGACAAGCAGGAGCTGATCCTCCTGAAGGGGGTGATCGACGCGGCGGCCCAGAGGACGTTCGCCGAGGTGGGCGAGACCCTGGAGTACAAGGTGGGGACCATGATCGAGACCCCACGGGCCGCCCTGACCGCGGGGGAGATCGCCCTCTACGCCGAGTTCTTCTCCTTCGGTACGAACGACCTGACGCAGGCGACGTTCGCCTTCAGCCGGGACGACATGGAAGGGAAGTTCATGGCGAAGTACCTGGAGGCCAAGATCCTCCCCGAGAGCCCGTTCCAGGTCCTCGACGTCGACGGCGTCGGGAAGCTCGTCGCGCTCGCCGTCAGCGAGGGAAGGAAGGTCAAGCCGGGTCTCGAGGTCGGGATCTGCGGAGAGCACGGCGGTGAGCCGAGGAGCATCGACTTCTTCCACCGCGTGGGCTTGAATTACGTGAGCTGCTCGGGCTTCCGCATCCCCGTGGCCCGGCTGGCGGCGGCCCAGGCCGCGCTCAGCGCGGGGAAGGGCCCGTCCTCGGTCTGACCCGGACCGCGGAGGCGACGGCTGCCCGCTGGACGCCGGCCTGCCACCGATAGACCGTCACGCCTGCTGGACCTCGGCGAACGTGTATCGGTTGTTCCCAACGAACCCGACCGCGCTTCCCGCGAGGATGCCGACCCCCTGTCCGATAAGCGGAGGGAGGATCGTTCCCGTCGCGAACAGCACGACCTCGTTGACCGATAGCGAACCCACCGAGACGCCAAAGTAGAGGCCGAGGCGGCGGGTCGGAGAGTGCCGGTGATCGGCCTCGGTCCGGAACGTCCAGATGCTGTTCAGGGCGAAGTTCCACAGGGTCGCCACCACGAACGCGACCGCGCTCGCCACGAAGTACAGGCCAGGATTGGCCGCGGTCCTCGAGGCAAAGCTGAGGACGCTCGAAAAGAAGTTCGTGACGGGGGTGTGGGAGATGGCGTCGACCGTGAGCACGAACGCGGCGAGGTTCACGACCACCCCGGTGAGGCCTACCACGAGGAACTTGCCGTATCGCACGAGCCCTTGGGGCGGACCCGACCCTTCCGGCGGACGGCCAACCGCGACCTGAGCTGAGGGCGGAGGCTGCGCTTCGGGCATCGGCAAGGCACCGCGGTGGCCCACCTCGACAGTCGATATAGAGGGGACGGGCGCCTTCCGAGTCAGACCCCGTCATCGGAAGTTCTCGACTTGGGGGTCCCTTTCGGGATCGCGAGCCGACCTCCCTGTCCTCCGCCCCGATGGCGGAGCCGCGAGGGCCGAAACCGAGGATTCGCCCGCCCATGGACCCGAAAGCTGTGTCACAGCACTCGTCGGGATCGGAGTGTACGGTGGTTGCGATTCGGTGCCTTCGAAAGCCGGATGAACGGAAGACTTATCCTGCCGGTCGGTGATTTTGCGCCCGAGGTGTGTTCTTGGCGGGCGGACGGCTTGAGCAGCATCCGGCACGCCTGCGCGAGAAGGGCCTCCGGACCCTCGCGAGGGCCGGCGGGGGGGAAGACGAGCTGAGGCTCATCACGGCCTCCCTTGACCAGGCGTATGCGACGGAAGCCGAGCGGGCGAAGAAGCTGTGGGAAGTTGCGGACTTCGCCACCTCCATCGGTAGCCCGGCGGCGCGGGACTATTTCCGTGCGATCGCAGAGACTCAGGCCGTCGCAGAACTCACGGACGAGCGTGTCCTCGCGTTCGCCCGGTCGGTGGACCGCCACACCGCGGAATGGTACTTCTGGGCGATCTGGGGCACGAAGGCCGTCCGGGAGCTCACGAACGAGAGGGTCCTCAAGGCCGTGGAGTTCTTCCGGTCCATCGATAGCCCGGCGACCGTGGAGTACTTCTTGGCCATCCGGGAAACGAAGGCAGCTGCGCAGCTCACCAGCGAGAAGGTTCTCAGCTTCGCCCAGGCCATCGGAAGCGAGGCCGCGGTGGAGTACTTCGGGGCGTGCTGGGAGACGAAGGCGGTCGCGGAGCTCACGAGCGAAAGGGTCCTTGCGTTCGCTCAGTCGTTGGGCAGCGACGCCGCCAAGGAGTTCTTCCTGACGATCCGGGAGACCAAGGCGGTGGCCGAGCTCACCGATGAGAAGGTCCTCACGCTCACCCACGCCCTCGGCGCCCGAGTCGCGGAGGAGTACTTCCGGGCGGTCCGGGAAACAAGGTCCGTCACGGAGCTCACGGCCGAAGGGGTCCTCATCTTCGCGGAATCCATCGGCAGAGGCCCGGCCCGGCAGTACTTCCAAGTCCTTCGGAGCACGAAGGCCGTAGCGGAGCTCACGGCCGAGAGCCTGCTCCGGACGTCCGGGGTCATTCGAGCAATCGGCAGCGATGCGGCGCTGGACTACTTCCTCGCCGTAGCCACGACCAACGTGGTTCCTCCCTCGCCGGCGACGGCAGGAGGTCGCAGTTCGCCTGCGCAGGGGACAACGGTGCCCGTGCTCACCCTCTTGGACCTTCCCCGGTACGACCGCTACCGACCCGTCGCGCTGTTCGGCCTGAGCGCCGCCTTCTGGGTGGGGGTATGGCAATCCGCCAACATCGCCACGTTCGCGTTCCAGAACCTCGTCAGCCTCTCCTTGGTCCTCGGCGCCTGGGTCGGCCTTCTGTGCAGCGTCTACCTCCTCCTCGGCGTGGCCGCCGAGCACGCCAGCGAGGAGTTCCTTCAGCGGCGCCGACGGCTGCTCAACGAGCACGGCATCCGCTGGCATGACTGCTTCGCGACCGAGCAGCGCTGCGAGCTCTGCTGGGGCGCCGGCCACACGCATCGGGACCGGCAGTACGATTACGGAAGCTTCTGCCGCTGCCCCGCGTGCTAGGAAGTTCCGTCCTACCCCCTCAGCGCGCTGTGCCACATCCGGCCGCTAAACTCAAGTGCTAATACCTCCCCCGGAATCCCCGCGACCCGAGAAACGGCGATGGACGACTCGTGCTACATCTGCAGAAGGACGCAGGTCGATCTCGACCGGCTCAACGAGGAGATCCGCACCCGGGTGTACCTATCGTACTTCAGCAACGCGCGAGGTCAGATCGACGAGCAGCGCCGGAAGATCACCTTCCTGCAGCGTCTCAAGGACGAAGAGAGCGGGGACCCGCACTTCCGCATCAACGCGAAGCAGGTCTTCGGCGACCCGGCGGCGTACAAGAAACTGATGCCTTGGATCGACACGCTGATGGAGATCGCCCACGCCAGCCCAAAGACCACGACCGAGTCGAAGACGATGGGGGAGCTGGTCGAGGAGCTGCTGGCCGACGAGCGTCGCCTCACCTTGAAGCTCGAAGAAGGGTTGAACCAGATCCGCGGGGGGTTCGCCACCGGAGGCAGGTCCCCGCTGTCCCTCGATACCGTGAGCCACTTCCTTCCGGTCGACTGGTCCGTCGATACCTATCCCATCAAGTGGCAGGCCGTTCAGGCGACCGACCGCGAACCCCTTCACCGATCGCCGGGGGAATCGAAGCCCACGGTCGAGGTCCAGCTCCACATCTGCACGATCTGCCAGCGGCTCACGACGCGACCGTAGCGGGTTCCTGCTTCGGATGCGGTGGCCAAGGCCGGCTGGAGCGTTCGCGGCGATGACCTCGGTGGGCACCTGACCCTGGGGCTCCGGCACCCGCCCGCGACTCTTTGGATCGAATTCCGGCGAGGAAGGGGGCCGCCGCCCGTTGGTCATCGGGAGTTCGTCCGCCGTTCCCCTCGGTGACGTGGCCTCGGAGAGCATCGCGGCCGTGGCCGCCGGCACGAGGCAGAATCGGGTAACCTTCATAACCTGAGATTGTAAAACCCGCAAAGCCCGTCGGCTGGGGAGAAGTCGATCATGGTAACCTGTGTTGCCGCGATAGGTCTCACGCCCGCTGTGCCTTGCAACTCCGGCGACATTGCCTGGGTCATCACGGCCACCGCGCTCGTGATGATCATGACCCCGGGCTTGGGGTTCTTCTACGGCGGACTGGTCCGTCGGAAGAACCTCGTCTCGACCATCGTCCAGTGCATGGCCATCTTCGGTGTCGTGAGCTTGGCTTGGGCCATCTGGGGTTACTCGCTGACCTTCGGCGATTCCACACTGGGCGGGTTCATCGGGAACTTCCAGTACTTCGCACTGAACGGGGTCGGGTCCTCGGCCAACACCGCGTATTCTCAAACCATACCGGCGCTCTTGTTCTTCGCCTTCCAGCTCAAGTTCGCGGCGATCACGCCGGCGCTGATCATCGGCGCGTTCGCCGGCCGGATCCGTCTCAAGCCACTTCTCATCTTCATCCTCGCCTGGGTGACGTTCATCTACTTCCCGGTGGCCCACTGGGTCTGGGGCGACGGCGGCTGGCTTCACGTCATGGGCGTGGAGGACTTTGCCGGCGGCATGGTGGTCCATACCACCGCGGGAGTGAGCGCCCTGGCGGCCGCCCTGGTCATCGGGCGGGGCGTGGACTTCGGCAAGGAGAGTCGCCCGAACAACGTCCCGTACGTGATCCTCGGAACCGCCATCCTGTGGTTCGGCTGGTTCGGGTTTAACGCCGGCAGCTCCCTCTCGGCGAACGACATCGCGGTCAACGCCCTGGTGACCACGAACCTCGCGGCCGCCGCGGGCGGCGTGAGCTGGCTGTTGCTGGACTGGATCCGGAAAGGCAAACCGTCCGCGGTGGGCATGTGCATCGGGTTCGTCTGCGGCCTCGCGGCGGTGACACCCGCGGCGGGCTTCGTGAGCCCCGCGTTCTCGATGGTGATCGGCGTCGCGGCCGGTGTCGGCTGCAACTTCGTGGCCAGCTGGAGGGCACGGACCAAGCTGGACGACTCGTTGGACGTGTTCGCCTGCCACGGCGTCGGCGGGATGTGGGGAACCATCGCGACCGGGCTCTTCGCCTCCACCGCCATCAACAACCTGAACGGGGCCCAGAACGGGCTCGTCTACGGCAACCCTCACTTCGCGTTGCTGCAGATGTTCGCGGTGGCCGTGGTCGCGACCTTCGCCTTCTTTGGGACCTACGTGATCCTGCGGGTCATCAACTACTTCTCGCCGCTGCGAACCAGCGCCGAGGAGGAGAAGGCCGGCCTCGACGAGGTCCACTTCGGAGAGGAAGCGTACTACCCCGCCTCGGAGTAGTCGAGCTCCCAGAGCGTCGTTCCCCGGCCTGACGGCACGTCGTCGCGCCCAGCGGGTAGCGTAGCTTCAGGTCCGACCGCCCCCGTCTCCCGCGGCACGCGAGGGGCAAGTGCATTCGCCCCATTTCCCTTGCTTGGCCGGGGGGAAGTCGATGGGTCGGCCGAGGGTTACGCCATCTCGGCCGTGCGAAAACGACGAGCGCGCCGTGTCGGTCGAACTCCGCACGCGACAGCGACCGGGAAGGCGAAAGGCTGCCGAGCGCTCTGCTGGCTCCGGGTGAGATGCCCGGATCGGGCGTGCCGGGCGAGGTCACTCGCCGTGAACGTCCTCGCCGTGGAGCTCCCAGTCGAGCCCAGCTACCTCGACCTCTTTGGGGACGCGGACGTCCATGAGTTGGTCGATGGCGAGGAGGATCAGGTACGTGACCGCGAAGGCGAACGCTGCGGCAAAGGCGACCGCGGCAAGCTCCTTCGCGAAGAACGCAGACCCGCCGAAGAACAGGCCGTTGGCCCCCCCGGAATTGATGCTCAGGGTGGCGAACACGCCGAGGAGCCCGATCCCGAGCATCCCTCCCACGCCGTGGACGCCCCAGACGTCCAGCGCGTCGTCCCAGTGCCGACGGTTCTTGAGGGTGATCGCGAGGTAGCAGACGACCCCGGCCGCCGCCCCGAACAGTATCGCCGCGGACGGCGAGACGTATCCCGCGGCCGGGGTGATGACCACCAGGCCGGCGAGACCGCCCGTCAGGAACCCTACGAACTTCGGCTTCCCTTCGATCGCCCAATCCATCATCATCCATACGAAGCTCGCGATCCCGCCGGCGATCGCGGTGTTGAGGAACGCCACCACCGCGACACTGTTGACGGCGTAGGCGTTCCCCGCGTTGAAGCCGAACCATCCGAACCAAAGGATCGCCATCCCGATCCCTACCATGTGGAGGTTCTGGGGCTTGTCCCGAACGTACCGGCTTCCGAGGTACAGTACGCAGGCGAGGGCGCTCATCCCGGCGATCGTGTGGACAACGATGCCGCCCCCGAAGTCGAGCACGCCCCACTGCTGAAGGAGGCCCCCACCCCAGACCATGTGGGCGATGGGGTAGTAGACGAACAATTGCCAGCAGACGAGGAACACGAGGTACGCGCCGAACTTGACCCGGTTCGTGAACGCCCCGGTAATGAGCGGGGGAGTGATGATGACGACCATCATCTCGTACGCGAAGAAGATGTAGAGTGGGATGCCGGAGCTGACGGGAGAGGCCGTCCCGGAGGAGGTGTTGAACAGGAACGCCTGGTTGAGGTTGCCGATGACCCCGTGGAAGTCCCCGCTGAAGCAGAGGGAGTATCCGACGGAGACCCACATGAGCGTCGTCACCCCTAGGGCGGCGAAGCTCTGCATCATGATCGAGATGGAGTTCTTCTGCCCGACCAGGCCTGCGTAGAAGAACGCGAGCCCGGGCGTCATGAACATCACGAGCGCGGTCGCGATGATCATGAACAGCGTGTCGGTCCAGTTGAAAACCATGGAAACCACCCTTAGAAACCGGACCCTGCGAGCGCCCCTTCGTTCGGTGGCTACCCCTGGCCACAGAACGATTTTGCAGCCCAACGGCAGGTCTTCATGTTTGCGTTAGCTCGGAATGACGAGGCGGGAACCGCCTGCGGCCGGACCCGACCTCGAGGGCGGTCCCCCCCCGGAGCTCGTCGGCATCGTCGTCCTTCCGGACGTGGCATTGGCCCTCGAAGCATCGCACCGGGTCATCCCGGCCAGCTCGGAGGGAACGGTCTCCCCGGGCACTCCGGGAGAGGATCGCGGACTCCCCGAACGCGGGTTTAAGCCCACCTGAACGATACCCAATGTTACCCGGCCATCTCGATGGCAGCCAATCTCGACCTTCCCACGGAGCTGAGCCACTTCCTCGACCGCCCTGCTCCCCAAGCGCTGCTCGTGCGCGGCCCTCCGGGTTCGGGGAAGACCATGCTGGCGCTCGAGATCCTCGAGGCGTTCCCCGGGCAACGGATCTACGTCACAAGCCGCGTCCGCAGGGCCGACCTCGCCATCGATTTCCCTGCGCTCGGACGGATGGCAACGTCCGGCCGGCTCTCGATCGTCGACCTAACCGTGGCGGGGAGCGACCTTCGGACTGCCTCGCGCGCGGTCGCGTCCGCTCCGGACCTCGTGCAGCCCGACGATCCCCACCACGAGGTCCGTGCGCTTCTCCTCCCTCCCGAGGTCCTCGAGGCCTGGAGCCAAAGCTCGCCTACGGCCCCGACCCTCGTGGTGCTGGATTCTTGGGACGCCATCGTCGAGCGTCATATCGGTGATCCCGCCAAGCCCGCGGAATCCCTGCCCTCGCGGAAGGACCTCGAGCGGATCGCGCTCGAGCAAATGGCCGAGGGGCCCGTCTTCCTTGTGCTGGTGGTGGAGCACCGCGAGGACGCCCAGCTCGAGTATCTTGTGAACGGCATCGTGTCGATGGAACGGGAGCTGCACGACGGCCGGATGGAACGCTGGCTCCACATCGACAAGCTGCGGGGCGTCCGGATCGCCCATCCGTCGTATCCGTTCTCCCTCGAGGGAGGGCGGTTCCGGTGCATTGAACCGTTCCGAACCGGAATGCGAACCAGCATCGCCCGCATCGACCCAGACCCGGGGGAGACTGTCGGCGAGATCTGGCCGGGGTCCACCGACTACGCCTCGTTCTTCGGGCGGCCGGAGGTCGGAAAACTCACCCTGATGGAGTACGACACCGATGTTCCGATTGCGGCGCTCCGGCTGTTGATCGTTCCGATTCTGAACCAGGTAGTTTCCCGGGGCGGCCGGGTCTTTCACATACCTCACCCCGGGATCCACCCCGCGGAAGTTTGGGAAATGTACCGGGGCCTCACCCAGAAGGAGGCCTTCCTCCGTCAAGTGCGGCTTGTGGGCACTCTCGCGAACGGGGACCCGAGCGAGTTCGCGTCCGTCATGCTACCTCTTCCTACGGTGAAATCGGACGCCTTCAACCCCCGGATCCCGGAGGCGGCGAAGTTCCTGCGCGAGAACTCCGACCCGAGGAGTCCGAACGTCGGGGTCGTCTCGATCGCCGGTCTCAAGACGATCAACTCGCTCGCCCCGGGCACGTACACCCCCGAGACGCTGCCCGGACTGGCGCTCACCTACTTGCACCAGTCTCCCGGCCACGAGATCTGGGTCGGTCCGACCGACGATGCTCTCACCGAGTCCCTCCGCCCCGTGGCTAGCACGCGCCTTCGGCTGTGCTCGCGGGAGGGCCGTATCTTCCTTCACGGTATCATTCCCCGGACCCCTTCCCTCGTGCTCACCGAAGGTGACGACCGGTCGCCGTACCACCTCATGCTGATCGTGTAGGCGAGCATCTCGCCGCGTCGAGAGGGTGGACCGGGCCCAATGGGACGCGCCGTCGCACGGAGAGGAAGAGCGTCCTCAGAGGGCTACGGTCCCCCGGATCTGGGACGTTCCGACGAGACCGAGCACGGCGATGCCGCGGCCGATTCCGGCGATCGGGGCGTTCGTAACAAGGATCAGAACGGAGTCGTTCGCGATCACGACGTCCGAGGGTCCGGCCGTCACCGCCGTCCATTGGTGGCCCTGGGTATAGGTGAGCAGATTCGTGCCGTTCGGCGTCGCCAGGACGACGTACCACAACGCTGTGGAGTCCGGCGGCGACCCCGCGCAGACGTTCGATGAGGTCACGTTCGCCACGGCATTAGGGTCTCCGATCGTGTCGCCGTCGTAGATCTCGTAGACGCGGACGCTGATGTCCCCCGTGCTGACGGGCTGGGTGGAGTTCGTCCAAGGGACCCGCTCGACGTAGGCCGTTCCTCCCGCGCCGCACGCAAACGGGGTGGCCCCGGAAGGTGTTCCGAGGTTGACGACGATGGTGGGACCCGGGGGGGGGAACTCGTACCGGGAGGAAGCGGAATACGGGTGCGCGGTCACGATGGCAAAGACCCCGAGAACGATGATGATGACCACGAGGACGGTTCCGGTGCGCTCTCTCCGCGCGCTCCGCTGTTTCGTCTGCTCCTCACGGAAAGAGCGCGCGCGGCCCTCGGACGAGCCGGGGGGGGCGGGTGATCCGGCACGGGGGGTTTCGACCGCGGTCCCAGGCTCCCCGGTCGGGGGCGGTCCGACGCGGGGCTCAGGAGAGGTCGGAGGTCCTTCCCGCGCGTTCATCCGTCTTCCGCGGCCTTGGGTATCAGCTCGAGGTAGGCCTCTTCGAGAACGAGCGACGTGTTGGCGAACTGGACGACCGGCGCAAGGCCCTGGCAGAGCGTCAGGAGACGCACCCTCGTCTCGTCGCTCCCGTCGAACGAAATCCGCCATCGCCGGTCGGAGAGTGGTGAGAGTTCGGCACCAAGGGTCCGGATCGTCGCCATCGCCTCGGGCGCGACGGGTCTTGCGAACTCGACGTCCACTTCCCGGGGGCGGATGCGCGCCGCCACACGGTCGACGCGGTCCCGGAGGAGGACCTGGCCGTGGTCGAGGAAGACCAGGTCGTCGCACACCTCCGTCACCTCGAGCATCTGGTGGGAGCTCATGAACAGCAGGTGGTCGCGTTTCAGGCGGTTCAGCAGACGGCGGACGAGCACTCGTTCGGCCGGGTCGAGGCCGCTCGTAGGTTCATCCAACAGGAGCACCGAGGGGTCGCCCATCAGCGCGGAGGCCAGCGCGACGCGCTGCCGCTGTCCCTTCGAAAGCCAGCCGACCCGCTGGCCGAGCGGCGGGAGGTCGAGCAGCTCGTGGCAGCGGTCGACCTCGCGGTCGACGTCGTCCCGGGAAAGTCCCCGGGCGCGTCCGACCGCGTCGAGGGCCTCGTGGACGTTGAGCGTGGGGTACGGTTCAGGGGTCTCGATGAGGGCCCCCACGTCCCAAAGAGCTCCCTTGCGGTCGACCGTTGGGTCGATCCCGTTGAGGTAGGCGTGTCCAGCCGAGGGGCGCAGAAGGCCGACCAGCAGCTTCAGGGTCGTGGTCTTGCCGGCGCCGTTCGGCCCGAGGTAGCCGATCGCCCCCGCACCTTCATACCGGAACGTGAGGTCACTGAGCGCGGGCGGACCCTGCCCGAACGCTTTCGACAGTGCGGAGACCTCGAACGAGCCCATGGTTCAGCCGGTCGACTCCTTTCGCTGGTAGAGATAGGCGCTCAACGGGAGGAACACGGCCACGTAGGCCGCCATGATCTCGAGTCCCTCGGGAACGGTCGCGACCCAGGAGTAGTACAATTGACCGGCCCCGACGGGAATGGCTTGCTGGTGGACAAAGTCGGTGTCGAGCACCGCCGCGATCGCTCCCCCCGCGTAAGGCAGGGAGAACCATGGTTCGATGCTCGCCAGTTGGACCACCGCGGCCAGCGTCGTGAACCCGACGTAGAGGACCAGCACCGTGACGAGCACGCCGGCGGCGGGGGAGCGGAGGAAAGCGCTCACGCAGAAGGCAACGCTGAGCGCGGCCAGCGCGAAGACCGCGGCCACGCCGACGGATTCGGCGAGGGGGACCCACGGAATGGTCGGGGCCCCGAAGAAATAGACCGCTCCGCCGATGGAGAAGACGTACGAGACGCCGACGATGGCCATCGTGACCAGGGCCGCCGCAGCGTACCGCCCGGCTAAGAGGACCGGGCGCCGTATGGGAAGGACCAGCATGTAGTATCCCGCGCCGGTCGAGAAGTCGACGCTCAGCGCGTCCCCACCGAAGAACGCCGCTGCGAGGACCACCCAGAGCGATGTGTACGCGAGGTTGTTGCTGAGGTATTCTGAGCACTGGCCCAACTGGTAATACCGAACGGCCTCAATTCCGGTATTGACCTGGAACGCGAGGGTCAGGGCCGAGATTAGCGCGACGAAGCCGAGCAGCCCGAAGAATCGGTTGGTCCGAAGGTAGTGCCCGAGCTGAAGCGCGGTGACCGTGACCCATTGGCCGAGGTCCGACACCGAGTGCCGGGTGACGATCCCGATGGATCCGGTCGGGTCGGCTCGAGCCTCGATCACCGTGCGCTCCTTCCTCAATAAACCGCTCTGGGCTATCTCTACTTTCGGACGGGTCGGCAAGCCCCGCGGACCGTGGCGCCCCGGCGACCAGCGACCGAAACAGCCCTCCCCTCGACCTTAAATCTTTCTTGGGTCGAGAGAGGGCTAGCGCGAAACCCGCGCCCGTCCGGCGAAACCGGCCGGCCGGTCCGGGGCGGGCCCGGAGCGTTCACGAAGGGATTATGGGCGACGGCTCGCCTTTCCAGGCCGCACTATCGGTTCGAGAGGCACCATGGGCGGACGGGGCTTTACGGCGCTAGCGGTGGTCGTCCTCCTCGCCGTGGGGGCCCTCGCCGTCCCGGTCGACGCCGCCCCCCCGCCTGCGACGAACGCCTCGCCTCCCACCGCAACGGATTCCATCTACGTCGCAGCGACGGGGGATTATGGGTACTCCCAGTACGAGTTCAACGACACGCCAACCTACGCCACGATAACGGTCACGTTCGTGGACAACTCCTCCATGCCCGAGGGGCACTCGTTCACCATTCTCGGGGTCGAGGGCGTTCAGGTCCCGAACACGGACACTCAGGCCCAAGTGGACAGCCTAGCCTGGGGAGACCACCCCCCCGCCCTGTTCAACCTGAACGTCACCCCGAGCCACGTCCAGAACACTAGTACGTTCCAGTCTCCCGGACCCGGCTGGTACGAGTTCGTATGCACGGAACCGAGTCACTTCACTGAGGGAATGTACGGCTTCATCGCCTTCGGTATGAATGTCCCATCGAACGTCACGCTGCCGCCCTACCGAGTCGCCATCGGCGGCTCCCACCCGAGCTTCAGCGCCGTCGACGCTGCGGTCCTCGGGACGTTCGTCACGGCAATCGTTCTGGCGTATGTCGTCTGGCGGACGCGCCGTGCGCCTCCCAAGAGACCTCCGCGACCGGTCGGGGGTCCCAAGACGACGCCGACCGGGACCCGGGGAATCGAGGGCGGTCGAGGGAAGGGGAGCGGATAGCACTCCGACCTCGGGCAAGCCCGGAAGGAGGCGTACCCCGACCTAGGCGACGCCGACTTCGTCAGGCGCCCTACTCGAGAAATGCGGGGTCCATGGCCCCTCGGTCCGGTGGGTTGGAGGGTGTCGTGCCGCCCGCGCGACGCCCGACCCTTCGTTCCACTCCGCGTGGTGGATTAAATAGTGGCAACCGAGTCGTAACGCCCCGAGGCGGGGGGATGTTCGACTCAATCGACGATTGGCTGATTATTGCCGTGGTAGCGGGGATACTGTTCTATGGGTCCTCGAAGCTCCCGCAGCTCGCGCACAGCCTCGGGCGCTCGGTCGGCGAGTTCAAGAAGGGCCGCCTCGAGGTCGAGCGCGAGCTGAAGGCCGAACAGGCAGCGGCCGCGAACGCGCCCGCACCCGCGGGCCCGGCCCACTAGGCCGAACGGCGCGAGCCGGCATGCGCGAGGGGTCGGAGCGAGAAACTACCCCGTCCCCGTCAGACCTCCTCGCCTCGGGGTCGAACGGAGAGGCCCTTGGCTGATGGGAGACCTTGACCGAATCCTCGGCGTCCTCGCGGAGGTCCGCCACCGACTGATTCGGATCGCCGTCGTCCTAGGACCGCTCTTCGGGTTCTTGCTCTTCTTCGAGCTCAAGCCGGTCACGATCCCGCTCTTCGGGTTCTCCGTTCCGTTCGCCTATCCGTGGCCTAACCCGTTCTACAACGTTTCCGCTCAGGTTTTCCTCGCGATGGTCGCGTGGATGCTCCCGCCGGGCGTCAAGCTCCTGAACGTGGGCGTCGGCGACTCGATCTTCGCGCAGATGGAGATCGGCCTCCTCCTCACGCTGATCCTCGGGATGCCGTGGATCGTCCACGAGGTCGGGGCGTTCCTCGTGCCCGCCCTGCGCCGAAACGAGCGCGCGCTGATCCGCCAGATCGGGATCCCCGCGACGGCCCTCTTCGCCCTCGGGACCGCGATCGGCCTCTTCTTCATCACGCCGTTCACGTTCCGTCTCCTCTTCTTCTACGTCTCGGCGATGAACCTCGAGCCGGTGCTCGGGGTCCAGGACTTCGTGACCTTCGCGCTCGTCTACTCGCTCGCGTTCGGGGTCGTCTTCGAGCTTCCGGTCTTCGTGTACGCGCTGACCCGGCTCGGGATCGTGAAGGCCGCGGCGTGGCGGAAACACTGGCGAGGCGCGGTCATTGGCGCGCTGATCTTTGGGATGGTCATCACCCCCGACAACTCCGGCATCACGATGATGTTGATCGCGACCCCCATGATCGGGCTGTACCTGGGGGGGGCGTACTTCGCGGCCCGTTGGGAGGGTCGGCGGGACGCGGCTCGACCCCCTCCACCCAGTGCCGCAGGGGCGGTGTGAACCGATGGCGCTGTTCTCCGAGATCGATTGGATCGTCATCGCGGGCGTGGGCGCGCTCCTGTTCTTCGGTCCTCAGGGTCAGCAGTTCGTCCGGCAGATGGGACGGTGGTACGGTCGAATGCTCCAGGTCAAGGCGGAGATCATGAGTGAGGTCACCGCGTCCGCCGGGCTGCCGATCGCGTCGGGTTCGCCCACGGGGGCAATCCGTTCGGAGCTTCTCGGCCCCGAGCTGCCCGCCGCACCCCCCGCCGCACCTCCCGCCGCACCTCCCGCCGTGCCCGCCGCCGCTCCGTTCCCCACTCCGACCCTACCGGGAGCCATCACCCGGGTCGAGCTGGTCGGCATGTGGGCGGTCGAGACCCAGACCTTGGGGGCCGGCATGGGGGCGGGGACCTGGTGGGTGGCGACAACCTCGGTACCGGGGGAGGTGGTGCGTCTCCGATGACCCTCTCCGTGGACGATGAGATCACCCTCGTCGAGGTGGCCGTGATCCTGATCGGGATTGCCATCACGTGGGCGGTGTACCGCGGGAGCGGGCGCGAAATCCCCCCCGAGGGAGGGAACAAGGCCCCATGAACCCCGGGTGCACGACGTGTCCCACGTTCGCCTCTGCCGCGGGCGCAGCAAAGCCGGTCCCCGTCGGGAGGATGTACCGGATGCCAATCGGGGCTCGTCGCGTCGGGGCCTCGAACCCCCAGTCCAAGGAGGACGACTCCGTCGATGAGGCCCGCAGGAACTTCCTCAAGCTCGTCGCCGTGGCCGGCGTCATCGGCGCCGTCGGGGGCGGCATCGGAGGTGCGCTCCAGTACGCGGGTCGGCCGCCGGTCGTTGGCCTGTCCAGCTACCCGACCGTCCAGCTCCAGGACATCGACGGCTCGGTACTGACCGCCTCGAAGGTGATGCGCGAGTACAACGTCACCACCCCGGACGCGCTCACGTTCAACTATCCTCTCTCCAACGAACCGAACCTCTTGATCAACCTGGCCCCTCCGAGCGGGGGCAGCGGTGGGGCCACCCAAGTGAAGGGAGGGGTTGGCCCGAGCGGCTCGATCGTCGCCTTCAGCGGCATCTGCCAGCACCTGGCGTGCCAGGTCCCCAGCATCGCCTTCTACCCGACCGGGACCTGCTCGAAGAGCTTCGGGAACCTCAGCTTCTACATCCACTGTAGCTGCCACGGTTCCACGTACGACGCCACCGACGGAGCGTCGAACCTGACGGGCCCGGCGACGCAGCCGCTCCCCCAGGTGACCCTCCAGTGGCACAAGGACGACGATTCCCTGTGGGCGGTCGGCATGACGGGGCCCCCGGTCATGGGGCACGCCAACACCCTGCAGGGGGGAACCGGGGTCGGAGCGGCCTCCCGCCTCCAGCGGCAATCCCCGGTCATCCTCTGCAGCTTCCCCTAGGAGGGTCGGTGTCGTTCGAGAGGAGGTTCAACCAGGCCCTCGACCGGGCCTGGGCCTGGTTCGAACGGCAGGTCGGCTTCGTCAAGGGAGCTCCCGAACCCGGGAAGGAAGGGGGCTTCCAGCCCTCGGCCTGGACCGGCGCGTTCGTGCTCGCTGCGCTGGCCTACCAGGTCCTGAGCGGAGGGCTGCTGCTGCTGTACTACCAGCCGAGCGTCTACCCGACCTACACCCTCTGTGGGCAGGCCTCCGGGGTGCTTTCCTCGTCCCCCGCCGCGTGGTGCAGCACGTACTTCATCGCGAACTCGGTCCCGATGGGGAACCTCCTCCTCACGAGCCATCTGTACGGCGCCTACGCCGTGATCCTGCTGATGCTCGTCCATCTGTTCCGAGGGTACTACGTCGGCGCGTACAAGAAACCCGGGCGGGAGGGAAGCTGGGTCGTCGGGGTCGTGCTCCTCCTTCTCGTGCTGGGGATGGGGTTCACCGGCTACCTGCTGACGTACACGCAGCTCTCGTACAACGCGACCCGGG
>Ga0326728_10008822_pt1 | contig 24697 bp, 19 predicted proteins | sample MB3enrmetagenome_FD_207602 | JGI IMG/M metagenome (GOLD analysis project Ga0326728, IMG submission 207602) | Lab enriched peat soil microbial communities from McLean, Ithaca, NY, United States - MB31MN | ecosystem: Environmental > Terrestrial > Soil > Wetlands > Peat | place: USA: New York... | reverse complement strand
GAAGAAGATTGCCATCAAAGATAAGCACTGGAATGTCCGTCAGGCTGCCGTTGAGAACAAGAACCTGATTGATCAGTCATTGCTTGCGAAGATTGTCTGCGAGGACGAGGATTGGAATGTCATCCATTCTGCCATCAAGAAACTGACTGACCAAGCTTTATTGGCGAAGATCGCCGGCGAAACTAGCTCCTCGGCGGTCCGGCAGGACATTATTTGGAAATTGACCGACCAAACATTGTTGGCGAAGATCGCCATTCAGGACGAGGACAATATTGTCCGATTAGTCGCTGTTGGGAAACTGACCGACCAAACATTATTGGCGAAGATCGCCATTCAGGACAAGGACAAGAATGTCCAATTAGTCGCTGTTATGGGTCTGACCGATCAGTCATTGCTGGCGAAGATCGCCACCCAGAATAAAGACATTGATGTCCGATTAGCCGCTATCGGGAAGCTGACCGACCAAGCGTTGTTGGTGAAGATTTTCGAGGATAAGAACGATGTTTTTAGTGTATCGGCAGTTATTAGAACAGCGGCAGTTGCGGCGATGGATGCATCGAATCCTTTCATAAAGGGCATAGCGCAACTTGATGTCCAGGCGGGTCTTCTCAAAGGTTCTAATGAAGAACTCTCGACTTCTCCAGAAGTGTCCATCGCGCGTCTCAAACTGGCCATTCAGGAACCACGCATTCGGGCTCGATTTCCTGGCATTCTACTTTCAGCACGAGTCTCCGCTAAACAGGTAGGATATTCAACTGGAGGGTTCAAGGGAGTTTCATTGCTGCGAGGCGAGTCTATCTCAGTCAGCCTGAGTCAGGGCGGGGAGACCTTGGCTGAGAAGGATTGGGTCTCCGATTTCCCAAGGACAATGCTCCCTTTCAATCCTGATTCAGATTTCGAGTACGCGCGGGTTCGCGGCGATGAACTGCTGGCAAGATTATTAAGGAATGCGGTGTTTACACAAGACGATTTGTCTGATCTTTCCTTATCGGAGATTCCGGAAGTCCGCTCAGCCGCAGTTTCGAATCTTACGAATCAAACGCTACTGGAGAAAATCGCCATCGAGGACAAAAGCGAGGGAGTCCGCAAATGTGCCATCGGGCGTCTCGCCGATCAGTCGCTGTTGGCGAAGATTGCCATCGAGGACAACCACCCGTATTCCGACCTCGGGGCGACAGCCGTCAAGAAACTGACCGATCAAGCGTTGCTTGCAAAGATCGCGATCGCGGGGATGAAATCGTATGTGCGCGAGTACGCCGTCGAGAAACTGACCGACCAGGAGTTGCTGGCGAAGATTATCGCCGAGGACAAAGACCCAGGTGTTCGCTCGGCCGCGAAACGAAGGCTTGATCAGATTCGGAACAATTCGAATTAACCTGTCGCTTAATCGAGATCAATCAATTTAGGGGCGTTGTGTCGGCAACGACGATCATCCCGAAAGGCGCTCCCTGGCAGCGAAGGGCGTTTGCCGCCGGGCTCTCATCCGTTGTGCCGATTCGCGGTCTCGCTCCAGATCGTCAAGGGAATAGTGCAGCCAGGCGGCGTGCTCCTTGAGGAAGGCATGGACTTCCATGCGGGTCTCAAAGCCAAGCAGACGGCGAATTTCGGACTCCGAGAGGCGCTCGGTCCGGTAGCCCTCCAGAGCCAACGCTTCCAGCGCAGCGCGGGGAATATCCGTGCCGCCGGAAGTCATCAGCGCAGCGATTTCATCCGGAATGTCGAGTGAAACCTGCATAGTGAGAGGATACCACCAGTTGAGTGTCATCGCTGTTAAACTAGCATCAGATGATCCTCCCCTTCGTCCGCGAAATCTTTGCGGAGCTGGAGCACGCTTCGGGATTTGAGCGCGTACGCAGGCATATGAGCCTGGGTGCGGGGCGGAGACGTGTGTCCGGTATAACGGCCACGGCGCGAGCGATCTATCTGCCGCTGATGGCGCGGGCCGCGCGACAGCCGGTGATTATAGTGGTGGCCGACAACAAGGCCGCCGAGGCGTTGGAGCCACTGTTGCGTGCGGGGTGCGAACTGACCGGCGCGGTGGACCCCGCGCAAGTTGTCCGGTTCCCGGCCCACGATGTGCTTCCCTTTGAAAACTTATCTCCTCATCCCGATGTGCAGGAGCAACGTGCAGCGGCGTTGTGGAAGCTGGCCACCGGGGCGGTGTCGATTCTGATTGCGCCAGTGGAAGCGGTGGCGCTGCGTCTTTTTGACCGCGACTACTACGCGGGCCTCGCCGTGACGTTGCGGCGAGGCGAAGAGGTCGATGTCGAGGCGCTCACCGCGCACCTGGCCTCGGTGGGCTACACGCAGATGGACCTGGTGGAGATGCCGGGGCAGTTCACGCGGCGGGGCGGGATTCTGGACGTGTACTCGCCGGAGTCGGACCGGCCGGTGCGCATCGAGCTTTTCGGCGATGAGATTGAGACAATACGAAAATTTGATCCGGAGACGCAGCGCTCGCAGTCGGTGCTGGACGAGGCGTTGTTATTGCCGCTGACCGAGACGCCGGTGACCGAGCGACTCTTGGCCGCGGTGCATGGGCGGCTGAACCGGCAGCGTGTGGAGTTTGAAGGCGCGGATGATGATGAGGAGAGGTCTGCCGAGCTGGCTTCTGCCGGCGGAGTGAGTGTCTTTCCGGGCTGGGAATTTTTCTCCGCGGTGGCCGGAGCGGATCAATCGCTGCTCACGCTGCTGCCCAAGTGCGCGCTGTTGATCGAAGAGCCCTCGATGGTGCGCAACCAGATCGATCGCTGGTGGAATAAGGTCGAGCAGCGGCATGAAAGATCAGGAATAGGTTCGCTGATCCGTCCGGAGGACATCTATCTGCGGCCTGAGGCGCTGCGGGCGCAGTTAGACGCGCACATGGGGCTTGACCTGGATCAACTAGGCGTGGTGGATGTGCTGGACACGGACACGACGCTGGGCGAGATCGAGTTGAAGACGCGGCCGACGCTGAGATTTCATGGGTCGATTCCGGCGCTGGCAGAGCATTTGCGAACGCTGATGGCCACTGAGACACGGGTTGTGCTGGCGGCGCCGCACCAGGGAGATGTGGAGCGGCTGGCCACTGTGCTGCGCGAATATCAGATCCCTTATCGCCTCGGAAGCCGCAACCCGCACCCCGGCGATACGATGCTGGACGAGTCGAGTTATTTGGCCGGCGACCTGCGCGTGCCAGTGATTGTCAGAACGCCGCTGGCCTCGGGCGTGAGCTTTATCGATTCGAATTTGATTTTGTTCGGGGCCAATGATCTCTCCGACGAAGCGGATGTCGCGGCGCGGCCGGAGCCCAGGCGCTCAAAGACGGCGGCGTTCGTCTCTGATTTTCGCGATTTGGGAATCGGCGACTACGTGGTTCACGTGGAGCATGGCATTGCGCAGTATCAGGGACTCAAGGAAATTGTGCAGGACGGACTCTCCGTTGAGTTCATGATCCTGGAGTTTGCCGAAGCTGCCAAGTTATATGTGCCGCTTACTCGCCTGGACCTGATTCAGAAGTATCGCTCGACAGACGCGGGACCGGCGCCGGCGCTGAACAGGCTGGGTTCGCAGCAGTGGACAAAGACTAAGGCACGGGTGCGCAAGGCCATGCAGGATATGGCCGGGGAGTTATTGAAGTTATACGCGGAGCGCGCCACCGCGCAGGGGACCTCTTTTTCCAAAGACAATGAGTTTCAGAAAGAGTTTGAGGACGCATTCGATTACAGCGAGACCGACGACCAGGTTTCGGCGATTCGAGCCATCAAGTACGACATGGAATCGACCATGCCGATGGATCGGCTGCTATGCGGCGACGTGGGCTACGGCAAGACGGAAGTGGCCATGCGGGCGGCCTTCAAGGCGGTGCAGGACGGCAAGCAGGTGGCGGTGCTGGCGCCGACCACGATTCTGAGCTTTCAGCACTTTGAGACCTTCAAGAAACGGTTTGCGCAGTTTCCCATCAACGTGGAGATGATCTCGCGCTTCAGAACGCAAAAAGAACAAAAGAATATTGTGGAGCGCGTGGAGACGGGCAAGATTGACATTCTGATCGGCACGCACCGGCTGCTGTCAAAAGACATCAAGTTTCAGGATTTGGGGTTGCTCGTGGTGGATGAGGAGCAGCGCTTCGGCGTGCGCCACAAGGAGCGGCTGAAACAGTTGCGCAAGGAGATCGACGTGCTGGCCATGAGCGCCACGCCGATTCCGCGCACGCTGCACATGTCGCTGGTGGGCTTGCGCGATATGAGCGTGATTGAGACGCCGCCCAAGGACCGCATGGCGATTCAAACGGTGGTCGCCAGGTTCGACGAAAAAATTATTCGCTCGGCCATCGAGGTGGAGCTGGAGCGCGGCGGGCAGGTGTACTTTGTGCACAACCGCGTCGAATCCATCTACGAAATTGCAGCGCGCATACAAGAGTTGGTCCCGGCGGCGCGGGTCGCCGTGGGCCACGGTCAGATGAGCGAGACGGAACTGGAGCGCGTGATGCTGGCCTTCATGCGGCACGAGTACGATGTGCTGGTGGCGACCACCATCATCGAAAACGGGCTGGATATTCCGCTGGCAAATACCATGCTCATTAATCGCGCCGACCGGCATGGGCTGAGCGAGTTATATCAGTTGCGCGGGCGCGTGGGCCGTTCAAACCGGCGCGCGTATGCGTACTTGCTGATTCCTCCGGAGCAGGAATTGACTCCGATTGCGCGCCGGCGGCTGGCGGCGCTGAAGGAATTCAGCGACCTGGGCGCGGGCTTCAAGATCGCGGCGCTGGACCTGGAGTTGCGCGGCGCCGGCAACATGTTGGGCGGCGAACAGAGCGGGCACATCGAGGCGGTGGGATTCGAGTTATACACCTCGATGCTGGAGGCCGCCGTCAAGGAGATGAAGGGCGAGACGAGCGAGGAGCGGCCGGCGACGCAACTGAACCTGGGCATCGCGCTGCGCATCGACGAGAGTTATGTGCCGGAGGAGAATCAGCGTCTGCGGCTCTACAAGAAAATTGCGGGCGCTTCGAGCGAGGCGGCGGTTGCCGAGGTGCGCGCCGAGTTGGAAGACCGCTATGGCGCGCCGCCGGACGCGACGGTGTACCTGCTGGAGGCGGCGCTGATCAGGCTGGAATGCGAGCGGATCGGCATTGCGCAGGTGGATCGCAAGCGCGCCGAGCTGCACGTTCGCTTCAGGGAGAATGCGGCCATCGACCCTGAGCGCCTGATGCAACTGGTGGCGCGCAATGCCAGGCGGGGCGCGCAGTTCACGCCACAGGGCCTGCTGAAGTATCCTTTGGTAGCCGCGCGAAGCGACGAAGTCCTGTTGGAAATTCACGAGCTGATTGCCAGCCTGGAGTCAGCTCCGTCCGGGCAGAATATGCCGGCGTAGTTTTTTGGTTCCCCAGTCTTTTTGCAGCGAGCACGAAATGGATGAGGCCCAGGGTTAAACTTTTTCCAGAAGAGGATGATGCGATGAGTAAGCAGGTGCGGAAGGCGGTATTTCCGGCAGCAGGGCTGGGCACGCGGTTTTTGCCGGCCACCAAGGTAATTCCCAAAGAGATGCTGGCGCTGGTGGACAAGCCCATCATCCAGTACGGCGTGGAAGAGGCGGTTGCTTCAGGGATCGAGCACATCATCATTGTTACCAGTCGTGGCAAGGGTGTGATGGAGGATCACTTCGACATCAGTTACGAATTGGACGCAATGCTGGAGCAGAAAGGCAAGCACGAGTTGCTGGCCGTATCGCGCGGCGTTTCGTCGCTGGCGCGAATCAGCTATGTGCGTCAAAAAGAGCCGCTGGGGCTGGGCCATGCCGTGCTGTGCGCCAGAGATCTGGTGGGCGATGAGCCGTTTGCCGTGATTCTGCCCGATGATGTAATCGACGCCGAGGCTCCTTGCCTGAAGCAGATCATCTCTGTGTTCAACAAAAAGGGCGGCTCGGTGCTGGCGACGCAGACCATTGAAGGACCCGCAATCAGCCTTTACGGCGTGCTGGCTGGATCGCAGGATCCTGTGAACAAGCGGATCTTCAACTGCACCGGCATGGTGGAAAAACCAAAGTTCAAAAATGCGCCCTCCCAGCAGGCCATCATCGGCCGCTATGTACTTACGCCGCGTATCTTCGAACTGCTGGAAAAGACGAAACCGGGCGCGGGTGGAGAGATACAACTCACAGACGGGATGCTTGCGCTGCTCAAGAAAGAAAAAGTCTTCGGCTATACCTTTGAAGGCAAGCGATTCGACGCCGGCGACAAACTGGGCATGTTGCAGGCGACGGTGGAGTTTGCGCTCAAGCGCGGCGATCTTGGGCCGCAGTTCCGCGAGTATCTAAAAGGGCTGAAGCTGTAGATTAGCGAGTCAGCAAGTCAGCGAGTCAGCGAGTCAGCCCTTTAGTACGCCGACTAGCTGACTCGCTGGCTTGCTTTTTTACTCCTTCCACTTGATGTTGCAGCCGATGGAGGGGCGCTGATCCGTGGGCGCCGGCTTGCCGGCAAGCACCAGATCGATGGCGGCGCGCAGGTCATTGCCGGTGACCGGGATGCCATTGCCGGGGCGGCTCGCGTCGAACTGGCCGCGATAAACCAGGCGGAGATTTCCATCGAAGAGAAAGAAGTCCGGCGTGCAGGCGGCCTTGTAGGCGCGCGCCACGGCTTGCGTCTCGTCGTAAAGATAGGGAAAGTTGAAGCCCAATGTTTCAGCCTGCTGCTTCAGTCCGGCGGGATTGTCGGCGGGGTACGTGATCACGTCGTTGCTGCTGATGGCAACAAGGCCGAAAGGCCTGCCAGCGTAGTCCTTGCCAAGTGCCGCCAGACCCTTCTCTATATGCTTCACATAGGGACAATGGGCGCAGATGAACATGACCAGCAGGGCCTTTGAGCCGCGAAAATCGTCGCGGCGGACTGTCTTGCCGGTCACTGCGTTGGTGAGTGCGAAGTCGGGGGCGGTGGTGCCCAGTTCCAGCATGGTGGATTCGGTAAGGGACATTGTTTTCCTCCTGATGCGGATTGAGTTTGTGGTCTCCCACCCATTCGCAAAGTGCGCGAACGGATGGGGCACGGAGCCTTTTTGCTAAAACAGCGTTGTCTGGCGGCCGGGCATGGTCAGGCCGAAGTGTTCATAAGCCAGGCGCGTGGCGACGCGGCCGCGCGGGGTGCGGTCGAGGAATCCGATCTGGATAAGGAACGGTTCGTAAACTTCTTCCAGAGCGTCTTCCTCCTCGGCCAGGGTAGCGGCCAGCGTGCTGAGGCCGACTGGCCCGCCGTCGTATTTCTGCATGATAGCCAGCAGCAGGCGGCGGTCGATTTCATCGAAGCCATGGGCGTCCACTTCAAGCATGGTGAGGGCGGCTTTGGCCGTGGGGTGATTAATCACGCCTGTCCCGCGCACCTGGGCGTAGTCGCGCACGCGGCGCAGCAGGCGATTGGCGATGCGAGGCGTTCCGCGGGAGCGCAGGGCGATTTCGGCCGCGCCGTCCTGATCGATGGGAATCTGCAACACCTCGGCGGAGCGCGCGACGATGATGCGCAGTTCGTCTTCTGTATAAAATTCCAGGCGCAGCAGAATGCCGAAGCGCGAGCGAAGGGGCGAGCTCAGCAGGCCGGGCCTGGTGGTGGCGCCGATGAAGGTAAAGGGGCGAATCTCCATTACATGGGTTCGCGCCGCTGGCCCCTGACCGATGATAATGTCCAGTTTGTAATCTTCGAGGGCGGTGTAGAGCTTTTCTTCCAGCACCGGCTGCATACGGTGAATTTCATCGAGAAACAGCACCTGGCGCTCGCGCAGGTTGGTGAGGATAGCGGTCAAATCGCCCTGGATTTGAAGGGCTGGGCCGGAAGTTTGCTGAAAGCCCACATCGAGTTCATTGGCAATGATGGTGGCCAGGGTGGTCTTGCCCAGGCCGGGAGGGCCGGAGAGAAGGACGTGATCAAGCGCCTCGCCGCGAGATTTGGCGGCTTCCAGGGCGATGGTGAGCTGCTCTTTGGCCTTGGACTGGCCGATAAATTCGCCCAGCCAGCGGGGACGCAATTTGAGTTCATAACCCTGTTCTTCGTCGGCGCGCGCGGCGCTGACCAGCCGTTCAGGCGTGTTGTTGTGGGCGATGGCCATGCTGAGGAGAAGTGTAGCTGGTGCGGGGTGTGCCGGGCAAAGAGCAAGTGACCGCGGGCCATGCCATATTGCGGAAGAACCCGCGCCGTAATCGCGGTAAGAGAGAAGCGCGCGAGTAGCCGGTGAAATGCTTATTAACTGTTTTGATTCCGTATGTATAGGGACTCTTTTATGGAATAGGCGCACAGTTATTTGAAGGCCTATAGTCGAAAGTGGACGATAATCTCCGGTTTCGCCGTGGGATGGCGGAGCTGTAGCTGCCGGAAACGCCAGGAGACCCATATGTACAATCGCTTCTGCTTTGGAGCACTGTTGCTTGCCTGCCTTGCACTGACCTTTACCGGCTGCAACGTCTCTACCGGGCTGGATTCCATTACGATTACACCCAGCGCGGTTACGGTGTCGCTGGCGCCGCCGGGTTATCAGCAGGGGCAAAACCAATACAAAGCCATCGGATACTATGGTCACGCCGGCCACCAGACAACCATGGATATCACCGACCAGGTCACTTGGTCTTCCAGCCTTTCCCAGGTGGCAACGATCAACAGTTCAGGATTGGCCACGGCTACCGGCTTCAATCCGCGTACCGGCGAGGGGTGGACAGGACTTACGAATATCACTGCCAGCGCGCAAGGATTCAACGGCACACTTGTCAGCAATACCGCGACCTTCACCGTTACCGGTTGCTCATCTTGCGTAGACAGCGATATCTCCGCGGTCACCGTCCTACCAGCTACACAGACTGTTGCAACACTCGGTGTCCCCGTACAGTTTGAAGCGATCGGTCTGACAGTCAGCGGCGCCTCGGTGCCACTGACGAATGTGTCAGGGATTCAATGGGTTTCCAGCGCGCCATCCGTTGCCACGATCAACGCGACGACCGGGTTGGCTACCACGGCCGGATCGGGCACAACCACCATTACGGCTACCTTCACCAATCCCGACGGCTCTGGGGCAGTCGGAAGCGCAACCCTCACCGTGGCTGCCACCGGCTCGGCAGAGCCTCTGACCGCACTTACCGTAGCTCCGAACGCGCAGACAGCGTTGTCAATTGGCCAAACGGCCCAATTCCTCGCGATTGCCACGACCGGGTCCGGCTCATCGGTCAATCTGACCAATCAAAGTGCAACGGTTGGCACACAGACGATTCAACCTGCGACGTGGGTTTCCAGCGATCCATCGGTTGCGACAATCAACGCGGCAACCGGAGTTGCTACGTCGGTGGCGGCGGGTGCGACGGTTATCACGGCTATCGCCAAGAATCCCGACGGAAGCGTGGTGACAGGCGCAGCCACCTACACGGTGACTGTGACTGGATCATCCTCATCAGAGCCGCTGGTTTCGCTGGCCATTGTTCCGTCAGCGCAGACGCTCACGAAAGCCGGTCAGACCGCCGGGCTCATCGCCATCGGCACCACGTCCTCCGGCACGACGGTGAACCTGACCAACCAGACGGCAACGGTCGGTACGGCGACGATTCAGGCGGCAACGTGGAGTTCCAGCGTCCCCTCGGTGACCTCGATTAATGCCGCTACTGGAGTCGCCACAGCCGTTGCGAACGGCACGACGGCCATCACGGCGATAGCCAAAAATCCGGACGGCACGGTGGTAACGGGCGTCGCGACCCTGACCGTGGAAATCCCCTCGTCACCGGAGCCTCTGGTTTCGCTGGCCATTGTTCCGGGCTCGCAGACGCTCACGGCAGCCGGTCAGACTGCCGGGCTCATCGTCATCGGCACCACGTCCTCCGGTACGACAGTGAACCTGACCAATCAGACGGCCACCATCGGTACGGCGACGATCCAGGCGGCAACGTGGAGCACCAGCGTCACCTCGGTGGCTACCATCAATGCAACTACCGGAGTTGCTACCGCCGTGGCCAACGGCACAACGGCCATCACGGCTATTGCCTCGAATCCTGACGGCACGGTGGTGACGGGAATAGCTACATTGACCGTCAACATCCCCTCGTCACCGGAACCTCTGGTCTCGCTGTCCATCGTTCCGGCCTCGCAGACGCTTACCGTAGCCAATCAGACCGCTGGGCTTATCGTCATCGGCACCACATCCACCGGCACAACGGTGAACCTGACCAATATGTCTGCAACGATTGGTTCGGCGACAATCAGCGCCGCAACCTGGAGTTCCAGCGTACTCTCGGTGGCTACTATCAATTTAACCAGCGGAGTCGCCACAGCCGTTGCGAATGGCGCGACTGCAATCACGGCGATTGCCAAGAATCCTGACGGCACAGTAGTGACGGGAGTCGCGACCCTGACCGTGAGCATTCCAGCGACACCTGAGCCTTATGTCTCGCTGGCCATCGTCCCGGCATCGCAGACGCTCACGACGGTCGGTCAAACCGCGCAGTACATCGCCATCGGCACGACAGGAACGGGCGCCACGGTGGACCTGACCAACGCGGCAACCTGGAATTCAAGCGTCACCAGCGTGGCCACGATCACCGCTCCTGGACTGGCCAAGGCAGGAACCAATTCCGGTGTAACCGCCATCACCGCCGAGTATGCGAATCTCAACGCCGTTACCCATACGCCAGACGGAACCGTGGTAACGGGAATTGCTACTTTAACAGCGGCCATTGCAGCCACGCCTGAACCCCTGCTTTCGCTCTCCATTCTTCCCGGTTCGCAATCAGTTGCCGGGGCGCCTCAGACGACACAATTCCTGGCTATCGGAGACTTCTCGTCCTCCTACACGTATCCGGGTCAGCAGAACATGACGAACGTCCCCACCTATACGGTCAACTGGTATTCAAGCAATCCGTCGGTGGCGACCATAGGCCTTACCACCGGGCTGGTTACCGCGGTGGGTCCGGGCACGACTGCCATCACGGCCGTCGCCACCAACAAAACTGACGGCAGCGGAGCGACGGCCGCCGCGAGCTTCACGGTGACAGGAGCACAGGTGGAACCGGTCTCGGCGCTGTCCATCTTCCCCGGCAACCCGTCGCTCACATTGCCGGTGATTGGATCCGCGACGCCGGCAACCCTGAGCTTTATCGCCATCGGGACCAACGGAACCAGCGGCCTTCAGACGGCCGTGACATCCGCGGTCAACTGGAGTTCGACTAATCCGCTGGTAGCCACGATCAGTTCTTCGGGGCTTGCCACGGCGATAGGACAAGGCTCGACAACGATCACGGCCAGCTATACGAATCCTGCCGGCTCAGGGTCGGGCATCGTGACGGCGACCACGACGCTTACGGTTTTAAATTCGGCACCGGAACCGCTTCTTTCGATTGCCGTCATTCCCGCCACGCCATCGGTTGCCTACCCTGGTCAAACCACCCAATTGATTGCGATTGGCACGTTCACGCCAACCTCGACCCAACCGGTTACGCAGAACCTAACGAGCACGGCTATCTGGAGTACCAGCAATCCGGCAGTTGCCACGGTTTGCACCACATACCCTGTTGCTTCTCCCCCTCCCTGTACGAGTTCGACAGACGGGCTAGTCACGGCAGTGGGCCAGGGCACGGCTGTCATCACGGCCATTGAAACCAATCCTGATAAGAGCGTGGTTATTGGTACGGCTACCTTCACGGTTGTCAATGCCGCATCGCAACCGGTGGCGTCGCTTACTATCATTCCCAACTCTCAGTCTGTGGCCAAGGGTCAGGACGCTCAATTCATTGCGCTGGGCACGAATGGAGCAACCGGCCTACAGTCAGACGTGACAACCGCGCCGAACCTTACCTGGAGTTCCAGCATCCCGACAGTTGCCACAATTTGCAACTCAACGGCTACCTTTACAGTCCCAGTTCTCTGCCCAACTACGCCCGGGCTTGCATCCGGCGCCACCGCGGGCACCACGACCATCACTGCCGAATACACGAATTCCGCCGGCACGGTGGTAGCTACCGCGCAGTTGACGGTAACAAACACAGTGGCTATTTCTGGGGATGTGATTTCGATTTCGATCCAACCGGCCAGCCAGACGGATAACTTCATCGATCAAACTACGCAGTTTCTCGCCATCGGAACGTCTGCCCAGGCGCCGTACACAAAAGATTTAACGAATAATACCAGTACCGTCTGGGCTTCCAGCAACGTGGATGTTGCCACCATCAACAATACCGGGACTAACGGTCCCACTACCGGTGGTCTTGGCGCCCCCGCGGGGCTTGCTACTTTGCTCTACGAGGGCACTACCGCCATTACGGCCACCTATACGAACACCGACGGCTCCAGCGTGACCGGCGTGGCGACGTTGACCTGCCCCTATCAGCAATGCGACCTCGTACCCCCGCCCGTACTGCCAGTAGCGACGTTGACCGTCTTCGGGGCGGGAAACAATACAACCAACTGGCTTGTGACGGCTGATTCCGCAACAGGCGTAGCGAACGCGATCCATTGCGGCCCCGCTGATACAACCACGGGCGGTCCCGTGTGCGTGGGGTCTTATCCCGTTGGCACTACGGTGGTTCTGTCCACAACTGTAACTTCAGGCACCTTCGGCGGCTGGTCGCCCAATGATCCGAAGTCGCCGTATTACTGCACGCCGTCGCCTAACCCTTCGACTTCGACCGGGCTAAACACATGCTCGATTACGTTGGCCGGTGACGTGACCATCGTAGGCATCTTCAACTAATTCGCATTACTTGCCGGCAAAGCCGCTCTTCGGGGCGGCTTTGTTGCGCTTGGGAGTATAGGTGGATGCTGATTACAGATTTCTCACTCGTTGCGCAAAAAAATAGGCAAGCGATGGTGTGCCCAGTCGGGCGGCGGTCGAAGTTCGCCGCAGTACTAATGCGAGTCAATGCCCGGCGAATAGAAGAGCAAGTCTGCCGGAGTTCGCGCCGGAAGGGCAAAGTGGGCGTCCAGATCGGCGGCAAAGACCACTGAGACTTCAGGGTGGCCGGGCTGATAGTGAACACGGATGCGCTTGTTCTTCAGCAGCTCCAGCCACTCCCATGCCCGCTCTTTGTCTGGAAAGGGCCGGGAAAAATCTCCGGAATAATAGTTGATCTCGCTGCCATCCTGCACGGGATAGGAGTATTTGAACGTAGCGTTGAATCGTCGCTGGCTGCCGTAGAATTTGGTTCCCGCGCCTACGTTGATGGATTGAACCAGTCCGTCCGCGACAGGCCAGTGTTGCGCCAGGCGGGCGTTGCGGCGTTTGATCCACGAATGGAAAAACTTACCGAGCGCCGCCACCAGGGGCGCAAGAAAACTATGCAGCGAGTTCCACAGATGCAAGGGATCCCAGTGTACCCGCTTGAATAGATCGATGATGTCAGGGGCTGTCATAATGCAAAGCCTCTACGGAGATTTATATTCCACGATACAACAGGCCGGAGCGGTTCGCCCGTTCACAGGGACGGCGCATTGACCTCCGGCCAGTAGCGGAATCCGCGAAAAGTTGCCTGGCCCTGGCCGCAGGCGTAAACGGCGGGGCGAAGATCGAGAAAGCCGCCCAGAACGTTGTGGTGCAGGCCTGAGACTTCCGCCGAGGACTCGGTCTTCTGCCACGCCCGGCCGGGGAGCCTGTAGTAAAAATCTACTTCCTGGCGGTCATTAACCACGCGGAAGGTGGCGCGGGTGGCGCCCTTTTCCACGCGGTTCTTCACCGAGCCGTTGGGAATTTTGATCTCGATTCCACCGGGCGTGATGAGGATGCCGGCGACGTGGCCCGGGTCATAGAAGAGCATCAATCCGGCCTCGCATCCGGGCGAGACTTCAATGTCGATTTCGACAGTGTAGGAGTGCCCGCCGACAGCGGTGGTGATGGCGCTGGAGTCGACCAGGGAGCTGCCGCGCGCCTGCAATATGAGTGCGCCGTTGCCGGTGGTGAAGCGCGTCGGATCGAACTCCCGCCAGAAGGCCCATTGCAGGCCGAGTTCCGCGCTGGTAAAGTCGTCCGAAGGGTCGGCAAACGGCTGTTGGCTCGTGCCGGGGATGGGCATGGGAATCGCCGCATCCGCGGTGACGCTCTCTGGCACGCGGAACCAGCCGTCGTGGGTCCACTCGATGGGCAGCAGCAGCAGTTGGCGGCCCAGTGTGCGATAGCCGTTTTCATAGGAGTGGACGGTGATGTACCAGTGGCCGTCCGGGGTATCGACGAGGCGGCCGTGGCCCACGCTGAGCCAGCGGTCGTCGCGCGACGGCGTGTGGACGATGGGATTGTAGGGCGAGTACTCCCAGGGTCCGTCGGCGTGGCGGCTGCGGGCGGAGACAACGCCGTGGCTGGTGCCCGGGCCGCCGGTGCCGCCCTCGGCCACGTTCATGTAGAACCAGCCGTTGCGCTCCAGCAGCTTGGGACCCTCCAGGCAAGTGCATTCCATGCGAATGGAGGCGGGCATGGGCCAGGCGTCGAAGACCTTGCGCGGCGGCGTCTTGACCGCCAGGCCGTCGGCGGTGAGTTCGGCCATGCGTCCGCCGGCCATGTGCAGAAAACGGCGGCCATTCTCGGCGATGTGGGCGGGGTCGATAGCCTTGATGCCGAGATCAACAGGCTCGCTCCAGGGGCCGGTGGGGTGGCCGGCGTGAACCACGCGCAGGCTGCCGTCGGCGGGGAAATAGATGTAAAAGCGTCCCTGGTACTCGCAGAGGTAGGGCGCCCAGACCGTGCCGTAATAGCGGTGCAGCGCGGCGGCTACCGGGCGCCAGTTGACCAGGTCGCGGGAGTGCCAGATGAGCAGTCCGGGAGCGTAATCAAAGCTGGAGTGAGTGAGATAAAAGTCATCGCCGACGCGAATGGGGCTGGCGTCGGGATGGTCTCCGCCCAGGATGGGATTGCGATAGACGTTCGCGGTTTGCGCCAGCGCGAAGCGCGAATTGTAAGTGTGGGCGAGGGCGGCGCAGGCGGCGGTATTCAGGACGAAGCGGCGGCGGGTTAACATGGCAGGGTCATTGTAGCGTCGAAAGGATTGCGGAGTAAAGCGATGAAGTAGGGTCAGCGGGCCGGTGGCGCAGTGGCTGGCCTCAAACCCAGGCCTCGGAAGCGCAACCTGGTGCACGGCGCTTAGGAGATCAAATTGACCACACCGGCTACCAGCTTGTAGTGGAAACCCTCGAAGGGTTCGCTCAGGCTTATGGTGAGTAGAGTCTTTGGGGGCTTGCCGTCGAAGAAGCGGGAGTGCGGATAGATTCCCAAGGGCAGGGAATGCATTTTCTCCAGCCAGACAGGATCGGTAACGGACAAGTCGTAGCGTATGCGGCTGATGTGGCTGACACGAAAGATGGCGCGATTCTTCCGCTTACCGTTCTCTTCGCGAATCCACCACCAGAGATCTTCTGGATCGATGAGTTCCAAAGATCTCGCCATTGGCGTCTCTTCGACCCTGTGCGCGGTGACACGATCGCCGTATCCTTGAAGAACGACTGGCCGATTGCTCAGAAATGCAGCGAGAAAGCGCGCATCTTGATGTTCGTCAAATCGTCGAATCGGTTGCCAGGGCTTGTCGGAGACAAGTACATCTTCGGGATGGCAGTTGGAGCCGCAACTGTAGCCGAGTTCCGCCTCGAAGACATCCAGTAGCGCGGCCTCTCTTCCGTCCGGATAGCTGGTTTCCCTAAGGGTGAGGCAGCCGGGAACCTGCCGGCCGACAAGCCTGACCCACTGTTTTGTGGCAAGGCTGATTCCTGCGACACAACGATTGCCGTGCTTGTAAGAGTTGGCGAGGCATAGAATTCGGTCGAGACTCATGGACTTACTGGTTCGGCCAGAAAGAAATGTAACAGCGCGACTCATCCTTTCAGCGTTCTTAGCGGAAAGGGTAGGAACCCACGATGCAATCGTTTCGTTCCGGATCAATTGCTTGCCTCCAGGCCGTGAATTATAGATGACTAATTTGTACACTTCCCCAGTGTTGTTGTAAATACTCCAGCGCCAGCCTCCGATGGCAGTGCTCCGCGGTTGGCTCACTGCACAATAAGACGGTTTTCTTCAGGAAGCTATCCTTTGAAAGAACTGATTCCACTTTTCGGGAGCGAATGAGAGCGAGATAAGTTGCGCTGTAATCGTCCCAACTTCCTTTTTGCTTCTTAAATGCATCCAGCATCTCCTGCGTGGGTGCAAGTAACGGCTCGTGCTCGTAAGCCGCGCCGCAGATTTCGCCCAGAAAGTAAGCCAGGTCGGCCTGCTTGGCGAAGCCGGCAAGTTGCGAGGTGTTATTCAGGCGCACATCGAGCAGCCGTTGGATGCCGTGCGCCTTCAGTGCGCCGAAAAATTCGCGGGCGCTTTTTTGGGTAAAACCGATGCTGTAGATCTCCATTGATCCTCGTCAAGTTCCGCAAAGAGCGCGGGTTGAGAGCCGACCAGCGGCTTGCCGGCTTCGGCGGCGACTCTCTCGTCGGATTCCAAACGGCCGTCGCCGCGAATGTGTTGCATGGTGTGACCGCGCTCGGTGAGCACGCGGCCGATAAGCAGGCGGCGATGACAGTGGGCGGGGTCTTCCTCACCGCAAACCAAGGCCACGCGGAAGCGCTCCATGCCGGATTCAAGCCGCGCGATGGCCGCCTGAAAGAGGATGTCGTCGCAGAGCCGGCTGTAAAGGACTCGGCCTTTGGCGTCATAGTAGGCGGGATTGGCCGGACGTCCGCCCAATTCTGCGCCAAGGAAAAGGTAACGGATTCCAGCCTCCTCCAGGGAACGCTGCATGAGTTCCTTGTCGAACTGCGGGACGTACTTCGAGTAGGGCGAGCTGCGCGTATCGACTACCACTTCAATCCCATGTTGGCGGACGAGAGCAAGCCATGCCGGGAAGTCATGGTTGGAGTGGCCGATGGTGAAGAAATTGCTCATGCGCAAGCCCTTGCAGAGGAGGATAGCACCGAATCGGGGCTGTGAGAAACCGGGAACTCCGCGAGCCGCCGGTTTAGACTGGTAAGGTTGCCCGGAGCGTGATGACCCGCCGCTTTCAACGAATTCGCCGTTTCCGCTTCAATCTGCCGCAGCGCATTGCCGCGGGGCTGCTGGCCGTGTTTCTCGTTCAGGGGCTGTGGCTCACCGGACACCAGGCGCTCACCGATCGCGATTACCAGTACGCGCGGTGCGGCCGCGAGATGTGGGAGCGCCCATCGCAACTGGCCGGATACTTTACCAGTTGCGGCAACATTCATGACGGGATTCTGGCCTACCGGCTCGCCGGGTTGCCGCTGACGCTGAACCTGCTGGCTGAGCGGGGGCTGGACCATTTCCGCAAGCCCGAAGATCGCGTGGTGCAAACCAATGGCGAGGTAAGCGCCTGGGAGCTGCGCCACCAGCTTCGGTACACCTTGCTGCTGCTCCGCCTGCCGTTTCTGGGAGCCGGATGCCTGCTGGGCGCGGGCCTGTGGTGGGTAACGCGGCGGCTCTACGGCAACCTGGGCGGCTACACGGCGCTGGCGCTCTACTGCTTTTCTCCGGCGATGCTCCGCGCCTGCATCACGCCCAGCCCGGAGGTGCTCGCCGCGCTGGGAGTCTACGGTGGCGTCTACACCTGCATCGGCGTGGCCCATGCCATGCAGGGGCCGGTCGCCAAGTGGCGCCCGCGCATCGTGCTATTGACGGCGGCCTTTGGCCTGGCGGCGGCCGCGCACATTGCCGCGCTTCCGGTGACGGCGCTGCTGGGCATGGCGGCCATGCTCTGGATTGCCGAGGGCCGCAGGAGCCAGACGCTGCCGGTGGTGCTCATGGCCACGGCCGGGGCGCTGGTCTTTGTCTTTGCCTGCTACGGCTTCTCTCCGGACGCCTTCAGCTATTTCTTCCGCTCTGCCGCGGGTCTTCTGTGGGTCTCTCTCGACCCAGCGCGGCGTTTCTTTTCCGCGCTGCCCAACGCCGGCATCACAGTGGCCGCCGCTGCCGCCGTAGCGTTGTTCGTGGGGCTGCGCCGTTCGCGCTACTTCGGCAACACAACTCCACTGCTGTGCGCCGTGGTTCTGATTCTTCTGGTCACAACAGGCGTTCCCAGCGCCCCCTGGCTGTGGGCGCTGCCCTTTCTGCTCACGTTGATAGGCGGTGTCTTCGCCGACGCCTACGAATGGCCAAGAGGCCGTCTGGCGCTGTGTGCTGCCGGAGCCATCGTGCTGCTCCAGGCCGTCTTCTGCGTACTGAGTCTGCCGGGGCTGCTGTGATGGCGCGGTGGAAAAATGCACTTGAAGACATTAGGCATTCAGGAGCATAATATGAAGAAGTGTTGGGTGGTGGAGTTTCACGAGGAATTCGCCGCAGAGGTTCGCAAGTTTTCCCATGCGGTTCGGGAAAAGTTGAAAGCTGCGGCAATAATCCTCAGTGAAAATGGACCGCAACTTGGAAGGCCGTATGTGGATACGCTCAACGGTTCTCGTCACGCTAAGATGAAGGAGTTGCGTTTCAATGCCGATGGGGGAGCATGGCGTGTTGCCTTCGCCTTTGATCCGGAGCGCAAGGCCATTCTGTTGGTGGGTGGGGACAAGGCAGGAATCGGGAAGATGCGATTCTATCGCGACCTGATCCGCGTAGCGGATGAGCGATTTGACCGGCATTTGCAGGTTCTCCGTTCTTCGAATAAGGAGTCTCAATGACAGTCTCACTAGAAGCAATGCTTGCCGAAGAATCCGAAGAGAGCAGGGCGCATATCCAAGTGTTGGCGCAGGAGATACGTGAAGAGATTAGCCTGCGCGAACTGCGCCGCCAGCGCAACCTTACCCAGGCCCGCCTCGCAAAGAAGCTCAAGATCGGCCAGGAGGGCGTCTCCCGCATCGAAAGGCGACAGGACATGAGTATTTCCACTCTGCTCAGCTACATCGAAGGCATCGGCGGAAAACTCTCCTTTGTTGTTGATATGCCCGGTCAAACGCCAATTGTTCTCTCCAGATTGGGTTCTGAAAGAAGCAAGAAAAACGCCCCCAAAAAGACCAAGACTTCCGCCAAATCGAAGGCAAAAGCGCACGTCGCCGCCTGAGAGTCTCAGGATGCTCGGAGCAACGCTCAAGAACTGCCATAAAATCAAGCAAAATAAGGACTTATTTCTTTCAATTGACCTTGCTTTAACCCCTATCGAACGGGTAAAATAGATGCACAGCCCGCGGAGCCCGGCCCCGCTTTTTCCGGACCCTTTCCGCCGCCTTCCAGCGGGCCTGAAAAGACCACTTATGCCAGACGATCAGAATCCCCTCCTGCCTCTCGAAGGCGGCACGCCGCCGCACAGCGGAACCAACCTCATCCCCATCAATATCGAAGAGGAGATGCGCCGCTCCTATCTCGACTACTCGATGAGCGTCATCATCGGGCGCGCGCTGCCCGATGCCCGCGACGGCCTCAAGCCCGTGCATCGCCGCGTGCTCTACACCCTCAGCGAGATGGGCCTGGAGCACAACAAGAAATACACCAAGTGCGCCAAGGTCGTCGGCCAGGCGATGGGCGTCTACCATCCCCACGGCGACTCCGCCATCTACGACACTCTTGTCCGCATGGCACAGCCCTTCTCCCTGCGCTATCCGCTGGTGGACGGGCAGGGAAACTTCGGTTCCGTGGACGGCGATCCGCCCGCCGCCATGCGTTACACCGAGTGCCGCATGGAGCGCATTGCCGGCGAGATGCTGGCAGACATCGAGATGGAGACCGTGGACTTCGTGCCCAACTACGACGAGTCCACCTTCGAGCCCACGGTGCTGCCCACGCGCATTCCCAATCTGATCGTCAACGGATCCAGCGGCATCGCCGTCGGCATGGCCACCAACATTCCGCCGCACAATCTTACCGAGATCGTCAACGCGGCCATCGAGCTGGTCAAGAATCCCAACGCCGGCCTCGCTGAAGTGCTCAAGCACGTGCAGGGGCCGGACTTCCCCACGGGCGGATTCCTCTACGGCAAATCCGGCATTCCCGAGGCCTACCGCACCGGACGCGGCCGCTTCCTCATGCGCGCCCGCACCGCGCTTGAAAGCCTGACCAAGGAACGGCAGGCGATCATCGTCACCGAGATTCCCTACCAGGTCAACAAATCCAAGCTCATCGAGCGCATCGCCGAGCTGGCCAATGAAAAAACCATCGACGACATCTCCGACGTGCGCGACGAGAGCGACCGCGACGGCATGAGAATCGTCATCGAGCTCAAGCGCAGCGCGCAGCCGGAGATTGTGCTTAACCAGCTCTACAAGCACACCCAGATGCAGGAGAGCTTCTCCATGATCTTCCTCGCGGTGCTCAACGGGCAGCCGCGGGAGCTGCCGCTTGACGCCGCCATTCGCTGCTTCATCGATCACCGCATCGACGTTGTCCAGCGCCGCACCGTCTACCTGCTGCGCAAGGCGCGCGAGCGCGAGCACATTTTGGAAGGCCTCAAAATCGCGCTCGACAATCTCGACACGGTTATCAAGATCATTCGCGCCTCGGGTTCGCGCGTCGAGGCGCGCGAAAATCTCTATGCCTGGGGCAAAGGCAGGGAGATTATCATCAACCTGGGCCGCGAGCGGCTGCCGAATGAGGAAAAAGGCCTCACCCTCCGCCAGATCGACGCCATCCTCGAACTGCAACTCTACCGCCTTACGCAGCTCTCCATCGACGAGTTGCTCAATGAACTCGCCGAAATCCGCAAGAAGATCGCCGAGTACGAAAAGATTCTGGCCAGCGAAAAAAAGCTGCGCGCCGTGATTGTCAAGGAACTGGAAGAGGTTCGCGACAAATACGGCGACGCGCGCCGCACGCAGATCATCGACGAGTCCGCCGAGTTGCAGCTCGAAGACCTGATCGCCGATGAGCAGGTCGCGGTCACCGTCAGCCATCAGGGCTACCTCAAGCGAACGCCCATCAGCACCTATCGCCAGCAGCGCCGCGGCGGCGCAGGTCGCATGGGCATGAAGACGCGCGAGGAGGATTTCGTCGCCCAACTTATCGTCGATTCCACCCACGCCTTCCTGCTCTGCTTCACCAACGCCGGCCGCGTCTATTGGCTCAAGGTCTACGAGATTCCCGACGTGGGCGCCGCGGGCAAGGGCAAATCCATCCAGAGCCTGCTCGATCTACAGCCCGGCGAAAATGTTCGCGCCATCCTTCCCGTGCGCGACCTCGAGGAAGAGGGCAAGTTCATCTTCTTCGCCACGCGCAACGGCACCGTCAAGAAAACTCCGCTCAAGGACTTCTGCAACGTAATGTCCCGCGGCATCATCGCTATCGGCATTGATGACGGCGACGAGCTGGTCAAGGCGCGCATCACCGACGGCAGCCAGATCATCTTCCTGGCCACGCATCTCGGCATGGCTATTCGCTTCGACGAAAACGATGTCCGCTCCATGGGCCGCCCGGCCTACGGCGTGCGCGGCATCGAGTTGCGCAAGGGCGATTACGTCGTCGGCGTCGCCGTCACGCCCAAGAAGCATAAGCCGGGCGAGTACCTGATTCTTTCCGTCACAGAAAACGGCTTCGGCAAGCGTACCAACGTCGAGCAGTACCGCCTGCAATCGCGCGGCGGCAAGGGCGTCAAGAACGTGGCCGTCACCCCGCGCATCGGCCGCGTCAGCGGCATTCAACTGGTGGACGATACCTCGGAGCTGATGGTCATCAGCCAGTTCGGCAAGATTATACGCATCGACACCAAGACCATCCGCTCCGCGGGCCGCGCCACCCAAGGCGTCCGCCTGCTCAACCTGGAGGCCGACGACAAGGTAGCCGCCGCCGTCATCATTCCGCCCGAGGAGCTGAACGGCAACAACCACGACGAGCCGACGCTGTTGCAGTAGGATTGCGCGTCCAGTGGTACGTACAGGTCTCAAAATCGAGACCTGGGGTACTCGATGTTATCGTAGATTGAGATGTGAACCACCTGCAGAAACTTTACTCTACGATCAACTTTTCTGGTAACGACGGACGCATTTCATCGGGTCGGTCGGATATTATCGTCATTTTTCCGTAATCCCACTCTGCAAAAGAGTACCCTGCCATTAACGACCGGTTTTTCGAGTGATCAGCGAGCACGAATACTTTACTTGAAGCCTCAATAAATGCTTTCTTTATCGCTACTTCGGCCTCTGTCTTTGTCATCAAGCTTTTGTTGTCGATCGCAGTCGCACCAATAAAGGCAACTACTTGGCAATCAGGTTTACTAAGCTCGCGAAGCTGACTTTTAGCACTCTCAGAATCTGGTGTATAGGCTCTCGTATCGAATCGTAAGGGGCCTCCGATGATTGTCAGATCGACCTGCCCTTTCGAGCGTCGGATCGCTGGATCGAGTTCCTCGACAACTAATGGTGAGTTGGTAATAATTCTGATGCCCTGTAAAGAGATGTCTTCTGCGATAGAAGCTTTTGCAATGGCTCTTCCAAAAGCGAGTGTCGTAGACCCCGCGTCGATTATTACGGTGAGTGACTTATTTGATGAAATACAATCCTTGAGTTTCTGAAAGGCCTTTCGGGAAATCTCCTCTTTTTCCGCAACTCGATCATCGACCTTGAGATCCCATTCAAATTCATTGAAAGATGGTACACAACTTTGAATTCTTTTCACAAAGGAATCCGCTTTATCCTGGATAAGTATTACGCCCAGATTTTTCCAATAACGCGATTCGGGACCGGACAAATCCTTAAGCACTGCATAAGACTTTACGTTCGCGACGCGATTTGCCTCCACAATTATGTGTCGCATGTTAAGATCTCGAATGCTGTATCCTAGAAATAGGAAGGCTTTAGTTGAGATATCGTAGAGAGTTTTAAGCATTTCCATGCTGTGCAGATGGCTATAGTTTAGGTAGTCGTTTCGGCTCAGCACAAAGTCCGAACGGTTGTCGCTGAGTCGTGCACACCCATGCGGTTTAAATACAACGCGGCGAGTCTTGGGTAATTCCTGAATTCCTTTGCAACTAGTAATAACTTGGGGTACCTGTTTCGGGCGACGAAATGCGTCCTCGATCAGGCAGTCGAAGTTCGTTGTGTAAATCCATCTTACATTCGGCAATGTCCAAAGCTGTTTATGCAGTTCTGTGGATTGTATCTTTGTCCCATAAATCTTCTTTACCATTTGGATAAGAGCTTCAGGTCCGGCGTACAATTCAAAGAACTCTGCGGCATCTTCTAGGCTCAGATTCGGCGGTCTCGGGTTGAGGACATTCTCCAATGTTGATGCTTGGCCATCTAGATAGAACTGCTCATTTATTAGTCTTTCCATTAAATCCTCAGGACTTGGAAAGATTCCATTCGACAAACCTGAGCCAACAAACAATTGAACGCTGCCATTAGAAAAACAATCGAGCAGATATGTGTCGATGCCTGTATTCGTTTTGGGGTCCATGCTCGTCCTCCAAATCTTGTCGTTGAGTTCCATTCCCCGTGTTGGATGCCCCAGGTCTGGGTTTTCAGACCTGGAATTTCTTAGAAAACACTGTACATCAATCCGGCGAGCGGGAAACCCGCCGGATCGTCTTATCCATCGGCTTATTCGGATCGCGGACAACGCCAATATTCGTCCATGCCGCCACGCTCAACTCGTATGTCAACTCGAACCGCTCGCCGAAGGAGAGATTTCTCCAGTTTTTGACCCTTTCCTTCAGATGCTCCGGCACATAGGTGTAGTCAAACTTCGATTCGTCCACAGGCCAAGCCTCCGGCTCGATTTTAGTCCTTTTCCTGCCGGTTGCCCCGGTGCATGATTCTAAGACCTGCGATTAATTTTCAAATCAGTTGCGCTCTTCCAACGCCCGTTTCTTGCGCAGAACATCTCGATCCATGAAAAACTGAATCAACTTTCCGCTGGCCCGGAAATTAGTTTGCGATAGTCTCCAGACAGCCTCTGGGAAATCAACAAGTCCATGCTCGGCGGCCAGATCGAGAATTCCCAGCGTGCCTTGCACGGGAATCTTCCGCCGGACAGCCTCACGTCTGGCTGCTCCGTCATCGGCCAGCAGAAGATCGGCGGCAAGCTCTTCGGCAAGCGCAATCGCCTCCCGCTCTCCAAGATCGAGAACGGATGGGAAAATCGGCAGCGGGATGCGAGGAGATTGTACTGTCACCCATTCCGGCTGATGCTCCATCCAGATTTGCACTGGAGCCGGAGTGTTCTTTTGCGTCAACTCACTCACTACACCGGGAGGGATGATGATGGAGTCGAATAGAGCGTGTAAGAGATGCGCTTGCTGGACAAGCACAAGGTAACGAAGCGGGCTGGAATCGGCAATGACGATCATCGGCTCTGCTATTTACCGGAGGCCGCGCGTTCTTGCTGGCGCTTCTTCCACAGCCGTTTCCCGACTTCGACTTCCTGGCGCAGGTCGTCCATTGTGGACTCAAGCCACACTTCGCGCCGCTTGAGGAAACCGTCCAACTCATATCGCTCCATGCCCAGCAAAGTGGCGAGTTGGTGTTCCGTCAGCCGATGCGCGCGATAGGCTTCCACCGCCATGTCTTCCAAAGCAGCGCGCGCGGGATCGAGACCGGCGGGAATCATCTGCCGGGCCATCTCATCGGGCAATTCGACGGTAATCTGCATAAAGACAGGATACCACTGAAGACAATTCGCTATCCATTCGATTTCACGTAGTCCTTGTCATACCCGCTGTCCCATTCGCCGCGCTCGCGTAACTTGGCAATCTCCTGGCGCGCCAGCTCCTGGGCGCGCACGTAATCCGGCTTGGCGACGCGGTTCAGCGGCATCTGGCCAGCTTCGAGGATGATCCAGTGGCGTGGCCGCATATACGAGGCCAGCGTCCGCGC
>Ga0326728_10008821_pt1 | contig 24702 bp, 25 predicted proteins | sample MB3enrmetagenome_FD_207602 | JGI IMG/M metagenome (GOLD analysis project Ga0326728, IMG submission 207602) | Lab enriched peat soil microbial communities from McLean, Ithaca, NY, United States - MB31MN | ecosystem: Environmental > Terrestrial > Soil > Wetlands > Peat | place: USA: New York... | reverse complement strand
TCCCCGCCGAGCTGATCTTGAACACGGTGCCTGAACCGCTCATCCCCCCGCTGAAGGTTGTCCCGTAGAAATTGCCGTCGCTGCCTTCGACGAGCCCCGCGGATGGCTGGCCACCATCGACGCCGCCGGTAAAGCTCCACAGCGGCGTCAACTTTCCCGCCGAGCTGATCTTGAACACGGTGCCTGAACCGCTCATCCCCCCGCTGAAGGTTGTCCCGTAGAAATTGCTGTCGCTCCCTTCGACGAGCCCCGCGAGTGGCTGGGCGCCGTCCGCGCCGCCGGTAAAGCTCCACAGCGTCGTCAACGTTCCGGCCGAGTTGATCTTGAACACGGTGCCTGAACCGCTCATCCCCCCGCTGAAGGTTGTCCCGTAGAAATTGCTGTCGCTCCCTTCGATAAGTCCCGCCTTTGGGTTGGCCCCGTCCGTGCCGTTAGCAAAGCTATGCAGCGTGATTAGCGCGCCTGTCGGACTGACTCTGAACACGGTGCCTGCGGCGAACGTCCCTCCTCCAGAGGTAGTCCCGTAGAAATTGCTGTCGCTCCCTTCGACGAGCCCCGCGAGTGGCTGGGCGCCGTCCGTGCCGCCGGTAAAGCCATGCAGCGTTGTCAACGTGGACGCGCTTGCTCGGCCAGATCGACCAATCAGAACCAGTACGACAATCGCAACGAGGATACGGAGATTCTTCATGACTGTTTCCTTTTCGTTTCAGTTGCGGACAATTGCTCGGAGACCAAAATCCCAAGGGACTGCGCCCCGTCGATACACCTTGCCTCGATTCCCGATTTGGATTCTCCATTGCCGGGGTTCCAACCAGTGGGACTGCCTATCCCGGAAGTCTTCGCTTGACCGGCCCTGTGCGATTCGTTCGCTGCAAACACACAGCCCATTAGCAGGCGAAGGGAGGTAAGTCAAATCCTTTGGGCGCGTTGCTCAAGCGTTGGCTTGGTTGACGAGATTGGCGTTTCTGATTGATCACTAAGTTCTGTCCCGCCAGTGACGCAAGCCGCGCCGCAGCAGGCGGATATTCTGGATCGCCGCGATCAGCCAGCCTTGAATTTGTAGCCGCCAGAGCCGCCGCCAGCGACTGCGTTTGAAGCAGTGGTTGTTGGCTGCTTCTTCTTAGTTCATCTTGATCTCCGCCGCGGCCAGCCGCAGCCGGCTGAATCGGCAGGTTTGGTTGGTCGTATCCCCCAATTGCACGGGTTCCTCTCTCTCCCGTGCAGCCAGCCGCCGCACCTGCGGCTTGCCCTTGGAGTTGTGGCTCATGAAAACGCCGTATTTGAACTCGTGTGGCACGGCTTCGCGCACCTTTCGTAGCTGGCTTCGAGATTATCCCCAATCCATCGTCCGCTGCAAGAAGGCAATCGCTGGCGGAAGGCAATTCGCGTTGGGGTGACCGTCACCACCTCACCTTATCCTCTCCCCCACAAGCGGCGGACAGGAGGATTCTTCTGTGGGCCGGTCGCGGTTGAAAACCGCTCCTACGGCTGCTCCAGCAGCTGCGCCAGAACGGTGAAATCATTCTCACCCCAGCCGCGCTGCAGACCTTCCTCATAAATGCGCATGACGTTTTGTGTTTGCGGGAGCTTGAGGTCGCACGCGGTTTCCAGCGCGAACCGCAGGTCCTTGGCCATGTGTTTGAGCGAGAACTGCGGGGAGAAATCGTTGGCGCGCAATTTGGGTTCCTTCAGCGCGGCCAGACCCGAATTGGATGCGTTGAGTTTGAGCGCCTCGAAATACGTGTCATCGGAAATACCGGCGGCGCGCGCGAACGTCAGGCTTTCGCTCAGCGCCTGTGCGATGAGCGCAATGTTCATGTTCATCGCCAGTTTCAGCGCGGACGCCCTGCCCAGCATGCCGGCGTGCAGAATGGAACTCGCCAGGCGTTCCAGAACAGGGCGCGCTTTCTCAAGCACTTTTTCGTCGCCGCCGATGTAGAAGACAGTCTTGCGTTGTTCGGCGGCGGGTTTGCTCCCCGTGAACGGTGCTTCCAAAAACGCGGCGCCGGTCTTTTGCACTTGGCGCGCAAAATCCAGCGTGGCCTTCGGCGAGATCGTGCTGGATTGGATCGCCACTTGATCCGAGTGCAGCACCGGCAGAATCCGGTCCAGGACGTTTTGCACCGCCGGCGGGTCGGCCACGACGATGAAAATGATCTCGGCGTCCTTCGCCACGTCGCGTGCGCTTGCCACGAACCACGACAAGGGTTTAGGCGTGCGGTTCCAACCGCGCACGTCGTGCCCGTCCTTCCGCAGGTTTTCGCCCCAGATGCTTCCGATGATGCCCAATCCAAACACACCGATCTTCATGGCCAATTTCCTTTCCGGCTTATACCCGATGTTGAACGCTAGCACAGAGCGCTACAGAAGGAAATAGGGTGCGACAGGACTTGGCGTGGTGGTACCATCGAGATGCGCAGAAGGAAACAGCAGGCCGCGCTTGCTCCTTGCCACGGCGTTTGTGCTTCGGCTATGGTTGGTTCCGCCATGGCTACAACGATTCTGGTCGGCGCCCAATGGGGCGACGAGGGCAAGGGCAAGGTCATCGACGTGTTGACCGAACAGGCAGACGTGGTGGTGCGTTATCAGGGTGGCAACAATGCCGGCCACACGGTCGAGGTCGGCGAGCACCGTTACGTGCTCCACCTTGTGCCGTCGGGAATCCTCTATCCCGGCAAGATCAACGTCATCGGCAATGGCGTGGTGATCGATCCGCTCGCGCTGTGGGACGAGATCGAACACTTGCGGGACCGCGGGATCGCCATCGGCGGAAACCTGTACGTCAGCGAGACGGCGCACCTCGTATTCCCGTATCACCGTTGGCTCGATGACGCGCGCGAGGAACAAAAGGGCAAACGCAAAATCGGCACGACCAAACGCGGCATCGGTCCCGCCTACGCCGACAAGGTCGCGCGCACTGGCCTGCGGGTGATCGACCTGCTCTCCCGTGAACGTTTCTCCGAGAAGCTGCGTCGAAAGATTCGGGAAAACAACGAGCTCTTGAAGGCATTCGGCGCGGACCCGTTGAGCTTTACGAGAATTCACCGCGAGTACCTCGCTTGCGGACTGAAACTCCAGCCGTTCATCACCGACACCGTGACGTTGTTGAATCGGGCGATTCGTGACGGAAAAGACATTCTGTGCGAGGGCGCGCAGGGCACGTTGTTGGACATCGATTTTGGGACGTATCCGTTTGTGACCAGTTCCAATGCGACAGCTGGGGGCGCCTGCACGGGCACGGGAATTCCGCCGCATCGGATTGACCGCGTCGCCGGCGTGATGAAGGCGTACACGACGCGGGTGGGGGAAGGGCCATTCCCGACCGAGTTGCACGATGCGCGTGGGACCTTGCTGCGCGAGACGGGCCGCGAGTTCGGCGCGACGACGGGCCGGCCCCGCCGGTGCGGTTGGTTCGATGCGGTGGTAACGCGCTATTCCGTGACCGTCAATGGCATTGATGACCTGGCGGTGACCAAGCTCGACGTGCTTGACAAACTGCCGAAGATCAAGGTGTGCGTCGGGTACAAGGCTGGGAAGAAGGTTTACGAGACCGTGCCGAACGATATCGACGATTTCAAACGAGCCGTGCCGGTTTATCAAGAGTTCGACGGCTGGCAAACCTCTACGACACTCGCCCGCGATTTTGACCAATTGCCCAAACGCGCGCGAGTTTATCTGCAAAAACTCGCGCAACTCAGCGGCGCGAGGCTTAGCATCGTGTCGGTCGGCGCGCGGCGGGAGGAAACGATATTTCTATGAAACGAAATGGGGGAATGGAGTGTTGGAGTGTTGGAGTGTTGAATCCACTCCCTCCGGCCATGGTTGCTTACCTATTGCTCCAAAGCTCCATTACTCCATGACCCCAATCCCCAAAAACCTTCCGCGTCACGTGGCTGTCATCATGGATGGCAACGGGCGCTGGGCGCGGCAGCGCGGGTTGTCGCGGATTGAGGGGCATCGCGCGGGCGCGGAGAGCGTGCGCGGGATTGTGCGCCTGTCGGGCGAACTCGGCATCGAGCACCTGACATTGTACGCGTTTTCCATTGAGAACTGGAATCGGCCCAAGGCGGAAGTCGCTGCGCTGATGCACCTGCTGGAGTTTTACCTCAAGCAGGAAATTCCCGAACTGAGCAAGAACAACGTCCGGCTGGCCGCCATCGGTCGGTTGCACGAGTTGCCCCAGGCCGCGCAGCGTCAGCTCGACAAGAGTATCGAGGCATTGAGCAAGAACACGGGGCTGACGTTGGTTCTGGCGTTGAGCTACGGCGGACGCGCTGAAATCGTGGATGCGATGCGTTCCATCGGACGCGAATTGAAGGCGGGGCGTCTGGATGTGGCCGACATCGACGAGAAGGTTATCGGTCAACATCTGTACACGCGGGGCATTCCCGATCCCGATTTGCTGATTCGCACCAGTGGCGAAATGCGGATTAGCAATTTCCTGCTCTGGCAGATTTCCTATGCCGAGATTTACGTGACGGAAACGTTGTGGCCGGATTTTCGGAAGGAAGCGTTCCTGAAAGCGCTGGAAGATTACAGCGAACGTCACCGGCGATTCGGGCGCGTCGGCGGTGGGAGCGCAGAAACTGAATGAGCGCGAATCCGCAAGCCATCACAGCCACGGCTTCTGTGGCGGCCCCAAACAAGCGCAGTGGATTCCGCTGGCGGCTGATCAGTTCCGTCATGCTGTGGGGAATCATGCTGGCCGTGGTCTTCTGGCTGCCGCCGACGGGACTGTACGTATTCATGAACGTCGTCATCGCCCGCGCCGTGTGGGAGTTCTACGAAATTTGCGAGGTCAAGGGGCTGAAAGCGTTCAAAATCTGGGGCACGATCGGTGCCGTGGCGCTGATCTCGGGAAGCTGGTTCGTCTTTGGCATGCAACGATTTCACGCGTCGTCGGATTTTCCCGCGCTGTCATACGACTTCGACGTTTTCATTCTGTTGGTGTTCGCCTTGGGAGTTTTCATTCGGCAATTCCCGCAGAAGCTCAATCCGCAGGGCATCGAGACGATGGCGGTCACATTGTTCGGGCTGATTTACGTAGCTTGGCTGTGCAATTTCATCACCCGCATCAATTTCGCCACCTCGGATGGCCGCTTCTGGGTTATGTACCTTGTGGTTGTCACGAAGTTCACCGACATCGGCGCGTACTTGGTCGGGACCAGCATGGGCAGACATAGAATGATCCCGCGCATCAGCCCCAACAAAACATGGGAGGGCACGGCGGGCGGGATCCTGTTGGCCGTTGTGGGCAGCCTTGCGTGCTTTCATTGGCTGCAAGAATTGCGCAGAGATGGAATGACGCTGACCGATGCGCTGGTGTTGGGCGTCGTGCTCGGCGCGGCGGCGGTGGTTGGCGACTTGGCGGAATCTCTCATCAAACGTGAGGCGGGCGTGAAAGATTCTAGCACATGGCTGCCTGGCTACGGTGGCGCGCTCGATTTGGTCGACAGTCTGCTCTTCACAGCTCCGCTGCTGTTCGTCTATATGCGCTTGGTGCTGCGGTGAGCCTTGGTTCCTGACGGAGTTCATTCGACACGCTGGAGAACACGGGTGCGAGGTGATGCTACCCGACTCGTGGCAGTGGCATCGTCATCCTAGGAGGATCCAAGCGCTTGCGGCGGCAAAGCCGCAATCCTCGTTGGACTGTGCATCGAGCTGTGGGGAATACGAAGTTGCGTTCCACTTGATCGTTTCGTTGCGCCCCGCGCTTTGTGCCGACAAATCCGCCGGGCTTGCTTGGTGTGGGAACGCGGCGGCGCTGGCTGACGCCAATCGACACGCGTCAGCCGCCCAACCGTTCGCGCAGGCGGCTGAAACGGGCGGCAGTCTTGTTGTTGCGGACGGCGATGGCCAGTGCTCTTTTCGAACCAATGAGGATGACGAGTTTCTTGCCACGAGTGATGGCGGTGTAAAGCAGGTTGCGCTGGAGCAAGACGTAATGCTGCGTCAGCAATGGCACGATCACGCACGGGTACTCGTTGCCTTGTGATTTGTGGACGCTGATGGCGTAAGCGGGCACGAGGTCGTCGAGGTCGTTGAAATCGTACGCCACATCCCGTTCGTCCAACTCGGCAATCAACTGTTGCTCGACGAGATCAATGCGTTTCACGCGGCCCAAATCGCCGTTGAACACATCTTTGTCGTAATCGTTGCGGATCTGCATGACGCGGTCGCCGACGCGAAAGGTGCGGCCAAACCGTTGGATGCTCGACCCGTGCGGATTCAGCGTGACCTGCAACTCCCGGTTGAGATTCTCAGCGCCGCACAACCCCTTGTGCATCGGCGTCAACACTTGGATGTCGCGCATCGGGTCGAACCCGAACTTCTTCGGCACGCGCTGCGCGCACAGTATTTTGATGGTGCCCAACACTTTCTCCGCGTTTTCTTCGTTGATGAAGAAAAAGTCCTGGTTTGTAGTGGCACGGGCGTCCCCGCCGGCATTGGCCGAGGCCAAATCCAGCATCTGCCCTTCATTGACCCGGTGTGCGTTGGTGATGATCAGGCTATCTTTCGCCTGACGAAAGATCTCTGTGAGTTGCACGACCGGCGCGCATTCCGAGTCGATCAAATCGCGCAGGAAATTGCCGGGCCCGACCGACGGTAATTGGTCCACGTCGCCGACGAAAACCACAGATGCGCTCAGCGGGATCGCCTTCAATAAGTGATAAGCCAGCGGAACATCGAGCATCGACGTTTCGTCGATGATAATCATGTCGCCCTTGAGTGGGCAGCGTTCGTTGTGCGTGAAGCCACCTTCGTGTGGGACGTACTTCAGGAGACGATGAATCGTCTGCGCTGTTGCGCCCGTCGCCTCGCTCATCCGCTTGGCGGCGCGGCCTGTTGGCGCGGCGAGCAGTACTTGGCAACCTTTGGTTTGGAGAATCTTAACGATGCTGTTGACGATCGTCGTCTTGCCGACACCGGGGCCGCCCGTAATCACGCAGATTTTTGAGGCCAATGCAGTGTGAAGCGTCTGCTGCTGCGCCTGTGCGAGAACCAGCCCTGTCTTCTGCTGGACCCAGGCCACCGCCTTTTCGAGGCCGATGGGTGGCAAATCTAACCGGGCCGATTTGAGATTTGAGATCTTCGCTGCCACGCCGCGCTCGGCCCGACAGAGTCCCGCCAGATAAACGAACTCGTCCTCAATGACGATGTCACCGCCGAGCACAAGAAGGTTGACGGCGTTCTCGGTGGGCGCAATCTCGGCTTCGAGCAGTTCGACCGCTGATTTGACCAACAATTCACGCGGCAGACAGGTATGACCTTCGTCGGTCGCCCGCTCCAATGTATGAATGACACCGGCTTTCAGCCGGTGGACGGAATCCTTCGCGATGCCGAGTTTGGCGGCGATGCCGTCGGCGGTCCTGAATCCGATGCCCGTGATGTCCTTGGCGAGCCGATACGGATTCTCGTGGACGATTGCGATCGCATTCTCGCCGTACTGCTTGAAAATTTTTGCAGCGTGCGCGCTGCCGATGCCGTGGCCCTGCAGGAAAATCATGATGTCCCGCACGCTCTTCTGTTGCGTCCACGCCTCCTTGATGCGTTTGGCGCGTTCGTGGCCAATGCCGTCCACCTCGCGCAGTCGCGCCGAGAATTGATCGATGATTTCGAGCGTCTGTTCCCCAAACTTCTCCACGATGCGGTCGGCAAACGTCTGGCCGATCCCCTTGACCAGTCCGCTGCCGAGATATTTCTTGATGCCAACAACCGTGCGCGGCAACACCGACTCGAATTTCTCCACGGCGAATTGTCGCCCGAACTGTTTGTGGTTGACCCAACGGCCAAGCGCTTTCACGGTCTCGCCTTCGCTGAGCGCGGCGAGGTTACCCGTGATCGTGATCGGCTCGGCCCGCTGCCGGCCTTCCGGCATGAGTTGCGCGACGGTGTAATGGTTCTCCTCGTTCGAGTAGATGATGCGCTCGACCACGCCCTCGATCGGTTCCAGCGGTTGTTGGCTCAATGGCGACATGGCTCGGTTATCATCGTAGCAAATTTCGCTAGATTGCACGGCAGGAAAGAAGGCAGTAATGGCGCACGAGAGAGTTGCGGTTTACGATCATCTGACGACGCCGGTAGCGCGCACGTTTTGGGTGTGACGGTGCGCCCCCCAAATAGTATCGTTCGCGTGAAACCATCAACCACAGAGGAGCGGCAACATGAAACTCAAAGTCGATCGGCAGGATGTGTGGGCGGCCAGCTTGGTGGATCAGCCGGGCGGGCTGGCCGCGAAACTGGCGGCGTTGGACAAGGCAGACGCCAACATGGAGTTCTTGATCGCGCGGCGGGCGCCGGACAAGCCGGGACAGGGCGTGGTTTTTCTCACGCCGCTGACGGGAGCGGCGCAACGCAGGGCGGCGGAGCAAGCAGGGTTCATGAAGACCGAAAGGTTGCACTCAGTGCGGGTCGAAGGCCCGGACCGTCCGGGATTCGGCGCGAAGATCACCGCTGCGCTGGCCGCCGCAGGCATCAACCTGCGCGGTTTGTCGGCTGCCGCCATCGGCAAACGGTTCGTCGCTTACCTTGCGCTCGACAGCGCCGAAGACGCCGCGAAGGCGATCCGCACGTTGAAACGCTTGACCTGAAGCCGCCGGCAATCAGACAGCGTCAACGTGCTGGGGCAGGTTGAACGACCTGCCTTGGCGTATTTGTTCGGCGCAGATCTGCCGTGCGGAGACTTGCGTTTGAAAGCAGCGGCAATTTTTTCGCGGCGAACTCTGGCAACAGCACAATTGAGAAATTCGATTCGAGTTGTACGCCGTCCGTGTTCGCTAATTCGGGCTAACATCAACCGGCGGGTATCGCAGTACAAATTCCTGAGCCCGGGACTTGGATGCTGGTGACGCTGAGCATCGGCGTGCTCCTCGGAAGTCGCCGAGTGCGTCGACGGTCGTCGGAATCCGTTGCGCCGATTGTCGTTCTTGGAGGGAATTCGGCGGTCGCGCCGACCGCCGCTACAGGAGAGACCGACCGCTTCAACAACCTGTCAATTCCGCCACGGCCTCGCAGTGGGCAGTCTGGGGGAACATGTCGAACGGGGTGATACGCTCCAGCTTGTAGCCGAATCGAAATAGTTCCTTGATGTCGCGCGCCAGCATCGGCGGCGCGCAGGAGACATAGATGATCTTGCGCGGTTTTTGTTCGCGCAGAGTTTTCAGCACGGCCTTGCCGCAGCCCGAACGCGGCGGATCGAGGATCAAACAAGTTTCATCCACCCGGCATTGGCGTAGTGTATAAAACAAAAGGCGGTCCGTCGAGCCAACATAGAAGTCGTAATTCTTCAGGCTGAGCCGTGCGGCATTCTCGTTCGCGGCGGCGATGGCGCGCTTATCCACCTCCATGCCATACACGTGTTGCGCAAGGTCGGCCAGCAGCAGCGCAAACAGACCAACGCCACAATAGGCGTCTACAAGAACCTTGCAGCCGCTCGCGCTGAAGATTCTGCGGACATGCTCCAACGCCAATTCGATGACGCCTTGGTTGACCTGAAAGAACGAGCCGAGCGGCACGAGGAGAGTCTTGCCGAGGATTGTTTCGGTGATGTAGTGGGGTGGGCGTCCCGCCCGCCCATCTTCGGCCTGCACGGGCGAGATGCCCGCGCAACTTTCGGTGAACATCCACACTTGCGCCTCCGAATTGCACCGGATCGTCAGATGTTTCGTCTCCACTGATGACTGAGAATTGATTGCTGATAGCTTTTCGTTGATCTCCTCGCGCGCAATCGGGCAGTGTTCAACGGGAATGATCGAACGACCGCGCACCGTCCAGAAACCGGGTTTGCCTGGGCCGTGGACGACGATCTTGTTGCGATAGCCGTACGGGTTCGGCGACGCGATGACGGGTTCGATGGGCGGATCGGAGATGCCGCCGATGCGCTGGAAGATGTCGCGGATCTGGTTGCGTTTCAGTTCGAGTTGGTGCGTGTACTCGATGTGCTGGTACTGGCAGCCAGCGCATTGGCTGTAGTAGGCGCACTGCGGCTCGACCCGCAGCGGCGACGGCGTGATGACGCGGATCAGGTCGGCGGTCGCATAGCGGCGTTTGACCTCGACGATCTCGACTTCGACGCGCTCGCCTTCCACTACGAAGGGTACGAACACGACGAAGTTGTCGATGCGCCCGATCCCATCGCCGCCGAAGGCGACGGTCGTGATGTCGAGTTCGATGCGCTGGCCAATCTGAAGGTTGATTGCTGTCACTGGCGCGATCTGATTTAATGGTCGCACATGCCGGGAGGACAAGACAAATCGTTATGGCGGCGTGACGCAGAGATTTTCGTCGTTAGCGCGTTGATTCTCTACTTGGAGCTCGTGCTCATCCGCTGGATGAGCGCGGAGTTGCGAATCTTTGCGTATCTGGGCAACCTCATTTTGGTCGTGTGCTTTTTCGGCACGGGCTTGGGTTGCTATCTAGCGTCACAACCGGTGATTTTAACGCGGCTAGGTGTCCATCTGATGGTGCTGACGGGCCTCGTAGCCAATCCGTTTCATCTTGAGTTTCTAGATTTCAGAAGGCTGACGTATTGGCTTGCTGGACTTGAGGATTCGCCAATGTGGGGCATGTTCGTCGCACCGGGCAGTCGGGTCGCAGCAAGGCTGGCCGCCGTGGCAGTGCTGTTGTACCTCGTGGTGTTTGTGTTCGTGCCGGCGGGGCAGGTCCTTGGGCGGACGATCGCGCAGCATCCCCGTACAATTCGGGCTTACTCCGTCAACATCGCCGGCGGTCTGGCGGGCATCTGGTTGTTCACTGCTTTGAGTTGGCTCTGTACGACGCCGGTCGAATGGTTTGGGGTATTGGCAGTTCTCATTGTGGCGTTGGCGGAACTTACAGGGTGGCGGAGTTGGGGGCTCGTGGTGACGTTGGGAATCGCAATTTGTTTCATCTGGAGCGGACGTCCTCACAGGACGCGCACCATCTGGTCGCCCTATCAGAAACTGGAGGTAAAACCCTTATTCGCGGCTGACCCAACCAATCAAGTGCCCCTTGGCAGCTACTACCACATCGTGGCAAATGGCATCGGCTATCAACTAATCCTGAATCTGTCGGACAGTTTTCTTCGGTCATATCCGAAGGTGTACGACCCAGAGCAAGCTCGGCTCAGTCACTACAACCTGGCGTTTCAATTCAAGCGCGGCATTCGCCGATTACTCATTCTGGGTGCGGGCGCGGGCAACAACGCCGCCGCCGCTTTGCGCCACGGGGTCGGGGAAATTGATTGCGTTGAGATCGACCCGTAAATTTATGCCTTGGGCAAGGAGTTGCACCCCGAGCGACCGTACGATTCACCGCGAGTGCGCATGTATGTTACTGATGCGAGGGCGTTCTTGAAACGCGCTAACGGGCCTTACGATATGATCTGGTTTGGGTTGCTGGATACGCACCCGGGTTCTTCCTACAATAATCGCCGGCTGGACCATTATGTGTACACTCTACAGTGCTTCCAGGAAGCGCAGCACTTGCTCACCCCGGACGGTGTATTGCTGGTGAACTTTGCAGCCTTGCGCCCGTGGATTTCCGATCGTCTGTACGGGATGTTGGCTCAGGTCTTCGGTCATCCACCAATGGCCTTTTACGAGGGCAGCGTGGCAGAGCAGTATGGCACGAGCGGAGAACTCACGTTGGTGACCGGAAACAAGTCGCCAACTCTGCCGAACCTGCCGGACACCGTGGAACGCAATTATCTCAGGTCGCATCTCATCACCAATCTACACGGTACAACCCGGCCCACCACGGATGACTGGCCGTACCTCTATCTTGAGCACGCCAGAATCCCGAGACTGCACCTTGTCACGTCATTGGCGATTCTGGCGGCGGTAGTGCTAACGAGCCGCCGCGCGTTTGGATTGAAACGGCGATTCGACTGGCACTTTTTTGCGCTGGGGGTGGCCTTGCTGTTGCTGGAAGTGCAGACGGTGAGCCGCGCGACGTTGTTGTTCGGGATGACGTGGGTGGTCAACGCAATTGTGATCTCGGCAGTGCTGGTGATGATTCTGCTCGCCAACTTTGCGGCATCGCGGTGGCCGAGGTTGCCGCAATGGTTGATCGTGGCGGGATTGGCAGTCACGATCATCCTGTTGGTGTTGGTGCCGCTGGATTGGTTCAACGCGTTGACGGGCGCAACAAAACTCGTGGCGGCAAGTGCGTTTCTGACCGCGCCGGTGTTCTTCGCGGGTCTGATCTTCATCCGCTCGTTTGCAACGTGTCCCGACAAGTCACAGGCACTCGGTTCAAACCTAGTCGGCGCGTTGGTGGGCGGATTACTCGAATCGCTTTCGTTCGTGACAGGCATCCGCGCACTGGTGCTGCTGGTCGGCTTGTTTTACATCCTCGCGTTGTGGTTGCGACCGCGGACTGTGGCGATGCCGCCGGGCGTGGAGAGTGCCTCCATCGGTAGGTCGTGATGACGTGAGTAAAATCAGCGATGGCGTAGCGCTTCTTCACCTCGACGATTTCGACTTCGATGCGTTCGCCCTCCACCACAAAGGGCACGAAGATCACGAAGCCCTCGACCCGTCCGATGCCATCGCCCCCGAACGCGATGGTGGTGATGTCGGGTTCCACGTGCTGGCCAACTTGAAGGTTCGGCATTCTGTGGCAGCGGATTCTATGCGCGACCGGCCGCGATTACAAATCGCCCCCGCGACACCTGCGCAAGATACTCAAGCCAGTAACCAGCGCCCACACCCAGGCAATCACAAAAATCAAGATTCCGAGCAGTCCACCCCAAATTGATTGGCCGACTTCTTCGGGAAGTTGGCCGGTGCGAATTATGGTGGTCAGCATTGGTGCCCACAGTACGGTGGTCAGGGCCGTGCCCACTAGAGCGAGAGTCGCTTGGAGAAAGCCACTGGTTCGACAACCTGCAATCAAGGAGCCTAGCCCCGGAAGCACCAAGAGATTCATCAACAAACAAGCGAAGGCAGTCAGCCGCTTCACCCGTTTGAGCGTTTTAGAATTGGATAAGAATTTGCCAGCCATAAGTGTTAGTGACCTTGGCTGTTGCTAGGGACACCAAAGGGCGATAGAAACAGATCGTTCATTTACGAATCTGCGCAAAACACTTCTGCACTTCCTCGTCGTTGTAGAACACCAGATTAAGAATACCGATCACCGGCGCCAGTACGTTGCAAACCACGATAGCCACAATCTCCATAACCGCTAGGTATTTGGGTGGTCGCATCACTTTAATAGGGTGCGGCAGCAGTTTGGTCGCATTGGCAATCTCTAAGATGCCAAGCACGATCAGATAACTAGCCGGGATGATCGTGAACACAACGCCGACCAAAAACATCATCAAACCAGCAAACAGCCAATAGATACCCCCCAAGATATTCAAAATGCCCATAACGAGAGTCATCACGGCGATGGCCTGTAGTTTTCCCGGCTTCCCCGCGCTCTCGGGCTGACTTGACGCACACTGGGCTGGCCCAGCGGCGGTCCGGCAAGGGACGGCGCGCTGAGTTCGGCGGCAAATTCAGACAACTCGCCCAGCGTCTTCCAGATCGTTTCACCTTCCGGTAACACCCTCGTCTGCGCATTCGCCCGTCCTTCGGCGATCCACTGACGCAGTTGCTCGGCGTTCACCGGCTCGTACTCTTTGCCATCGGCTCCAATGACTTTGTACATAGGTGAACCTCCTTCTTCTCCTTGCAGGTTCTGGTTGGACGGATGCTACGGTACTGGCGCGGCAGAACGCGAAGCTAATTTTGCGTCCCGTGCCGCTTCCGATGGTGGCGCCAGCCACGAGAACGGCCGACACGGGACATTGCGCAGAACGCCGAACACGGCAACCACCGCCAGCAAAACCACGATCCAGACCAGACGGACGCGTGATGCCGCCACGGGTGGCCGGCGGCGCAGGCAACGTCGCAGAATGATGAAACCCAGCACGGGCAGGGCAAGAACCACCAGGGCGTTGGCGCACAACGCGTCGGGCAATTCCCCATGGAGCAAATGGTTCAGTGCCCGCGTCGTGCCACAGCCGGGGCAATACAACCCCGTCATCTCGTGGAACAGGCATTTGGGGTAGAACACGGTGGTGGCCGGATTGAAGAAGAACAGGATGGCGGCCCCGGCCACGATCACTCCGAACAAGGCGAGATCACGGAGTGGCTTTTTCACGGCTTGCGGCTGCGCATTCAATCCGGTTCGCTGGTTTACAAGTGCCATTGCCGGTGCCAGAAGAACGGATGCCGGCCCCACATCCCCATCGTGCTAAAAAGCGCGCCAATGACCAGGGGCGCGACCAGACCGAGAATCGAAAACACCAGTCCGGCCACGGCGATGCCCCTGCCGGTTTGCTGCACCGGATTCTGGTTGACCTGGGAAAGGCCGTTGCTGGAGTAGATGATTCCGAGGATGCTGAACAACGGGATGCAACATACCCAGCCGAACGGCGTGCATCCGAGTATTCCCATGATCAAGCCCGCGACTGCATTGCCGTTCGTCCGGGGTCGCACCGCGACCGGGGCCGGTGGATACGCGGGCGGAGCCACTGCCGCTGGCGCGCTGACAAAGAGTTGACTGAATTCGGGCACTGATCCCAGCGGTTTCCAGTCGGTGCCGCCGACGACCTGCGTCAATGTTTGCGCGTTGGCGCGGCCTTCGGTGATCCACTGGCGCAATTGCTCTGCGCTGGTCGGCCCGTATTCGCGCCCGTCGCTGCCGATGATCTTGTACATGTCAGAACCAGCCCTTCTTGTTGATGACGTATGTGTTGACGAACTCCTCGTCGGACTTGGTCAGATAAACAATGCCCTCAATCAAACTGATAATCCTCATTGGGATCGCGCCGATACCACAAGTCAACACGGAGATTAGCAGCATGGCGACGCCTTCGCCTGTGTAACCGAGGATGAACTTGTGAATGCCCAAGGGACCGAGCAAAATACCGCAAATCCCCGCCGCGATTTTCTTGTCCGCGCCAGGCGGACGCGTTACGGCGCGCGGCTGCACCGGGGGCGAGACCGGCGGAGGCACATTGCCGGGCAAACCGAGTGACGGGTGAAACTCTGGAATGTCGGCGAGCGGTCGCCAATCGGTGCTGCCTTCGGCTTGCGCGCGGGTCTGGGCATTGGCACGTCCTTCCGCGATCCATCGCCGCACTTGATCCACGCCGACCGGCCCGTACTCGCGTCCATCAGCTCCGATGATCTTGTACATCTTAGAACCAGCCCTTCTTGTTGAGGACGTATGTGTGGACGAAGTCCTCATCGGACTTCGTCAGATAGATAATCCCCTCGATTAGGCCAATCAGCCCCGTGACGGCGGCGCCGATTCCACAGGTCAAGACGGTAATCAACAGCATCGTCACGGCCTCGCCGGTGTAACCAAGGATGAACTTGTGAACGCCGAAGGGACCGAGCAGGATGCCGCAGATGCCCGCCACGATCTTTTTGTCCGCGCCGGGTGGCCGTGTCGCGACGTGCGGCTGCACCGGGGGCGAAACCACCGGAGGCGCACCGCCGGACAAACCGAGTGAGGCGTGGAACTCCGCGAAATCGGCGAGTGATCGCCAATCGGTGCCGCCTTCCGTTTGCGCGCGGGTCTGGGCATTGGCGCGTCCTTCCGCGATCCATTGCTTCACTTGATCCGCGCCGACCGGTCCGTACTCGCGTCCATCAGCTCCGATAATCTTGTACATGCTGACCTCCATTCATTCTCAACCTTATCCAGAAGCAAATGACCGGAAAGGTTACACGCATTTGCATCCTTTTCCCACGGTGAACGGGAAGCCACGTAATGCTACGCAAGCACCGCGCGCAAAGCCAGCTTCAGTTTCTCCAGACCCATGCCATCCAACGCAGAGATTTCCAAAATGCTCTTTGGTGGGACAGGCGTCTCACCTGTCCGCCGGGATTTGGACGGGCGGGACGCCCGTCCCACTGCTCGTTTGAATGCCATCAGATTCTTGCGCGCTTCGGGTAAATCCATCTTGTTGGCGACAACGAGCCGCGGCTTCTCCAGGATTGCGGACTTGTACAGCTCGAGTTCCTTGAGCAACTGCTGGTAGTCATCCCACGGTTTGCGACCATCCACGCCCGCCATGTCCAGCAACACCAGCAGCAACCCGCACCGCTCAATGTGACGCAGAAAATCGTGCCCCAACCCTTTGCCCGCGTGCGCACCATCGATCAGTCCGGGAATGTCCGCGATCCGAATCCGCGTGAAATCGTCGTCGTACGTGATGATGCCTACGTTCGGCGTGAGCGTTGTGAAGGGATACGGTGCAATCTTAGGATGCGCGTGCGTGATCTTAGAGATGAGCGTCGATTTGCCGGCGTTCGGAAACCCGACGAGCCCAACGTCGGCCAGCGTTTTCAACTCCAGTTCGATGTGGAGTTCCTCACCCGGTTCGCCGTACTCGAACTCACGCGGCGCCCGGTGCGTCGAGCTTTTGAAATGTGTGTTGCCGCGTCCGCCTTTGCCGCCTTTGGCGAGGATGAACCGCTGGCCGTCCTCGACAAGATCGGCGATCAACTCGCGGGTCGTAGTCCGCTCGCTGCCCTCCGTGGGCGATGTCGCTTCGGCAATTGCGACGGAGAAGGCCGCGAGGCCCACCACGGCATCGGGATCGAATTCCTCCGTTGCCGCCGCCGGATGATAACGAGTCGGCGCGTGCTGCCGTATCGGTCGGGTGAGGCGAAACACCTGCGTACCAATCGGCACTCTCGCCAGCACATCATTTGCGCTGCGGCCGGTGCAGCCCTTGCCACGACCGTGTGTGCCGTGCTTGGCCATGAGGCGCGGCGTGTAATAAAGATCGGCAAGGTTATCAGCGTTCTTGTCGGCCACGAGCACGATATCGCCGCCTTTGCCGCCGTCGCCGCCGTCCGGTCCGCCGCGATCCACGTATTTTTCGCGTCGGAACGACACGCAGCCGTTTCCGCCGTCGCCCGCCTTGACGTGAATTTTGACCTTGTCGACGAACATGGAGGAAAGGGTAAGGGCAAAAGCGCAAATCGGGAAGAGGAAAGCGGAGGCAGTAGCGAGTAGTTAATAGCCGGGAGCGCGAGCATCCGCCGAAACCCATGAAACATGTCCGTCGCCATACAACACGTGGCCGCCTGTCCCTCGGTGGTTGGCCGGGTTCTCGCGCAGAACAACGGCGTCCGGATTATCTATGCCTGCGCCCACTATCTCATAGCTCGGCGCCGAATTGTCACGGGCGGATGGGCATCTCGAAATCTTCTCCCAGTCGCCATGGACATAGGGCTTCAATTCCTCCAATCTGACCGGAGTTTCTCCGTTATGAGCAGCGGCGTACTCACCTATGGCCAAACCCAATTGCTTCATGTTGCTCAGACATTCCGCGCGACGATCTTTCTCCCGCGCTCCCGCGATAGCCGGCAGAATCATGGCGGCGTAAACGAGAAGGCTGAGGGTACCAGTGACGAGTCCCGCGATGGCTTGACCCCGGCCGGAGATCCGTCCACCCGATTTGCTGATCCTCTTCAGCGTGACAATTCCGAAAACGAATGCGAGCGGGGTTCCGATCATACACAGGGCGAGACCAACGATCCCGACATAGGGTCCTGTGTCGCAAGTTTTGTCAAAGGGGAAACAGAGAATCGAAGCGATGATAGGCGACAGCACGCCACAGATTCCCAACACCAAGCTCGCGACGGCCAGACGCGACCTTCTAACCGGCAAGCCGGGTGGCATCCCTATTGAAAGAGGTGGAGATGGTTGATCGCTGATGACTTCTTCTCCTTGAGTATTGCTCCGCTCATATCAAATTTGTTTCCGTTGCACCAGCACCTTGAAAGTGCGACCCATGAGCTCCGGGTGAAGGAGTTGATGGATGGCTTGGCGTTCCTTGCTGAGTTGGCCGGCGGTGCGCTCAACGATTTCCGCGATGATCGGTTCGCCGATTTGCAGGAGGTAGTGCGACTGGTCGGTGAAGAGCACCGGTTCGAGACCGAGTCGCCTGCCGTATTCGATCAGTGAGGTGAACTCGACATGGGCGGTGATGTCCTGTTCGCCCACGTGCTGGTACGGGTTGTCGCCCTTGGTGTGACGATGGTAGCAGAACAACGTCCCGTTGCGGTGTTGCGGCGAAAAGTAGTCTTCGCGTTCGTAACCGTAATCGATCGTCAGCACGAAGCCACGCTTGAGTCGGCACGCGATGGTCTCCATCCAGTCGAGCGCCCGGAGGTTCACCTCCGTCGTGTATCCTTCCATCAGATGAACGGGCCGATCGGCCAGAAAGTCGGACAGGCGCGGCGTGGAAAGCGGGCCGGCGACCTCATTGAATCCGGTAGCACAGGCCTCTGTGTCTGTGGTTGTTGAACTGCCGAAGGCAGGAACGCCTGCGCCACCAGTTGTTGCGACATACGCCTCGCTCCACGCTCCACGCTCCACGCGCACTCGGTGCACCGGTAGCGCGTCGAGGAATTCGTTGGAGAACACGCAGCCGACGATCGAGTCCGGAATTCTGTCACCGGTTTCGACCACGCGGTAATGAAGTCTTTCCTGACCCGCGCCGGCGAGAACGTCTTCGCCCAACTGGCCGCGATGGCCGCCGAATTCGACCACCTCGAACTCGGGCGGATTGGCAAGTTCGTCGCGCCATTTCAGGAATTGTTTGGCGAGCAGCTTGCCGAACAGCGGGCCGACGCTGACGCTGGTGAAATAATCGCCCGCTTTGCCAATGCGCTGGCGGCCCGAGGTGTAATAACCGTGCCGCGGATGGTAGAGCGCCAGCTCCATGAACCGTTCGAAGGTGATGCGGTCGCCCGCGCGCGCGATCTCGTCGCGGATTACTTGAATCAAGTCGCGGTTGCCGTCCATGACACGAGCATAATGGAGCGCGTCGAGGGGCTGAAGTCTAAATAGCACTTGAAAGCGGAGCGGATTCCCATTAGCTTTTATTGTGAAATTTGTCACAAGGTTCGCCTGACGGCGTGACGGGTGGACTGGATGGCGAGGGGGCATGTCGCAACAGTTACAACAATATGTTCCAGTCGGATTGTTGCTGCTGGTGGTCGGGGGATTCGCAGCAGGCGGTTTGCTCGCCCCGACAATCCTCGGCAAGAAGCGCGTCCACAGTCCGGTCAAGGACAGCCCGTACGAGTGCGGGATGCCGCCGATGATGGACGCCCATTCGCGATTCAGTGTGAAGTTCTATCTCATCGCGATGCTGTTTATCCTGTTCGATATCGAGGTCGTCTTTTTCCTCGGCTGGGCCGCGGTCTTCCGCGACTTGATCAAGCCCGAGGCGGCGGGCGGAATCGGATTGAAGATGTTGCTGGGAGCGTTGGTCTTTCTGGCGCTCTTGGAGGTCGGCCACATCTACGCGTGGAAGAAAGGCGCGCTCGATTGGGCGCCGCAACGACCGGCAAAGTCTGTAGCTGCGCTTGATAAGCGCGGCAACTTTCGCGCTCAAGCCGGCCAACCGCGCTCACCGAGCGCGGCTACAACAACGGCGGCGTCATGACACAAAAGCTCAACACCGCCGTTGACCCCAAGGTCGAAGGCCGCGACGTGATCGTAACGCGGCTTGATGCGGCCATCGACTGGGCGCGCAAGAATTCGTGCTGGCCGATGCCGCTGGGCTTGGCGTGTTGCGGGATCGAGTTGATGGCCGTTGGCGCGAGCCGCTTCGACATCGCGCGCTTCGGCGCGGAAGTGTTTCGGTTCTCGCCGCGTCAGTCGGATCTGATGATCGTTGCGGGCACGTGCGTTTACAAAATGGCGGGCGCGGTAAAGCGGTTGTGGGATCAGATGGCGCAGCCGAAGTGGTGCATCGCTATGGGGGCGTGCGCCAGCACGGGCGGCATGTATCGTAGTTACGCCGTGGTCCAGGGCGTGGATCATTTTCTTCCCGTGGACGTGTACATCTCCGGTTGCCCACCGCGACCCGAGGCGGTGCTGGATGGTCTGATGGCCATCCAACGCAAGATCGCGCAGGAGAAGGCGGTCGGAAGCATGAAGAAGGACGAGCAGAAACCCGGGCTGTGGTCACCCGTGCAAGGCCCGATCATCGTCTGCGGCGAGTATGCTCCGCGTGTTGCTGAGAAGGAACCGTGGAACTGAACGTGCGATGACCCCTTCGGAAGCTGTCGAGAGATTGAAGGTTAGCTTCGGCGACGCGATCGGCGCCCCTGTCGAATTCCGCGGCGAGGTCACGGTCACCGTGGCGCGCGAGAAGATCCTCGACGTCTGCCGCTTCCTCAAGAGGGAATGCACGTTCGCCATGCTCACAGATCTTGCGGGCGTGGACAACTACGGCGACGACCCTCGCTTCGAGGTGGATTACCTGCTCTATTCGTTGGCGCAGCGTTGCCATTTGCGGCTGAAAGTGCACGTGTCCGAGGAGGACATGCTGGTGGATTCGGTGACGGGCGTGTGGCGCACGGCCGATTGGCATGAGCGCGAGGCGTACGATATGTTGGGCATCCGTTTTCGCGGACACCCGAATCTCAAACGCATTTTGATGTGGGAAGGGTATCCGCATTTTCCGTTGCGCAAGGATTTTCCACTCGCGGGGCTTCCTGCTGAACTGCCTGAGACCGCGGTGGACGCGGGTCAGGTCGAAACTGCGCCGATGCTCGGTGGACCTTTCGTCGTCGGCACGGGCACGCGCAACGCGATTCGCCGCGAACCGCGGCAATACGACACGATTGCCGAGCAGCAGGAGAAGTTGAAATCGCCGAGCAAGAAGGAGCCGGTTTGAAGTTGTAGCCGCGGTTGTTAACCGCGGCCGCGCTTATCAAGCGCGGCCACAGTGAACATGGCCACGCAACACGAAATGGAACTGATCGATTCCGCCACGCGCGCCCAGCAGGCGATGGAAGAAGAGCTGGCTGGCGAGCGAATGATCATCAACATGGGACCACAACATCCCAGCACGCATGGGGTGTTGCGACTCGTGGTCGAACTGGACGGCGAAGAGATCGTCAACGTCTGGCCGGACATCGGTTATCTGCATCGCGGCGACGAGAAACTCGCCGAGAACATGACCTACACACAGTTTATTCCGTACACCGACCGGCTTGATTACCTCGCGCCGCTCGCCAACAACGTCGCTTACGCTTACGCCGTGGAAGAACTTTGCGGCATCGACGTGCCGCCGCGGTGCAAATACATCCGCGTGATCTGCGCGGAACTGGCGCGGATCAGTTCGCATCTGCTGGGCGTCGGCGCGATGTCCTTGGACATCGGCGCGATGACGGTATTCCTGTGGACATTCCGCGAGCGCGAAAAGATTTACGACTTGTGCGAGTGCATCTGCGGCGCGCGATTCACGACCAGTTACACGCGCATTGGTGGACTTGCCAACGACATGCCGGCGGATTTCCTTCCGATGTTGCTTAAGTTTCTCAAGGATTTTCCAACGACGCTGGACGAGACCGACAAGTTGCTGACGCGCAACAAAATTTTTATCGGACGCAACCGTGACATCGGCGTCCTCGCGAAGGAGGACGCGATTGATTTCGGCGCGACCGGGCCGAACCTGCGCGGCTCGGGCGTCGAATGGGATATCCGCAAGGCGCATCCGTACGGCAGCTACGAGGAGTTCGATTTCGATGTTCCCGTCGGCACGGTGGGCGATTGCTTCGACCGGTATCTCGTGCGCATGGAGGAAATGCGCCAGAGTGTGCGGATCCTACAGCAGGCTGCCGACAGCATGCCCGACGGCCCGTGGAATTCGCCCGACGCAAAGATTCTGTTGCCCGAAAAAAAGGCCACGCTCACGAAGATGGAGGAACTCATCCATCACTTCATCAACGTGACCGAAGGCATCAACGCGCCGCCGGGCGAGGTGTACTTCTCGGCGGAGAATCCGAAGGGCGAACTCGGTTTTTACATCGTCAGCCGCGGCGGCGGCGCGCCGCATCGGCTGAAGATTCGCGCGCCATCGTTCGTGAACCTGCAACTTGTGCCGCTGATTTCCAAAGGCCACATGATGAGCGACATGGTCGCCATCCTCGGCAGCCTCGATTTCGTGATGGGAGAATGCGACCGGTAGCCACAGATACACACAGATTTCCACGGATGAGCGACTTTCAGCATGAAGAGAGATTACGGAACAGGTTATCGGGGCGGCGTTCGAAGTGCATGGCGTGTTGGGATACGGTTTCTTGGAGAAAGTGTGCGAGAAGTCGCTGTTAGCGGAGTTGCGCAAGCCAGGGCTAAAGGCGGACACGCAACGCACCATCAAGGTGAAGTACAAAGACGTGATTGTGGGTGATTACGTTGCGGATGTGGCCGTTGAGGACAATGTGATCGTGGAACTAAGGACCGAAGAGACTTACAGCAAGGTGCATGAGGCTCAGTTGCTGAGCTACTTGAATGCCACCGGCATCAAGGTCGGCTTGTTGATCAACTTCGGCAGAAAGAAATGCGAATTCAGGCGCTTGGTCACATGACCAAGCGCTGCAATCCGTGTTCATCAGTGTGAATCTGTGGCTAATTTAACCGTTCCAGCGGAACTCGAACGTCACATTGACGAGATCATCATGCACTATCCACCGCAACACAAGCGGGCGGCGGTGTTGTGGCTGCTGCATTTGTTGCAGGAACACTTCGGCTGCCTTGGCAGGGAACAGGTTGAGTGGACTGCAGCCAAGCTAGGCCTCCAACCGATCAACGTCTGGGAGCTCGTCAGCTTCTACCCGATGTTCGCCAGCAAGCCGCGCGGGACGTTCCATATCAAGGTCTGTCGCACGCTGTCGTGCGAGTTGTGCGGTTGCGGCGGCATCCTGGAGCGCTTGCAGAAGAAACTCGGCGTTGGACTCGATGAAAACACAGCCGACGGCATGTTCACGATCTCCACGGTCGAATGTCTCGCCCTTTGCGGCACGGGTCCCGTGATCATGATCAACGACGAGACGTTCGAGAACCTCACGCCCGAAAAGGTGGACGCGATCATCGACCGCATCAAGACCACCGGCACCCTCGATCCGCAACCGTTGCCGTCTGTCCAACCTGCGCATCCGCTGGAAAAACGCGTGTTGCTCGCCAACATGAGCAAGCCAGGCTACACCGGCTCGCTCACCGACTACGAACGCGAAGGCGGTTACCGCGCGCTGCGCAAGGCGCTCGATACGATGAAGCCGGAGGACATCGTCGCCGAGGTCAAGAACAGCGAGATCCGCGGACGCGGCGGCGCGGGGTTCCCGTGCGGGATGAAGTGGAGCTTTCTCGCCAAGGGCACGGGCAAACCGATTTACCTCGTCTGCAACGCCGACGAATCCGAGCCGGGCACATTCAAGGATCGCCAGCTCCTCCACTACGATCCGCACCAGCTCATCGAAGGCATTCTTGTCTCGTGCTACGCGGTAGGTGCGCACGCGGCCTACATCTATATTCGCGGCGAGATGCCACTCGGCACAAAGATTCTCCTGAAGGCTGTCGAAGAGGCGCGAGAGAGAAGTCTTCTCGGCAAAAACATTCTCGGCAGAGGGTTCGACTGCGAGGTTTACGTCCATCGCGGTGCGGGCGCGTACATCTGCGGCGAGGAAACCGGTTTGATTGAATCGCTCGAAGGCAAGCGCGCCTATCCGCGCATCAAGCCGCCGTTCCCCGCAGTCGTTGGATTGTTCAGTTGTCCGACCGTCGTGAACAATGTCGAGACGCTTTCGAACGTCCCGCACATCGTCAAAAATGGCGCGGCTTGGTACAAGGCGATGGGCGTGCCCGGTTCGACCGGCACGCGCTTGGTCTGCGTCAGCGGGCCGGTCAAACGTCCCGGCTACTACGAGTTCGAGATGGGCAAGCTCACGCTACGTCAACTCATCTTCGACGTGTGCGGCGGACTCAACGAAGGTCGCCAGCTCAAGGGCGTGATTCCCGGTGGCAGTTCCATGCCGGTGCTGAAGGCCGACCGGATTGATGTACCCCTCGATTTCGAGTCGCTCCGCAAAGCCGGTACCATGGCCGGTTCGGGCGGGATCATCGTGCTCGACGATTCGGTGGACATTGTCGAGGCCACTCTCAACGTCAGCCAGTTCTATGCGCATGAGAGTTGCGGCCAGTGCACGCCGTGCCGCGAAGGCACGTTGTGGATGGAAAATATGTTGCACCGGATGAAGCACGGCCTTGGATGCGCCGAAGATGTGGATTTGCTTTGGGACATCGCCGACAACATCGACGGAAAAACGATTTGTCCGCTCGGCGAAGCCGCGGCGTGGCCCGTGAAAGCATTCGTCACCAAGTACCGGGGAGAATTTGAAGTAGCATGCAAAAGGAATGGAGGCGGAAATGGCCGTTAAAAGTGCAAAGCGAAAGACCCGCACCAAGAAAACGATCTTTGTCATCATGCCCTTCGGGGAGACACCTACGCGAAAGAGAATCGGCTACCATAAAGATTAATAAGCTTTTGAAGCAATCGCAGTTTGACGAGAAGTGACTGAGGGTTGAAAACGAGAATGTCCCGGCAAGTAGATTAGTGAAAGTGATCGTGGCAGAGCAAATCGTCAAACTAACGATTGATGGCAGGACGGTCGAGGCGCCGCGCGGCACGAACCTGATCGAAGCCGCGAAGAGCGTTGGCATCGAGGTGCCGCACTATTGCTATCATCCAAAGTTGCAGGTGGTGGGCAACTGCCGCATGTGCTTGGTGGATGTTGGCATGCCGAAGATCGGGTCGGACAAGAGGCCGGTGCTGGACGCCGACGGCCAGCCGGTCGTCGTGTTCGGGCCGAAACTGGCCATCGGATGCAACACGATCGTGGCCGAAGGCATGGTCGT
>Ga0326728_10008820_pt1 | contig 24711 bp, 18 predicted proteins | sample MB3enrmetagenome_FD_207602 | JGI IMG/M metagenome (GOLD analysis project Ga0326728, IMG submission 207602) | Lab enriched peat soil microbial communities from McLean, Ithaca, NY, United States - MB31MN | ecosystem: Environmental > Terrestrial > Soil > Wetlands > Peat | place: USA: New York... | reverse complement strand
CTTTTTCTCCGACATGGGGGTAACCTGTTGCCACGGCATGATCGTTCTCCTTATAAACGATCTGCCATTTTATCAACTGTTACCCATGTCCCCGAACACCTGTTACCCATGTCCCCGGTCTATACAGCGGGGTGAGAGGGTTGGGGTGAGGGGGGCAACGGGAACGTCACCACTTCCTCGATCCCAAGCTCCCGTTGCTTTTAGAGACCAATAAATCATCCTTTTGCAGACGCCTCAACCTTGAATTTTGAACCTTATTTCTTACGGCCGCCGCAAGATTAAAGCGCACCATTCGTCCTGCGTATGCCCGCCGGCCTTCCTCAGCCCCAGCGGCAGGAAGCGGGCCTCAATCTGCGGCAAATCGGTTTGGAGAAAGCCGGAGATGATCAAGACCCCGCCGCTTAGCAGCCGCCCCCATAGGGAGTCGGCGTGCTGCAGCAGGTCCGGGGCGGTAAGATTAGCCAAAATTAAGGCAAACTGCTGCCGGATGGCCTGCAGCAGGGTGGGCTCCACCAAAATACGCCCTTCCAGCCCATTAAGCCGCACATTTTCCAGGGCCGCGGCCACCGCCTCCGGGTCTACGTCAATGGCCAGCACCCTGGCGCCCAGCCGGGCTGCGGCCAGCGCCAGGATGCCGGTGCCGGTGCCCACGTCCAGCACCTGGTAGGGATTGGCGACCACTGGCAGGTCTTGCTCCCAGACCTCTTCCAGGGCCCTGAGGCACAGCAGGGTAGTGGCATGCCGCCCGGTGCCGAAGGCCATCCCTGGGTAAATGGTGATCACGACTTCTCCGGCCGCCGGGGTATAGTCCTCCCAGGGTGGGCGGATCACCAGGCGGGAGGTCACCTTCTGCGCTTTAAAATGAGCCTTCCAGGCCTCGGCCCAATCCTCTTCCGCCATCCGGAGCATCTCCAGCCCCAGAGGATAAAGGTTGTGGCCGGTCAAGCGCTCCAGGTATTCCTGTAGCTGCTTTTGCTGCCAGGCGCCGAATTCCTCGGGTCGGAAAAAGGCCCGGATAATCACGCCGCCGGCCGGCGCCCCTTCTTCCTCCAGGATCACTCCCCGGCCGCTGAACTCCGTCAGGAACAGGGACCCTTCTTCCTGCATCCCGGCAGGCATCAGGAAGCGCACCTCAATCCAGGTTTCTTTAGCCATATTGAATAATTCTAGACCTGGGCGGCGTGAATTGCAATAAAGATCGAGGGTAGAGGGCAATGAGGAGTTAGGGGTTAGGGGTCAGGGGTGAAGAATTAATGCCCGGGATTAAGCTATCACTAGCCTGGAATATGTAGCAAGAATCGGTGTAAATCAAGCTAACCATATGATATAAAGGGGATAATTTAGCGATTAGGGGGTTTCAAAGGTGCTCGGATGTGCATTACCGAGCGGTGCTGGTCTGGGGTTCTTAAAAATCCTGGCTTTGAGGGATCTGGGTGCTGAGGGGCAGGTATGCCAATGTTACCGAAAAAATTACTATATCCAGGAGATTGGTTTGTAAATTCATGAAAATTTGTGCTATAATTTTGTCCACGGCATAATATGGCTACAAAAAGAGGAAGCTTTCCTGGGTTAAACCCGGCAAGAGCGGATACTAAACCGGTTTTTGACCTTGAGCGCCAAGGTTTCCACATAATCTCAGATCTTAACCTCCGAAAATTGTGTTATCATACATTTAGTAATAACCGTCTAAGCCTTGAACATTGATATTCCTATGGAAAATACTAAATTACCCAAAGAGTCTGAGTCACAGGAAAAAGGGCATTTCGCGCTTATGACATTTGATAGCTGCCGCCCAACTTCATGGAGAATCACTCCAACTGATGGCGATGCTGATGCCGGTTTAGACATGCAGGTACAAATCGTCGAACATGGGCACTATACGAACTTGTTTAATGCTCAAATAAAGGGGTCAGCACAAAAAAAGAACGGGCAAAATAAAAAACTCAATGCGGCAGGAAATCATTTTTCTCAAACATTGAAAATTAAAACTCTAAATTATTATGCACGAATTGAAAATCCGGTTATGCTTGTTTTTGCGGATCTTTCTAAAGACCAAGACCCAAGGAAATGTCCAGCTTACTATTTATGGATAGATGAAGAGATTGATCAACTCAGACAAGGAAGACCAAATTTAGATCATTTAGGCAAAGATTCACACACATTTCATATTCCTGTCGAAAATATCCTGAAATCTGATTTAAATGTGCTACCATACTTAAACAACCGTTTAGAAAAAAAGCGAGTTCTTGAAGGACTATACAATACTTTAGAAGAACATTATCCAGATGTAATAGACAAAATCGGCCAACTTGGCAGAGTTTTCAGAACCAAAAAAGTAGCATTAGAAACAATATTTAACGAAACTGATTCTCCTTGGTTAGATGCCCCAAAAGGTAGTTTCGCCTACGAGCTAAAGAAAGTTTCATATGTCCTATCTCTAAACAATGCAATAATTGCTGAAAATGCATTGGAAAAGCTAGCAAACCGGTTAGAAGAAGCAAGTTGTCACGAAAAATCAGAGTATTATTATCAAAAAGCATATTTGCATGGACTCATAGGCGATCGTAAAAAGGCACAAGAATTTTACAAGATTGCACATTTAACCTCCAAGGAGATTAAAAAATATCATGTTGCGTTTTTAGAATCTAAAATTCCTTACGAAAAAAAGTCAACTGATGTGATAAACAATATTATTGCTGAGATTCCAGAATTAGATGACATCGATTACATACTACTTAAATCCAAATTATTTGCATTAAATGGTAATTATAAAGAAGCATTTGATATTCTTAAGGATAAGCATGAGAAAGACATTTTCGTTGTAAAAGCAGTAATACATTTGCTATCAGGGCTTTACAATGATTGCATAAATTACATAGATGATGTTTTTTTGCAACAGGACCCCACCTCTATACAGGAACTTAGTTTAAGGGCATTAAGATCCAGATCATACTTTAACCTTGGGTTCTCCAAAATTCCTGAGAATAAGAAAATACCGTTTTCAGGAACCCCTGATATGGATCCTGTAATTTTAAAAAAAGCCTGGATTGAACAAATATCTGCCTGGGAATTATCATTCCAATTGGGGTACCCACCTGATGTCGAGATAATGGTAGATATGTTTTCCATCTTAGGAATGTATTTTGCCGAACCGGACATTGTTAAAAAACATCTTATAAAGTTGGCCGAAATCAGGCCGTATGTGCTGATTATACAAGAAGTCTTACTCGCTGTTGCAATGTATTTAGATGATGGAAATATTGCTGCGCAACAATTATCCAGGTTACCGATAACGTTAGAAAACACCGTTATGAAAATATTATTGGCTTCTCGTAATAATGAGAAATCGGTGGTTGTTAGATTAACCAGCGAAATATTGGAGGAACTATTACAGGAAAAACCTGCCAATTATGAGAATGTCCTCGCAACTGCATCCGAATGCGCCAATGATCTTATGATGTATGAAGAAAGGGACAAATTTATATCGGCATTAAAAGCCATTCCTGATTCAATAGCATTGACTGCCGTTTATGAGTTTATCACAAACATGAACCGGGAACCATTGGAAAAGCCTCAAGCCCTCGAGAAACTATATGCTGTCTACAAATAAGGGCACAAACATTACCAGATATTAACTCAACTTTATCTTAACCTTGACCCATATAATACTGAATCGGCTCAAAAAATAATTGATATTTCAAATGACATTATTTCTAGCAGAAATTTATCCCACAATGAATATATAATACTTTGCGCGGCTAAAGTAACAACCCAGGACTGGAATGGGTTATTACAGGCCTCTCAATATGCCCAAATCAGGTTTTCAAACCCAAGATTTAAAGCATATGAAGCATTAGCACTTGATGAAATTGGTGAAACGAGCAAATCAATTGCGATTTTGGAAGAAATTTCCACGGGAGAAAAATATGATGTCTTAGCATTGCAAATTTATATTGATATTGCCGCAAGATGTGGTCTAATAGAAAAAGCCAAAAATTTAGTGACAAGCCTACTTGAAAAGACAGAAAAACAATATCAAAAATTACGACTTTTGAGGATGCTGTTTAATATAGAAATGTATATTGACCCCAAATCTGATAAATTGATAGATATATGGTTTAGATATGGTAAATTATGCAACAAAAATGATGAGGTTGAAGAAGGAATTTATCTTCTTTTTTTCCTGGCAGCAACCTTCGACCCCGAGAAGGTCGTGAAAGAAGAAGATGTTAAAGAGTTTCAAACACGTTTATTAAAATATAAGGTTAATTTCCCTGAATCTAAAGTATTGCGCTCATTTCGTATTGATGAAGCAGCACCAGAAAGTTTTTTGGATCAACTATCAAAAATGACAGGATTTACAGAAGAAAAAAAGAAGTGGTATCAACGTAACGAAAAATTATTAAGAACTAGTCAATTTCCGGTTCCTTTTTTGATTAGGCCCATTCTATTATTAAATGTGTCCAATTTCCTTCATTTGTGGGAATTGGCAAAAATTGCTGGCTTAGATTACCCTCAATACCTTCTAACTATTAGTGCAGGCCAATACCAAATCAGGAAAGTGGAAAAATTTAGAAGAAGGTTACCAATTATCGATGAAATAGCTTTGATGGTCCTGTTTGAGCTAGGCATATTGGAATATATTTTCAAGATTTTCCCCAGGGTTTTAATTGTAAAAGATACTATTACCAATTTTCTAAGTGTGGCCCAACAATTTTGTATCATGCCTTATCAAAATAAAGCAAAAGACATTATTGCTATATTATCAAAAAATGTCGACCAGATTAAAATGCCATCAAGCAGGGAATTAAAGGAGGAAGATAATCTCTTCGAACAAGTAAAACATCTTAAATCTGTTTACGATCAATCGATACATTTATTCTATACAGACGATGCAATATTAAGGGTGTATATTTGCGGTGATGATCATTTTAAAGATTCCATCACAACTATCGATATAATTGAATTATTGAAAAGGTATAATGTAATATCCATTAAAGAGGCAGCTGAAAAATACGCAAGACTATGTTCTTTTCATGTCGTTGGAACGCCAATTAATTTTAAGGATATGTTATTGGTACTTGAAGATGATATTCCCAAAGGTGAAACTATAGATATAATTTTAGAGACATTACGCAACCACAGCAATTTTAATTATTTCATAGGCGAGGTATGGAGGTATAAGGGGGATTACCTAAAGGCATTGATTGAAATAGGGCAATTTTTGTCTTATATGATTTGCGGAGAAGATGGCATATTTGTTGAGCAAAATATAATCATCGCTATATGGTATTATTGGTATCAAAAAGTGCAATTCATTATCAAATCAGAAAAAGATAAGCTACATTTTTTAGCGAGGTCATTTTTATCCACTTGCATTCAAATTAATAGACGAATCGGTTCTAAAAAAGGAAGCGTATTAATTTGGCAACAAGCATGGAGCATTTATAAAAATATAATAGAATTTGCATATGGAAATGACATGAGCAAAGTCATAGAGAATAAATCAAAATCGTTATTAGCCCAAATGATATGTGAGTACGAGATTGACACTAACAAAAAGATATTTAATGATATCGCATCGGGATTAACAAGTGATACAGTGGATAGTATTTGTTTTAAAAGTGATTATGTTGATTGCACTATTGCAATTCAAAGGAAGAAAGAAGCTAGATAAAATCTTGGTCAGGGGATTGCGGTGAAGACCATGCGGTGAAGCACAAAGCTAATTATTCGCCCCTGCTTAAAAAGAATTAAAAAGTCTCATGAAATAGAATGTGGCTAAGAACCTTATATAAACAACTATTTTATTTTTAGTCAGTCTAGGATAATGAGCAGTGAGCTATACTCACATATAAACTTTCGTGACTGAAACACTCGTCAGCTCAATCCCCAACTCGGCTCACCTTGGTTCCCCCAGCACAAAGGGCCAGGCCGAGTCTTTATCTAATACTAGATAAGATATGAGAAATCTGGTCGGAGAGCCTATCCCGGTTTGCGGGGGTGACGGTGATCAGCGTAGCCCCCGGTTTTGCTTTGATGCCATGGATATAACCCCCGCCCTTCGCGGCTACGGTGATCAGGAGCGGCACCGGCTGCGCCCAGAGACGCTCCATAGCCTGGATAAATTGCCGCGACAGACACTCCATCTTGCCTACCTCATCTACTACCACCAGGTCAATTCCCGGTTTTACCTCCAGGGCCGGCAGGCCCAGCCGGAGCAAGCTTTCCAGGTCCACCCCGTATTTGCCTACCCGGTAAGGTCCAGGAAAGTCCACGTGGCTGAGCATCGCCGCCTGCCCGTCCAGGGTGACGATTTCAAAGCCCACCCGCACCCTCTGCTCCCGCACCTCACGGGTGTAAAACCCGGTGGCCTGGCCGGCAAAAGCCGCCGCCACCTTCTGAATAATGGTGGTCTTGCCGCCGCGCGGCGGCCCGGTGAGTAAAATCCGCGCTTTTCGCTTTTCGGTTTCCGGTTTAATGAAGGGACTCTCATGAGGGTCAGGGTAATTTTTAATGGCCAATTCACCCGGAATAAGAAAGTTATCCGTAGTTTTTCCCGTAAAAGTCTTCTGTAGGGGCGGCGAGCGCCCCGCCCCTGCAACGCCATCCCGTATAACCAGTTTTGGCGTCACCGGGGTCTCCCCTGTGCCTTTAGGCGGCCGCCACCGGCCGCCCTCTGGCGGTCCCGAAAAGTATAGGCCGACCAGCAGCAGGGTCCGGCAAGATTTTTGCTAACCAGTCGGTAATAAAACCAATAAAATCTCCATTTCTGATTACCGCCTGAAGGTTACCTGTTTTTCCCCTCTCCCCGGTCTAAACAGGGGGGAGAGGGCAGGGTGAGGGGGGGGCAGGGGCGGGGCGCTCGCCGTTCCTGCAACGCCATCCCATATTAACCAGTTTTGGCGACACCGGCTACCCGCCTTCGCCTTCCCAGGCTAGAAAGCCTGCCCCCCCGAAAGCACTAACCACTAACTGCTAACTGCTAGCTGCTCACTGCTCACTGCCTCCCCTCAATCCGCCGCACCGTGGGCAGCACCCAGGGAAGCAGGGCAAAGGCCGGCCAGGCGGCCAGGAAGCTCAGAAAAAAAAAGCTGGCGTAGCCCAAGGAGGCCGCCAGCCATCCTCCCAGGTAGCCGAAACCAGATCTTCCCAGCCCAAAGAGCATGGAGAGGAAGGCATAGTGGGAGGCGCTGAAGCGTTTGTCGCAGAGGCACATGAGGAAGGCCATGAAGGCCCCGGACCCCATTTGACTGGCAAAGCTCTCGGCCAGGTTAGCCAGATAAATGGTGTCCCTCCAGACTCCAGGCAAAGCCGCCACCCAGTAGCCGAGGATAGAGATTGCCTGGAAAACCCCGAGCAGCCATAAGGCCCGGCTGATCCCCCAGCGGGCCGTCAGAAAACCACCCAAAAGCCCCCCCAGGATAGCCGGCAGTTTTCCCATCGTTATGGAAGCTATTCCGGTTTCGGTGGCGCTGAACCCCAGGTCCCTCCAGAAAGGGCCCACCATGGTCCCCAACATGGCGTCGCCCGCCTTGTAAGCTATGACGAAGATGATGATGGCGCCCAGGTGGGGATGGCGCAGGTTCTTAATCGACCCTTTGAGCTGGGTTAACCAACCTTGGGCCATCGTGGCCCGGGCAATTTCGGGCCTCGCCAGATGGAAGGGTCCGCAGACCAGGACCGTAACCACCAGGGCCGCCATAATGATGGCGACCCCCACAAAGGCAGGGCTCCAGCCCACCATGTCACTGACGATCAGGACTCCGCCGCCGGCAGCAATGAGGCCCACCCGGTAGGCGCCGATGCGGATGCCGTTGCCCATACCCAGTTCGCTAATCTCTAAGAGGTCGATGGTGTAGGCGTCCACTGCCAGGTCCTGGGTGGCCGAAGCCAGGCAGAGAATCCCGACCAGGACCCAGAAGGCCGGACCTACCGGGGCGTTGGCCATCCAGGCCAGACCCAGGAGGCTCAAGATGACTGCCCCCTGAGCTGGCACCAGCCAGGCAGCCCGGGAGCCGAAGCGGTCTGCCAGCGGGCTCCAGATGACCTTAAGGCTCCAGGCCAGGCCCATCAGGCTCAAGATGCCGATCTGTTCCAGGGGCACGTTCTGTATCCGGAGGTAGAAAGACAAGGCCGTGGCGACGAAGCCGAAGGGCACCCCTTCGGCGAAATAGAGCACGAAAACCACCAGCATCTTCAGGCGGGTGGATAGTTGGGAGGAAGGCAGGTCAGACATTAACCTGGATTATGCCGCAGTAAAAGATGGAAGTCAACATAACTATTTGATATAAGGAGGATAAATAAACATTTCGGGGGCTTCCAGGATGCTCGGTTGTGGTGAAAGCCAAAAAGAGGCAATCCGGCCGGATTTTAACCGGGCGGTGCCGGCCTGGAGTCCAAAAGCTCTATCGCAGTGAGATATCCTGGTTCTAAAGGGCAACTGCGCCAAAATTTTTGAAAAAATCCTTCTGTCTGGCTTTCTGATTGACAAATTCATGGAAAATTATGCTATCATCCCACCGTTGAGACGAATCGGCTTCAAAGACAGAAGCTTTGTGGGTATTTTTCTGGGCAAAGAGGTCGTAAAAACCATTTTTTGCTTACGGGAGCCAAGGCTGCCGCATAATCTCGGTTTAGGCGAAGAATTTTTTTGAGATTAAAAAGCATGGAAATTGTTCTCGCAACTCCTCCGGCGGGTGGTTCTAAATCTTGCGGTCTCGGAATGCCTCCGCCTCTCGGACTGATTTATGTTGCCACGGCCGCCCAAAAAAAACTCGGAGAGAAAATCAAAATCGTTGATGCTTACTCGGAAGGTCTTTACGCCGAGGAGGCCGCGGCTCGGGTACTGGCCCATCAACCCGATATCTTTGGTCTGTCAGTCATGAGTACCAGCATCAACCGTGGCCTCAAACTTTTGAAGATGGTAAAGCAAGCCCAGCCCACCGTGACGACCATCCTGGGTGGCCAGCATGCCACCCTGTATGACCGTCTCTTGCTCCGGGAAGTTCCTGAAGTAGATCTGGTGCTCCGGGGAGAGGGGGAAGAATCTTTTCCGGAACTCTGCCGAATCCTGCAAAAGAACCAGAGCCTAAACGGAGCGCTTGGACTATCTTATCGAGACCGGGGGAAAATTATCCAGGGACAGCCTCAGGTCGTCCGGGATCTGGACGCCTTGCCCTTTCCGGACCACACTATTTGTGATTTCCAGGGGTATTACACCCAATGGGGCAATTGGCAAACGTCCATCGGCGTTCCGGTGACCAGCGTTCTTTCCTCCCGGGGCTGCCCGGGTCATTGCACCTTTTGCACCCGCATACCCGCCGAACTATCCAGGTGGCGGCCCCGGAGCCCCGAAAACGTGCTCCAGGAATTGCGTCAGTTGTCTCGGCTGGGCTACAAGGCGGCTATGTTTACGGATGAGAACCTGACCGTCAGCGTCTCCCGCATCGACCACCTGTGCCGCCTGATTATCCAGGATGACCTTCAGATGCGCTTTGCCTTCGAAGGGTTCATAGAACATCTTCCCGATTCGACCCTAGAGCTCATGCGCCAGGCAGGTTTCGACCTTTTCTTCGTGGGAGTGGAAACCGGCTCCGATCCCCAGCGGCGGCGCTACCGCAAACCCGGCTCGGCTCATGCCGTGGCCCAAGGGATGCGGCGGGCTAGAAAGCATCATTTCCTGGTCTACGCTTGGCTCCTCATCGGAGGGCCGGGAGAAACCCGGGTCGACCTGGAGAATACTAAGGACTTTTTGAGAAAAGCCCAACCCCACCTCATCAATATTGGCAATCTTAGAGTTCACCCGGGCTCGCAACTATGGAATGAATTGGTGGGCTCCGGAGAGCCTCTCACCCTTAAGGAGGCCGACAGCCGCAATATCTTTGACTTTCCCGGCCAGGCCGACCAAATTCGCCTGGCAAAACAGGGCCAGGAAATTTATAAGTTTTATTTAAGAAAGCTCTTACTGCGCTGGGGCACCCTGCTCGACCTCCTGCGGCTCATAAAACACAACCCCTTGGTTCGGCTAGTTCTCAGGCGTTCCCTCAAAAAAATTTCCCTGATATTACAAATCCTCAAAACCAGGCATGGCTGATTAACCGTGCCCTCCATTTAGTCTAATCCTGATAAAAGCAAAAACTCCCGCTACGCCTCCATAAATCGCCCATCAAAACCAATTAGATTCTAATTCTGACAGAGTCGGCGTTTTTGAGTACAAGCTACAACGTTGATTACTGTTTAATCAAGCGTTTGATTAAGGTGGGAGCGAGAATTTCTTATCATGCCCGCAGATGGTATGTCCATGTGGCCTCCCTGCGAATTTGAATTGGGCTGAAGCAGTCTCGCGGACGGCAGAATTCCCCTGGATTATCCTTATCCTGGTGCTTATCGTGATCCTTTCCTGGGTCCTGGCTGATTGGCGCGCCGCACTTCTCTCCATTATCAGCCTGGTGGGGATGTGGGCCCTGGGTGCGTGGCTCGGCCCCGTTATTGCCCGATTAATGCAGTATAGAAGAAAAAGGTCTGGGGGTAAAAGGAGAAAGATAGGGATTAGGGGTCAGGGATTAGGGATCAGCAAATGCTTTATTCTCTGCCCGCCCTGAACCCTAAAGCCTAACCCCTTTATTCTTCGCTCAATTGGGCTGCGATGGACTTAGCCACCTCCAGCAATTCCGGGACGGTTTCATACGGCGGCCTGCCGCCCAGGTCGGCTTCGATGATCTTCTCATTAAAGGGAATGAATCCCAGGATGGGCAAGTCCGGCAGGTTCCTTATCAAGAACGCTTCATCTCCTGGACCGCGAATTTTATTGCCCACTACTGCCACTTTGTGCAGACCCAGGTCCTCGGCCAGCTTTTTGACGTGCTTGGCGGTCTCGAGGCTGCGGCGGCCCGGCTCCACCACCACGATGAGCTTGTCCACCCCTTTGGCGGTGGCCCGGCCCAGGTGTTCGATGCCCGCCTCCATGTCCATAACCACCACCTCATCCCGCAACAGTACCATATGGGTTACCAGGGTGCGCAGCAGCACGCTCTCCGGGCAGATACAGCCGCTGCCCCCCTTTTTCACGCCGCCCATGACGATGATTTTGATGCCATCGAGCTCCCGGGAATATTTTTCCGGGATGTCGTCCACCTTGGGGTTCATCTTGAAGAAGCCCCCCATCGTGCCAGGCTGGGATTCGGTGCGCTCCGCCACCATCTCTTTCATCTGGCTGAGGGGAATGATATTATCCGGATCAGGCACTCCCAGGGCCAGGGCCAGGTTGGCGTCCGGGTCAGCGTCCACCGCCAGGACCTTCTTTCCTTGGTCCCGGAAATATTTGATGAGCAGGGCGGCCAGGGTGGTCTTACCCACTCCGCCTTTGCCGCTAATGGCAATTTTCATGGATAATCTCCTGGATCTTGGGTTATTAAAAGGGAGAATAATGGCTGGCCGCTTTATTGGCCGGGCGGATTGGTTCCCGGTTGAGAGACCGGATTGCTTGCCGGTTGAGAGGCCGGATTGCTTGCCGGTTCACTGAATGGTTGGCTGCCCCACGTCCCGGGCGACTGACCGGGTGGCAAGCTAGGCTGGTTTGGGGACATCTGCTGATTCGGAGCGGGATTTGTTATGGGCATGCCGGAGGTGGCATATGGAGGGTAGACTATTCGGCCGGGGTTGGTGGTGGCGGGCCCCTGGGGATAGCTGGTTTGAGACCAGCAAGGAGTTGCCAAACTCAAAAGGAAAATTATGCCCATCAAGCAGGTTGCCCGGGTGACCATAAGATTTACCCCCAGCTCTTTAACACCTTTTTAGCTTAATCTAATAATCAGCAAAAAGAATGTCAACTTCTACCCGCCGGCCAGCTTAATCTTTTAACCGGCGCTTGCTAAGGTTATTGGGAGCATGGACATGCGCCATGACATCGAACCTTTGCCACCGGAGTTAGAAGACGCTATCCGGGCCCGCCTGGCCGCCAACCCTTTCCTCAAATTCGTCGGCATCCGGGTGCCGCGCCTGGGGCAAGGCTACGCCCGCTTCGTCCTGCCCTTCAAACCGGAATTGGCCAACTCCATCGGCCTGTTACAAGGGGGTATGCTCGCCGCCCTGGCCGATGAGACCGTGGCCTTTGCCCTCTACAGTCTGGTCAGGGAAGGTGAAACCTTCAATACCGTGGAAATGAAGATCAACTTCCTGGGCGCAGTGAAAGAGGGCGAGGTTATCGCCGAAGCCCGCATCACCAAGCGGGGCCGCACCATCTCCCTGGGTGAGGCGGAGGTGCGCCAGGGCGACCGCCTGGTGGCCAAGGCTATGTGCACCTACATCCACCTGGCGAATAAATAGGGGCCAGGGGTTGGTTTTTGCCAGATTCCTGCTCCCTGGCCCCTGATCCCTATCGTTTATACCCCACCGGCATTACCAGCAGGGGCGCCTGCTCCCGGGGCAGTTGCAGCACCTGGCTTAGACTCCGGTCGTCGAAGGCGCCCACGATTCCCGCTCCCAACCCCAGGGCCTCGGCCTGAAGAAAGACATTGGTGCCCACGTGGCCTGATTCCATGTGGGTGTACATAATGCCCCGCTCCCCATAGCGGGCCGTGCAGCGGCGGTAAACTGCGGCAATGACCACCATCACCGGGGCCTCCGTCATCCACCCCTGGTGGAGCGCCGCCCGAGCCACTGCCTGGCGCTGGTCTCCCGTCCCGGTCGGCTCCAGGGCGTGCTCCTGGACCCGATAGCGGTAAACCCCGGCCGGCAGGCCCGTCACCCCATGTTCGCCCACCACCAGGTAAATCTCCAGAGGATAGGTGGCCCCCGCCGAGGCCGCGGTCCTGAGGCCCCGGGGATCACTGAGGCCGTCGGCCCCCCAAAGGAGCTGGGAGACCTGATTCAACTCCAGACTTCGAGAGGCAAACTCCCGCACCGTGCGCCGCACCTTCAGGGCCTCCTCCACCGACATGGTCCCTTTATAGGAGGGCGGCGGCAGCTTCACCAACTCCGCGCCCAGACCGGGAGCGCTCGTAAACATCAGGCCCATGATAAACATAAGCATTCTCCGCTTGAGGCTCATAATTCTACCCTGAAAAGTTGCCAGTAGCCGGTAGTCAGTAGCCAGTGAAAACCAAGAAATCAAAGCACTTACTCCCTCTCCCCCATCGGGGGAGAGGGTTGGGGTGAAGGGGCGTAAAGCTTTTCATGCTTTATGGGTGGGCCAAAGGCCCATGAGGAACTACCCTGAAAAGTTCCTTAGAATTGTGGCACCGGCGTCTCGCCCGTGCCTTTATGCGGCGGCTCCAGAGACCCGCCCCACCCTGAGTCTTTATCCTTCCCCGGTCCAGGCTAGCAATCCGCGAAATCGCCGGACCATGGCCCCCTTTTCCAGATGGATGATTAGGTCCGTTTCCTGGCACGAAAGCCGCCGGACCTCAAATACGCCGCTAATCTGGAATTCCAGGGTTTGCCCGCCGCGCAAACGCATTCCGACCTGGGGGGCTTCGCAATAAATGAACAATTGTCTCCCTGAAATATGGCAGGCCACCAGGATGGGCGTCTCTGAAATCACTTCTGCGGCCGCCTCCCGACTCAGCCTTAATTCGTGCCGCCCGGCAAACCCCTCAATCCGCTGGGCCAGCGACCCAGGCTCCGGCAAGGCGATCTCCAGCCGGATCCCTGCTCCTTCCGCAGCCTCCGGAGTTTCCACCACTTCCAATCCCTCCCCTCGCAAGACAAAGGTGCCCCCGTGTTCCCCCCAAAACAGCCGGCCCTGGTTATGGTTTACCAGATGCAGCCTCTCCGCCGGAAAATTTGCCTCCACTCGCAGGCCTTGAAACAGCATAGGATTTCTCCAATTCCCATATTTCCATGACAGGTTTATCCTTAAAGGTAAACCGGCCAGGCGGGCCGCGCCTCAAAAATTTAGGCGCTCAAAAAAAATTTTTCCGGCAAAAATTAGTTCCCGATTGCTAAGTGATATCTACAATTTTCTGTAGATCCCCGCAAGCTCACCGGAACCTTGGTTCATAATCGGTTACATTTCCTTGCTTCCTCCTTGATAATTGAGAAATCGCTTCTTATATTAATAGAATAAGTAAAATTGAATCTATTAAAACGGAGTTAATTTATGGCTTATTCCCCCGTCGTGATGGATCATTTCAAAAATCCCCGCAACGTCGGCGAAATCCTGGATCCCGACGGCCTCGGCGAAGTCGGCAACCCGGTGTGCGGGGATATGATGAGCGTCTATATCAAGGTGAAGGACAACCGCATCGAGGACGTCAAGTTTAAGACCTTTGGCTGCGGCGCCGCCATTGCGGTCTCCAGCATGATCACCTCCATGGCCAAGGGCAAGACCCTGGAAGAGGGCATGAAGATTAGCAATGCCGACGTGGCCGAGGCCCTGGGTGGCCTGCCGGCCAACAAGCTGCATTGCTCCAACCTGGGGGCCGACGCCCTGCACTCTGCCATTCAAGACTATCTGGACCGTAAGGCCGGCAAGGTGAAGAAGGGCGGCGAGGCCGACAAGGAGCCGCATATTAAGGGCATCGAGGGCGGGAAATGCTACTGCCCCTATTGCGAAGCCAAGGTGCAGGAGGAAGCCCACTTCTGCATGTTCTGCGGGTCGGAATTGCCTCACGAACACGACCATTAACGATCTCGCTAAAGGATATCGCCATGGCATTGATTTATCTGGATCACTTGTCTGCCACGCCCCTGCACCCCATGGTCAAAGAGGCGATGATTCAAAACCTGGAGACCGTTTTCGGCAATCCTTCCTCTGACAATCAGGTAGGCCAGCCGGCTGCCGCCGCCCTGGAAAAAGCCCGGGGCCAGGTGGCGGCCCTGATCAACGCCGCTGACCCCAAAGAGGTGGTCTTCACCTCCGGGGGCACCGAAGCCAACAACCACGCCCTCAAAGGCGTGGCCATCGGATTGCGGGAGAAAGGGCGCCACCTCGTTACCTCCAACATCGAGCACAAATCCGTGCTCAATTCCCTGCGCACCCTGCGCCTGCTGGACTACCGGGTCACCTCCCTGGACGTGGACCAATACGGCCTGGTGGACCCCGCCGCCGTGGAAAAGGCCATCACGCCGGAGACTATCCTCATCAGCATCATGCTGGCCAATAACGAAATCGGCACCATCGAGCCCATCGCCGATATCGCCAAAATCGCCCAGAAGCACAAAATCGCCTTCCATACCGACGCCGTGGCCGCCACCGGCATCATCCCGGTGGATGTCCAGAAACTGGGGGTCAACCTCCTGAGCCTGGCGGCCAACCAGTTCTACGGCCCCTCCGGCGTCGGGGCCCTTTATATCCGGAAAGGCACCCCCATCTGGCCGCTGCTGGATGGCGGCCTCCAGGAGAACAAACGCCGGGCTGGCACCGAAAACCTCATTGGCATCGTCGGGTTGGGCGCGGCCGCGGAGCTGGCGGCCCAGGAGATGCCCAAGAGCCTGCCGCGGATCAAGACCCTGAAAGACCGCCTGTTGCAGGGCATCGTGACCCGCATCCCGGAAGTCAAGGTCAACGGCGACCCCGAGCATTGCCTGCCCCATCTGGTGTCGATCTCGGTAACCTACATCGAAGGCGAGAGCCTGATGATGCTCCTGGAAGACGAAGGCATCATTGTCAATACCCGCTCCGCCTGCGCCTCCGGGTCGCTCCGGGCCTCCCATGTCCTCATCGGCACCGGCCTGGGCCACGCCCTGGCCCAGGGCACCCTGGTCTTTACCTTGGGGTGGGACACCACCGAAGCCGACATCGACCATGTGCTGGAAGTGATGCCAAACATCGTCCAGACCTTGCGGGACATGTCACCCATCTACAAGAAAGAGCACGCCGTCGGCTAACTCGGGGAAAGGACCGGCACCTGGCCCCTTTCCCCAGCTTCCGGCGCTGCTGGTCCAGATCTTTGTCTTTAAGGATGATTCCTTCCGGTAAGACCCTCCGGGTGATGCTCATCCCTCGCCTTACGCCCCCGAGCGCCAGGCCTTCGCTGATATGCCTTGGGCATCATGGGCATGTCGCTTAACTTTTTCCCTGCTACATGATTATCGGACAGGGCTGGCATTGATGGGAACCGGGGACAGGTTGACTAAGGCCAGATGATTAACTTAAACAAAGTCCCAATATTGTCGGAGCAAACCACTTATGGGGTTGAAAGGCGACTATTTTAAAGAGATCGACCCGCAATTAAAGGAACAGACCGTAACGGTTGGTAAACTATTTTTCGATTGAGAGGGCCCTTGCCGAATGGGAACTGTTGCCATAAGTTTTCTCGAAGTTTTACTCATGATTACGCTGTTTGCCGTATTGATGATTAGCATCATCGTGATTTTGATCCTGGTGTTGCGCAAGCGCCACACTAAGGTTGTGACTTTCGACCCCATGCATATTTCCGAGCTCGTCAAGCTAATCGTTACCCTGGGTTCGTTTATTACGGTATGCATCACCCTTATTTTGTTGGTGCTGCAAAATCGAACCATCGTGACCCAGACGAATTTATCTTTGGAAATGGCCAAAAGCCAGGCATTCGGTTTGAGTACCAGCCATACGCTGTACGCCGATGAAATATTTATCAAAAACCCTGAGTTGCGCCCGTATTTCTACCAGGGCAAAGACATTGAGAGCACCGACCCGCTATATGGGAAGGTGCTGAGCACCGCCGAGTTTCTCTTGGATTATTTCGACTCGGTGAAAATCCATTTGAGGAAATTTTCCACAATATATTACGCTGAAGAAAAACTCTGGGATTCCAACGCCATCACCACGTTTGCCGCGAGTCCAATAATGTGCAGGTTCCTGGAGGCCACGAAGGATTGGTACAGCGAAGATCTTTATAAGTTGAAGGAAGCCGGGGAAAAGAAGCGGCGCCAGGGGAATATGCCGCAGAATTGGCCCTTTAAGGATGATTCCTTCCGGTAAGACCCTCCGGGCGATGCTCCATCCCTCGCCTTACGACCCCGAGCCCAGGGTCTTCGCGGATATCTTTCCGTGAATCGAAAATTCCTTCAGCCATGACTCCACTTCCAGGCAGGCGGGCATTCTAGGTTCTCTGCCGAAACCTGTCAGCATCCAGGAGATTCAGGACTGAGAAAAGCAAGGGTTTGCTTCCTTGAGCGCTCCCGGTCTGCCTGCCCCTGCTCTTTAATTTTGTTTGCTTTCTCTCAAAAGTTTTACCCTATTACAGGCCTTGAGAAAGGGGCAGATCGGCCCCCTTGGCCTCGTGCCCTGGCGAGGGGCTGACAAAACAGTTCCTGCAAGCCATCTATATACGGTTTCGGGATACCATGAGGCTATTGGAGGGCGGTCTAACCGAACCTGCTCACCATCTAATCACCGACCTGCTCACCAAAGTAAAAGGAGGCCAAATTTTTGACCTCCTATCCTCGGAAACCTTTGGCGGAAGTGCATGGGAATCGAACCCACCTGCCGCCTTCCTCAGACGGTACACCGGATTTGAAGTCCGGGGGCCCCACCAGTGAGCCTGGCACTTCCGCAGGATTAGCTCGCCGCTGAATACCCACGTATCGTTGCTATTATATCATAGGCTGGCCGGCAAGGAAAAACAACCCGAGCCCGGCTGGTTTTATCTAACTGGATTAAAAAGTTCTTGGCCCTCGTTAATTCCGGTTTCCAGGCTCCCGCCTGGGAACCGCCTTTGGTGTGAAGCTCCGCTTTGCTCGCTGGAGCAAACAATCCTAAAGCCAAGGCGGAGCTTGGCGTCCCCAAGCCGGAGCTTCGGAGCGAGAAGGACGGCGGGCTCTTTATCACCGGGCAGAAGCCTATGCCACTGAAGCCTGCTTTATTTATGAAGCTTTCAAAGTTAACTAAAAGTTAGTGAGATACTAAAGAAAATGAAAAAGACCGCCAAAGCAGCGGGGTTTTTGCACCGGCTGGAAAGCCTTTACCACCACCTTCTCGGCAGGGTGGCGAATTAACCGGGTGAGGCCCGCCCTGCAGGGTTAGCCGTATAATATTAGGGAAAATTTTCACTCACCTTGCCGGGTGACCATGGCGGACCTATTTTTTAAAGAGGCTCTTTATGGCCCGGCGGCCTGTTACAAATTCAGCGCGCCGGCCAGGTTGTGGACCAGGAGAGACGGACAGGGGTTATATTTGGGTTATACTATTGTAAGGGGCAAATTCGTCAATTTCTGGATAATTTTTCAGAAGTGTAGTAAAATAAAGAAGATTTATTTCTTTCCAAGCCAGGTTTGGGGGAGATTCTGGTTCCCAAGTTTACCTTAAAAACCAGAAGCAAAAATATTAAATCAAGAGGCGCAGGCGGGAAGCCGGTGCTCCCCTGAAAACGTGATGAAAATTTTCCAACCGAAACCCGACCGCCTGGAGCACTACCATTGGCGGCGCCGCTGGGCCAGGCGGCTGACCTGGCTGCTATACGGCCTGTTTTTCACCGCCTTCCTGGGCGCAGCCGGGGCCGCGGGTTACATCTATTATTATTTCCTCAGCGATCTGCCGGATTTCACCGCGGTCAAGGATTTCCGGCCCCCGGTGGTGACCCAGATCTTCGCCCGGGACGGGCAGCGCATCGGGGAGTTCTACTCCGAGAAGCGCCTCGAAGTGCCTTACAGCCGCCTGCCCCGGCATCTGGTCCTGGCCTTTGTGGCCGCTGAAGACGCCCGCTTCTTCGAGCACCCCGGGGTGGACATCTCCGGCATCGTCCGGGCCTTCTTCCACAACCTGGAGGCCGGCCATGTGGTGGAAGGCGGCAGCACCATCACCCAGCAGGTGGTCAAACGCCTGCTGCTCACTTCCGAGAAGAGCTTTGCCCGCAAGATCCGGGAGGCGGTCCTGGCCTACCGCATCGACAATTACCTCAGCAAGGAGGAAATCCTTAATATCTATCTCAACCACATCTTCCTGGGGCATGGGGCCTACGGGGTGGAGGCCGCGGCCCAGGAGTACTTCTCCAAGCACGTGGAGGACCTGAACCTGGCCGAGGCCGCCATCCTGGCCGGCATCCCCAAGGCCCCCAGCCGCTACGACCCGTATAGTAACCCCCAGGGGGCCAAGGAGCGCCAGGCCTACGTGCTCCGGCGCATGGCCGAAGTGGGCTTCATCAGCAAGGCCGATGAAGAGGCGGCCCTGCGGCAGTCTATCAAGCTGAAGCCCTACCGCCCGGAATGGATCAAGGAATGCGGTTATTATAACGAACATGTCCGGACCCTGTTGGAAGACCGTTTCGGCAAAGACACGGTCTATAGCATGGGCCTCAAGGTTTACACCAACGCCGACGTGGAATTGCACAAGACGGCCCAGGCGGCCATCGAGCTTGGCATTGACGGCCTGATCAAGCGCAATGGCTACCGGGGCCCTTTGCGGCACCTGGCCGGCAAGGAACTGGCGGCCTACCAGGCCCGGCAAGTCAAGTACTACAACAAGTACCTGCCCCACCAGGGCCTGTCGGTCCCGGCCCTGGTGGCCTCCTATGACAAGAAACGCCAGGGGCTGAATCTCCGGTTGGGGGACCAGTGGGCCTTCTTGCCCGAGGCTGGCAAAGGGGGCCGGGGCGCCTCCGGGGACCTGCGCCCCGGGGATGTGGTGCAGGTGCGCCTGCTGAGCCGGGACCGCCGCAGCAGGGTCTGGACCACCGAGCTGATCCAGGCCCCCATGGTGCAGGGGGCGGTGTTCTCCGAGGAGTTGAAGACCGGCAAGGTTAGGGTGCTCCTGGGCGGCAAGGACTTCGGCGACAGCACCTTTAACCGGGCAACCCAGGCCCGGCGGCAGCCGGGCAGCGCCTTCAAGCCCATCATCTATGCCGCCGCCGTCGACCGGGGCTACCGGCCCGATTCGATCCTGTTGGACTCTCCCATTTCCCTGCCCGGCGGCAAGCGTGGCCAGGTCTGGAGCCCGCAAAACTACGACCACAAGTTCAACGGCCCCATCCCCTTAGCCACCGCTCTGGCCCATTCCCGCAACGTGCCCACGGTGCGGCTGATGATGTCCATCGGCATTCCAGCCACCGTGAAGATGGCCCAGTCCCTGGGGATCACTACCCCCATCTTCCCCAACTACGCTTCAGCCCTGGGGGCCTCCGAAGTCACCCTGTTTGAGCTCACTCGGGCCTATTCGGTCTTTGCCAACCAGGGGATGCTGGTGGAACCGGCCTTCTTCGACCGCATTGAAGACCGGGACGGCCGGGTGCTGATGGATTTTCAGGTGCAGAAACAGCAGGTGCTCAATCCCGAAACGGCCCAGATCATGGTTCAGTTGATGCGAGGGGTGGTGCAGCGAGGCACCGCCACCCGGGTGCAGGTTCTGGGCCGGCCCATCGCCGGCAAGACCGGCACCACCAATAATTTCCGGGATGCCTGGTTCATCGGTTATACGCCGTCCTTAATCACCGGCGCCTGGGTGGGGATGGACGACGAACACAGCCTGGGGCCCAAGGAGACCGGCGCCCAGGCGGCGGCGCCGATTTTTATCGCCTATATGAAGGACGCCCTCAAAGGACAGCCGGCAGAGGACTTCCCGGAAACTCAGACACCCACCACCCTGGCCAAAAAGACTGAAGCGGCCCAGGCTAAGGACGACGAAGCCGCGGACAAGGATGAGTCTTTCTATCCCGAAGAGGAGGCCGTTCAGCCGCGGAAAACCGACCGGCCCCGGGCCTCCAGCCAGCAATTCTTTAAAGAGGACCTGGAAGAATAAAAGGCGGTTTTTGGTTTTCGGTTTTTGGTTTTCGGTATATAAATTTAAATACATGGTGGGGGCGTGAGGGTTGATCACGCCTTTGCCGTTCCTTGTCCTAACGCTAACGATTTTCTAACCGAAAACTGAAAACCAAAACATATATTTTCTCATCAGGAGCAAATAATGAGGCAGATTGAGGTGGCACAGGTCACCCAGGCGGTGAAGGAGGCGGCCATCATCGCTAATTACGAAGCGGGAGAAGACCTTCTGCGGGCCCTGGCCCGAGGGGCAGAGGAAGAAGAATCCGCCGCCGGCCGGGAGATCTTCCGGCAATTGCTGGAAAACGCCCGAATCGCCCGGGAGCAGCGCATCCCCATATGCCAGGACTGCGGTCTGGCCGTGGTCTTCGTGGAGCTGGGCCAGGACGTCCACCTGGTGGGCGGCAGCTTCGAGGAGGCCATCCACACGGGCGTGCGCCAGGGCTACGGCGAGGGTTATCTAAGAAAATCCCTCTGCCATCCTCTGACCCGGGCCAATACCGGTGACAACACCCCGGCGGTGATTCATACCGAGATCGTTCCCGGCGACCGCCTGAAGCTCACCGTGGTCCCCAAGGGCGGCGGCAGCGAAAACATGAGCCGGGTACATATGCTGAAGCCGGCGGAGGGTTGGGCCGGCATTAAAGAAAAGGTGGTGGCTACGGTGCGGGAAGCCGGCCCCAATCCCTGCCCTCCCATCATTGTCGGGGTGGGCATCGGCGGCACCTTCGAGTGGGCGGCGCTGCTGTCCAAGAAGGCCCTGATCCGGGAGTTAGGCCGGCCTCATGCTGACCCGGAACTAGCCAAGCTGGAGCGGGAGCTGCTCCTGGCGGTCAACGATTTAGGCATCGGCCCCCAGGGTCTGGGCGGCCGCCTCACCGCCCTGGCGGTGCATCTGTTAATGCAGCCGTGTCACATCGCTTCCCTGCCGGTGGCGGTCAATATCCAATGCCACGCCTCCCGGCACCAGGAAGTGGTCCTGTAAAGGTGAACTATGTCCAAAACCGTAAAGCTCACGCCGCCGCTGACCGATAAAGACGTCCTGGACCTGGAGATCGGCGACAAGGTGCTCATCTCCGGGGTGCTCTACACTGCCCGGGACGCGGCCCACCGGCGCCTCCTCGACCTGCTGGAGGCCGGTCAGCCCCTGCCCATGGAGCTCAAGGGGCAGATTATCTACTACGTGGGTCCCTCGCCGGCCAGGCCGGGACGGGTCATCGGCGCCGCCGGCCCCACCACCGCCTATCGCATGGATTCCTACGCCCCCACCCTCATCCGCCTGGGCCTGAAGGCCATGATCGCCAAGGGCAAACGCTCCCCGGAAGTCATCGCCGCCATGCAGGAATATCATGCGGTTTACCTGGGGGCCACCGGCGGAGCCGGGGCGCTCATTTCCCAATGTATCAAGGACGCCAAGGTCATCGCCTTTCCCGAGTTGGGGCCGGAGGCCATCCACCGCCTGGAGGTGGTGGATTTGCCCACCATTGTCATCAACGATTGCCAGGGCCGGGATCTATACGAAGTCGGGGTGGCCCGGTATCGGCGCGGCGCCACCCCCTGAGAACTACAGCCCGCAAGGGTAAGGAGACGGGGGCGCGGGCTCCGGTCCCCGGTTGAAAAGGAAGTCGGCATGAAAGTCCCCATGGATCTGGCAGACGTAGCTACCCGGGTGAAAGAAAAGTGGCAGAAATTCAGGGATTATAACTTCGGCAGCCTGAAGGACGACGCCCTGATAACCTTCTACGACCTGGCCCAGGAATATGAGACCATGGAGAACTTCTACCGGGTCACGGTTTGGGTCGTCAAGGAGTTCTTCGGCCTGGGTTGCCGCCTCTATCTAACCTGCGGCGAAGAGCGCCTGGAACTGGTGTGCGACAGCGAACACGGGGTTTATCCCGAAAAGCCCCTGCCGCCCCCCTATGTCCGCCTGGAGAGCAAGCCCTATGTCGCCAACCGCTCCTGGCTTATTCCCATCCGGGGCAACCTGATCCTGGTAAGTCAATTGCCCTTCTATGCCAAGGACCGGATCATCGGTTTGCTGGAATTTTACCCCGGCGACTCCATCTCCCCTTCAAACAAGTTTTTCTTCGAGAAGTACGCCAACCGCCTGGGTTACAACCTGCACAGCAAGATCATCGCCTGGCAGAATATCCAACACATCCGCTTTATCAACAGCCTGGTGGCGGACATCGAACACAATGTCATCATCCCCAATATTAGCCTGGCCCTCTACCTGAAGCACCTCAGGGATAAAATCAAAACCTTGAAGGAACTGGACTGCCTCTGCCAGGCAAGGCAGCCGGAATGTCCTCCCCTTAAGGAGGCCCAGCAGCAATTCTGGGATCTCATCGGGGAGATGGAGGCCGATTACCAGACCCTGGAGCAGAATTATAAAGGGATCAGCCTGTTCATCGAGTCCCTGTTCCGGCAGTCCCATTTCCAGAAGGGGCATTTTGTCTTACGGCGGCGCAGCTGCCGGGTCTACAGTGAAATCATTCAGCCGCAGTTGCTGCTCTATTTGCCCAAGCTCCGGGAGCGCCGCATCAAGATTGACACCCGGGCCGGGGTGATGCCCGACGAAGACCTGCCCCTGTCGGTGGATAAGGGCTTGATGTCCCAGGTTTACGCCAACCTGTTCTCCAACGCGGTGAAGTACGCCCGGCGCAATTACGAGGGCCGCAAGAACCTGGCCTATGGTCGGGACCTGCTCCCGGACTATTTCGGCCCGGGCAAAGATGGGGTTAAATTCAGCGTTTTTACCACCGGACCCCACATTCCCCCGGAAGATGTGCCCCATATCTTCGATGAAGGCTACCGGGGCACCAACACGGCTGGCGAGGTGGGCACCGGCCGGGGCCTTTTCTTTGTGCGCAACGTCATCGAAACCCACGGGGGCGAGGTGGGCTATGAGGCCACCCCGGGGGGCAATAATTTTTACTTTGTTCTGCCCTTGGTGACCACCCCGGAAGTCCCACCCCTGGCTGAGGAATTGACTAGCGCCCCTGAGGCCGCCATCCGGTGACGGTGCGCAACCTGGCCCTGCAGCTCTACCACTGGATGCAGCGGGTGGAGGAACTGAAAAAGGCCATGGCGGAACTGGCGCCGGAGGCCCTGAAGGAGCGCCTCCGTCTGGAGACTGAGCTTTCCCAGGCCCGGAAGCAGGTCGAGCATTACCGCAAACTCCTGGAGGCGCAGAAAGAGAAAGTGAAGATTTGAGGTAAGGCGGCGAAAGCGGCCCTGGAGGCGCTAACCGGGGAACCGCCGCGCAATGCTGATTAAGTAAACAAAAAGCCCCCGAAGTCCCCTCCTATACCCTTATCTGCAAATTTAGCTGCTTTATCGGCAATTTTAGGGGAGTTTTTTGGCGAGGTTGGGTCATTTGACCCGCTCTTAATCCCTAATCCCTGCGGTTGATCAGGGCCGCCAGGAAGCCGGCCCCGAAGCCGTTGTCGATATTGACCACCGCCACCCCGGTGGCGCAGGAGTTGAGCATGGCCAGCAGGGCCGCCAGGCCGCCGAAGGCGGCGCCATAGCCTACGGAGGTGGGCACCGCGATCACCGGCCGATCCACCAGGCCGCCCACCACGCTGGGCAGGGCGCCTTCCATGCCCGCCACCACCACGAACACGGTGGCCTGGCTCAACAGCTCCTGGTGGGCCAGCAGCCGGTGCAGCCCGGCCACCCCCACGTCGTAAATGGGTTCGGCCCGGTGGCCCATGATCCGGGCGGTCAGCAGTGCCTCTTCGGCCACCGGAATATCCGAGGTGCCGGCGGAGATTACCACGATCACCCCCCGGCCCCGATCCGGAACCTGGCCCCGGCTGAGGGTCAGCACCCGGGAATCGGGGTGATATTGGCCGTGGTCAAATTCGGAAAGTAGCCCCGCGGCCTTCTCCCCGTCCAACCGGGTCACCAGGATGTGGTCGGTCCTTTGGACCAGGGCCTGTAAAATCCCCCGAATCTGCTCCAGGCTCTTGCCTTCGGCAAAAACCACCTCTGGGAACCCCTGACGCAACTGACGGTGGTGGTCCACCC
>Ga0326728_10008818_pt1 | contig 24718 bp, 25 predicted proteins | sample MB3enrmetagenome_FD_207602 | JGI IMG/M metagenome (GOLD analysis project Ga0326728, IMG submission 207602) | Lab enriched peat soil microbial communities from McLean, Ithaca, NY, United States - MB31MN | ecosystem: Environmental > Terrestrial > Soil > Wetlands > Peat | place: USA: New York... | reverse complement strand
ACCTCTAACCCTCGCCGAGATACGCCGCGCTGAGGGCGCCTCCGCTTCGGAGTTTATCCATGTCGCCCTCCAAAACAACGTTGCCGACTGCAAGCGCGTACCCGTACGTGCCGAGCCTCACCGCAAGCGAGACATTCTGCTCAGCGAGGAGGACGCTGACGCCTCTTTCGTTGACGTTGCGAACGATAGAGTAGAGATTCTCGATGATTACGGGCGCCAGGCCAAGGCACGGTTCATCGAGCATGAGGAGCCTCGGCTTTGCCATCAACGCCCGGGCGATTGCCAGGATCTGCTGCTGCCCGCCGCTGAGGCTGCCTGCCTTGTCGGCCTTCTTGCTCCTCAGTATCGGAAATTCCTCGAATATTCTCTCCATCGAGGCCTTTACGTCCTTCGCTTCCTTCCCGGCCCCGAGTTTCAGGTTGTCTTCAACCGAGAGCGTTGCAAAAAGCCTTCTCCCTTCAGGCACATGAACAACGCCGCCTCTTGCTATCCTGAACGCGGGCATGCCGTCGATCCTTGTTCCATCAAACAATACCTCTCCCGCATCAGGCGCTACAATTCCCGAAATGACGTTCAGAATGGTGGTCTTCCCTGCGCCGTTTGCTCCGACGAGAATGACGATCGCACCCTCCTCAATATCCAAGGAGACTTTGTCGACCGCCAAAGACTTCCCGTATCGGACCGTCACGTTCTTTACGCTAAGTATGCGATTCTTTCCCAAAGTAAGCCCTCAGCACTTCCTCGTGGTCTTTCACTTCCTTGTAACTGCCTTCCGCGATCTTGACCCCGAAATCAATGACGACGACCCTGTCGCACAGCTGCATCAGCCTCATATTGTGTTCGACCATGACGATCGTCGTGCCACCTGACCTGATTCTTTCAATGGCTCGTATGGCGTGCTCGACTTCATCGCGGTGCATCCCACCGACGGGTTCGTCCAGGAGAAGCAGTTTCGGGCGAATAGCGAGCGCCCTGGCCATCGTGAGCAGCTTCTGAAGCCCATGGGGGAGATTCTTCCCCAGGATGTCTTTCTCGTGCTCCAAGCCGACCATTCGGAGGATCTCCATCACTTCTTCTAATACCCTTTCCTCCTTTCGCCTGTAGCCTCCCGTATTAAAAAACCCCTCCCAGAACCCGCACTTGGCGTCGAGATAGAAGGATGCAACCACATTCTGCAAGACCGTGAAATCGGGGAACAGATAGGCAAATTGGAAAGTCCTTCCGATGCCGTATTTGGCAACCGTGTGCGGTTTATGTCCTGTGATATCTTTCCCCTGGAAGACCACTTTGCCTTCGGTAGGGTGTAGGACGCCGGTGATCAGATTGAAGACGGTCGTCTTTCCGGCGCCGTTCGGCCCCATCAACCCTAGTATCTCCCCTTCGCGGACGTCCATGGTGAGATCGTTGACAGCGGCCAATCCTCCAAAGAACTTGGTCAATCCATTGATATCAAGGATAGCGGACATTATTGAGCGCCTTTTCCCGCGGTCCTGCGCAGCCACAGCCAGGCAGGTTTTGTCAGACTGGCGAGGCCCTCAGGGATCAGAAAGATGACGACCAGCATGACGCCGCCCGTTATATATGGCGCATATTCTTTGGCCGACCGGAAAAATTCCGGGACCGCCACCAGGATAACGACGCCGAGAACGGGTCCGAAGAAATACTTCTGGCCGCCCAGGAGCAAGTAAGTAACAATGGCAATGCTCGACATGAGACCATAGCTGCCCGGCGCCAGAACACCGCTGTAATGCCCATAGGCGGCGCCCGCAAGACCCGCAAAAAAGCAGCCCACGGAAAAAGCCAGCACCCTGAATTTTACCTCGCTTATGCCGATGCTCGATGCCACTAATGGGGATTGGGCAACGGCGGCCCAATTCATGCCTGTCCGCGATCGCTCCAATCTGTAGAGCGCCAGGAGCGTCAAGGCGGCAAGGATCAGCAGAAGATAGTAAGCGGGTATCTTCGAAGAGGCAAAATCGATCACCCCTATGCCGGATATCCTCAAGATGCCGAATCCTGGATAACCGACCAGGGCCGTTCTTCCCCCGGTAAGACTCTCCAAGGCCCTGATGAGCGCTTCGACACCCACCCCGAAGAAGACGGTAACCACCGAGAAATATATGGCCCGCAGCCTGCTGAAAATGTAGCCCACGGCCGCGGCTACCGCCATCGTCCCTAACGCCGCAATAAACATGGTTGCCCACGGCGACACCCCCAGCCTTGCGGACGTGATAGCCGAGGTATAGGCCCCTATGCCCATGAAGGCAGCGGGAGCGACCGATGCCTGACCCGAAAGATAAATGGTCCTGAGGCTGCTGGTAACGATAACAAAGGTGAATATCAAGATGCATATGTGAATGAAATAGGGCCCCCCACCTATCCCCAAGAAGGGCAATATGATGAGCAGAACGGCCGCGACAAACAACAAAGCGTATTTCGGGAGCGATGTTCCGTTCGACGTCTTCGGTCCTTCCTTCATACCTCTTGTCCAAAGAGACCCTGAGGCCTTATCACGAGAATGAGAATCGCAAAAGCCGTCGCAGCTACCTCACCGCCGGCGGCGCCGAAGTAGATAGGAAGCGTGGCATCTATGAAACCAACTATCAGGCCGCTCACGAACAAACCGCCGATGCTCCCCATGCCTGCGATGATGACCAGGGCGAGTGCTTTGACGAGCATTGCGTCGCCCATGTAAGCGTCGAGCCTGGTAATGGATCCCATCAAGCCGCCTGCTACGGACGCGAGGGCGCATGATAGGGCAAAGGCAAAGGCAGACACGCGGTGAACATTTATCCCTTGAAGGGCCGATGCAGTTCTATCAAGGGATACCGCGATCATCTCTCGGCCGAGACCTGTCTTACGAATCAGCAGGTTGACCAGGATAAGCAGAAAGATTGCTATCACGCATGCTATCACCCTTTCCTTGGACAGAGTAACGGTGCCGACTCTGGTAAGACCGGGAAGAACAGATGGAACATGTCTCAGAACGCCGCCAACGGTCACGTCGGCAGTCGTTTGAAGGAGCACGATAACCGCAAGACTGAACATCAGAGTGCGGTTGAAGTCCTTCGCGAGAATGCGAAAGCCGCAGCCCTCCAAAAAAACGCCGAAGAGGGCCATTACCCCGGCCGACAATGCTATGGCCCCCCATGGGGGCAGTCCAAAGATCGATCCCACGAAATAGGTGACGTAAGCCCCGACCATATAGACGGAACCGTGCGCAAAGTTGAGGACCTGCATCACGCTGAAAATGAGGGCGAAGCCGAGCGCGACGAGTATGTAGATGGAAGACAGCACCAAACCATTTATCAAAGTTTGGACGAATAGTTGCACGTTCTTTCCTCGCGCGCCCTTCCCGAAAGGCCCGGGCTGCGCCCGGGCCCTGGGAAAACCGTTAAACTACGGTATGTCCACCGGAATCCATTTCATGTGCTTGACGTCCCCTGACGGTAGGACTTCGGTGATGGCCACGCGGGAGCAAACCACGTTGTTTATTCCGATGGTCTTCTCCCCGCACATGTGTCCCTCACCATAGGGCGTCTCGATTTTTTTCATTTTTCTCCAGGTGTTAGCCACGACCGTAGTGTCCAGGCTCTGCGCCTTCTCGATGGCCTGGGCTATTGTCCACACCTCCGCCCATCCCCAAAGGTTCCACTGGTGGAACCCTCCTCTCGCATTCATTGTGCGTATGACTTCCTTCATTTCGGGACCCAGGTTCGGATCGTTCAGATCCTTGCTCCAACCGTGAGTCCAGAAAGGGGCGAGATAATCTTTTCCCACAACCTTCAGGATCTCGTATGGGTCGTCGTAATTCCCAAATACGAGGGGGCCCTTGAAGCCCTGTTCCCGAAGGGCTTTGGCAAGCGGAGCGGTTGCCACCTCGCCGCCATTTCCTATCAATATTGCATCCGGCTTGTGCGAGAGCATTTCGGTTGTTTTCGGGTAGAAATCGACCGTGTCCATAGCATAACCGACGGAAGCGACCCGTTTGAGTCCCCGCTTATTACATTCCCGATCGGTGATCGTGGTAAGAGCCTCGTCGGCGCCCGACTCGGCTATCGCGATAACGATGTTCTTTGCATTCGGAAACTTTTCAGTCAAATACTGCAACGCTGGCCCTATTCCTTCCAGTATGGCCGGGTTGGGCCTGAAAGTGAACGGCAGGTCCTTGCCCATTTCGTGTGGCGCCTCCGTGGAATAGTCAACGTTACGGATCACCTTTGCCGGCTCGGTCACTCCCGCGTAGGCTACATTGATAAAAGGTATGACCGAGCCGGTTATGAACTTCACCTTGTGGTCGTAAACTAGTTTCTCTGCAGCGGCTTTGGAGCCTTCCGGAGTTGTCTTGTTGTCTTCCACGACCCCCACGAACTTATACTTTTCACCCTTTATTGTCACTCCTCCCTTCTCGTTAAGCCAATCGATGCCAGCAAGCGCCCCGTCTCTCACCTGCGTTTCCATCCCTGAATTAAACCCGGTGACCGCAGCGTGAATGCCTATCGGTATGGTTTTTTGCGCCGCCTGAGCATGGGCAAGGGATGGTACAGCCATTACCCCGACACATAGGACTGCCACAACAACACACCATAGTTTCTTCATTCCCATCTCACGCCTCCTTGATTCTTAGTGGTTTTGTCAAGAATCTTCCTTTCCTTGCACAAAGCGTTTGTACTTGTTGCCTTGTTCCAAAAAAGCTCGCCTCCACGTGCCGAGGCAGGCGCCGGGCCGGGATCAAACATCACGCTTCTCTTACTGTTCGTCATGACTATATGTGATGCTATCCTAATGTCATGATAACAGTCAATAGAAAAAATCGGGCAGGAACCGAGGGTACCTCCCATGACTTCATTACTTCCATACCGATGAACCTCCTATGCCTGGACCGTGTAATCGTCGCGCCTCAGCCTCATGATGGTCACGTCGTCAAGGAACTGTGCCGACACAGAGTGGGCTCGTCCTTCAAAAGTCGCCGATCCGTCGACGGTCTGGACTGGACAATGCATACCTAGGGTGACGTTCTTTCCGGACGCCGACTGCTTGAAAATCTTGACGCGGCCTTCTGGAATCAGCGGAAGGAAGGCGGGCAGATCGCCCTCCTGGATAATGTATTCACCTCTCCTAAAATGTCGCACGACAGCGGAAGAGGCCACGTCATGCAAAGCAGCTTCGCTGACGTCCGCAAAAGTGGGGCAACTCTTGATATTCCGGACTCTTTCCCTGATGCTATCGCCGAGGGTCTGAGAAGAGTTGCCGTTAGAATCTCTCCCACAGACCTGGCGTTTCGGCGCCGTGGCTCTCACTTGCTCTCCCTCGAGCATCTCTCGCAATGCTATGATGGCGTCATATAAATGTCAAGAAATATGGATATTCCCGGACGTCCGAGACCCTAGCCGAGGTTCCTTTTACTCGGGAATACGCCGTTTTCCAAGGCACTCTACGCCTATCCGAGGTCGTTAGCGACGGGCAGAAGCATATTGATGCTGTCATGACATCATGAGATCTTGCTATCGACATGTTACTATCTTACACTATAAAACGTCAACTGAGGGCCAGCGCCTACATTTCACGATGATCCACCGATGCGGGAGATAGGATGGACTGAATGGCATCAAGACACCCTCTATTTAAGAGCTTCAGATTGTCGACGCGAAAGCAGGCCGAGTCCGGCTATAAGTGGAAGGCTATCGACCCGGCAGAGGTGGGAACAAGGAGGACGCTGTTCGGGATATGCTCACAATGCATGCAGCATGACTGCGCGACGCTCGTGCACATGGAGGATGGCGTGGTGGTCAGGGTCGAAGGCAATCCAGCTTCGCCTCCAAACTATGGCTCCCTCTGCCCCAGGGGAAACGCGCAGATCATGGGCCTTTACAATCCCTACCGGGTCAGGGCGCCACTAGTCCGCACGAATCCGGAAAAAGGACTCGACGTCGATCCCATGTGGAGGGAGGTAACATGGGACGAGGCGTTGGACCTTGTGGCAGAGAAGCTCAAGGAAGCACGTAGCAAGGACCCGCGGCGCCTGTTGATATGCGAAGGATTCGGTGACCGCGAAAGTCTCCTGCGCAATCCATTTGCCTCCGCTTTCGGAACACCAAATGTCGTTGGCTCCCACGGCCCCCTCTGCACCATCCATTATGCGTCGAATCTTGTACATGCAGCCATGCCCGAGGCCATCGCCGAGATGGAATACTGTGAGTACCTTGTGAGCTTGGGGCGTTCGGTCGGGCCGAACTTTTCTACGACGGGGGCGACTCGTCGATTTGCCAAGGCGATGGCGCGGGGGATGAAACTGGTCGTTATTGACCCTCGCTGCTCCATAGAGGCTTCCAAAGGAGAATGGATTCCTATCCGTCCCGGCTCCGACCTTGCCTTCCTGCTGGCTATGGCTCACGTCATGATGCACGAAGGTTTGGAGATGGATGAGTGGTTCCTGAAGAACAGGACGAACGCTCCCTATCTGATCGGTCCCGACGGCAACTACTTCCGGGAGCCGTCATCGGGAAAGCCGATGATGTGGGATCCGTCGGAGAAGTGCGCGAAGGCTTTCGATTCGGCCTTCACCGAGATAGCTCTACTCGGCAAATTCGACCTGGAAGGCGTACCGTGCCGGCCCGGTTTTGATCTGATCAAGGCAGAATACGCCCGATATACGCCGGAGTGGGCGGAGCCGATCTGCACCGTGCCGACGAGCGCTATCCGTCGAATAGCACGGGAGTTCGTGGAGCATGCGAAGATCGGTAGTACCATAAAGATCGATGATTTCACCTTCCCTTTCCGTCCGGCATCGGTCAACACCCACCGGGGGGTCAACAACCATCGAGGCGGCACCTATGCGGATCTAGTCGGTAAGATCATCAACATGATGGTAGGCAACATAGAAGTCCCTGGGGGGTGCGTCGGCGACAGTCAACGGGGTCCGCTGCTTTTTCCCGACGCGGACGGCGTTGTCACGCCCCAATTCGAGGCAGCCCCCCACCCGTTCAAATTCCCTCCCGACTGCATCGATCTCCACGAGTTCTACCCCAACAGGCACACTTCGCCGGCCCTCGCCGCAAAAGCGATCCTCGATCCCGGCACCTACCATATCAACTACGACATCGACGTGTGGGTCAATATCGGGGCCAACCTGATACGAAAGAATGCGCAACCCGATTTCTTCGTCACGGCGCTCAAGAAGATCCCTTTCGTTGTGTCCTTCGGCTATCACTTCGATGAACTGACGATCATGGCCGACGTCGTTTTGCCTGTCCACAGCTCAATGGAAAGGTCCTTCTGCACCGTATTCCTGCCGCCCCACCAGGCGACCGGTGCGGAGATAGCGGGAATGCATATGGCCTATTTGCGTCAGCCGGTGCCTCCCGTCTTTAATACCCGGCACGCTGACGACATCTTCACCGATCTCGCCGAAAGAATAGGGACACTCTACGGTGAAGGCGGGCTGTATGACCGTCTGAACAAGACCAAAGACAAGCTCATGAAAGACGACGGTTTCTACCTCGAGGGCACCGAGCAAGAACTCGATATCACCAAGAAACACACCCTCGAGGAGATATATGACCGTCTGCTCAAGAGCTGGCGTCACGGAGATGGGCGCGGCCTGGAAGAGCTTAAGAAAGTTGGGTTCTTCAAGCAGCCGGCGCCCAAGAAACACTGGTACACGTACTACTTCTTCCCGGACAACAAGACCAGGCACCCATTTTATTTCGAACACTTGAAGAAGACCGGGGATACGCTACGGGCTAATTTAAGGAAGCATGGTATCAAGTTTCCTGGTATTAGAGACGAGGAGCTCGTTTTTGAACAATACCATGCCATACCTTTTTGGATCGAGAACAGCGAGATACAGGCCCCACCCGAATACGATCTGTGGGTGATCAACTGGAAGACCCCGTATTACGCTCACGATCCCGACAATGTAGCCGGTAATCCGTGGCTTGCCGAACTGCGTCAAAAGGATCCTTTCGAAGGGGACGTCTTTCTCAACTCCGCCACTGCGCAACGCGAGCAGTTGAAGGAGGGAGACGTCGTCGAAGTGGAGTCGCGCTACGGAAGGACGAATGGCGTGCTGCGGGTAACCGAGCTGGTCCACCCCGACGTCGTCGGCATACCCGGCAACTGGGGGTTGGGGACAATTCAATCAAATCCGCTGAACCGCAGAGGAACGAATATCAACGTGCTGCTTCCGCTCGAAAGCGAGACCATCGACGCGATCAGTGCCGGTCAGGAGATATCCCCCCGCGTAAGAGTCTACAAATTGGAGCCGATCTCATGAGATGGAAGGCGAAGCCGACGAACCTGGGCCTTGAGGAAGCATGATCTACCTTGACAATGCTGCCACTTCATGGCCGAAGCCAGAAAGTGTCTATTCAGCCACGGACTGGTTCTTCAGGAGGAAGGGAGGGAACCCCGGCAGGGGAAGTCACAGCATGGCAACGGCCGCCAGGGACGTCATCCAGGAAACGAGATCTCTTGTCGCCCGGCTTATCAATACCTCTCAGGCCTACCGCGTCGTCTTCACGTTGAATTGCACGGACTCATTGAACATCGGCCTGAGGGGGCTGCTCAAAAAGGGAGATCACGTAATCGTCGATTCGATCGCCCACAATTCCCTGCTACGCCCCCTCCGGAAGCTTGAGAGCCAAGGAGTAGCAGTGACTATGCTGGGGCCATCAACTGAAACGGGCTGCGTCAGTGCTGACGACATGGAGCGGGCGATCAAGAAAGAGACGCGGCTGATCGCAATCACGCACACATCCAACGTCACGGGCGTTATTCAGCCAATCAAGCAGTACGGGGAGATTGCACGGAGACATAGCCTGATCTACATGGTCGATGCCGCCCAAACAGCCGGGGTCTATCCCGTCGACGTCGGAGCGTGCAATATCGACCTACTGGCATTCTCCGGCCACAAAGGATTGTTTGGACCGCCGGGCACGGGAGTGCTTTATGTCGGAGAAAGGGCAGACCTCGACACGCTCCGCGAGGGTGGTACCGGCTCTTATTCTGAAATGGATGTCCAGCCCGAGGTCCTGCCCGACAAGTTCGAGAGCGGCACGGCGAACAGCATCGGCATTGCCGGTCTCGGAGCGGGACTGAAGTTCATCGCCGATACGGGCATAGACACGATTCGGAGTCACGAAGAAAATCTCACGAGGCAGCTTATCAGTGGGTTGTCACGGATAGAAGGTGTCACACTCTATACGGCGCCTTGCGGGTCAGGGCAGGCGCCGGTCGTCTCCTTCAATCTATTCGGCTATCTGGCCAGCGATGTAGGTCAGCTGTTGGACAGGTCGCACAACATTGTGGTGAGGGCGGGACTACAATGCTCTCCCAGGATTCACCGAGTGTTGTCAACGTTTCCGACGGGCACTGTAAGAATCAGCCCCGGCTATTTCACGACGGAGGAAGAGATAGAAGCCGTCGTCAAGGCGATCGAAAAGATACCTGCTCCGGAGTATTCCACCAAACCCCCGGAGCTGCACTCGGAGGACTGTTAGAGAGATAGAAGCGGAAGGGCAAACGATGCGATACGGCATGGTGATTGACTTGAAGAGATGCGTGGGATGCAACGCTTGTACCGTTGCATGCAGGGCAAAGAACGGCACGCCTGCCGGCATCCACTATCACAGGGTCGAGAAACATGAAGTGGGTAAGTATCCCACGGCCAGAATGGAATTTAGGCCCATCCCCTGTATGCATTGTCAGGAGCCTGCCTGTCTGGAGGTATGCCCAACGGGCGCCACCTATAAACGGGGCGACGGCCTGGTTCTCATAGATCAGGACAAGTGCATTGGCTGTCGGTATTGCATCCTTGCTTGTCCCTACGATGTGCGCCAGTCCCTTACAAGAATAGAGAATTATTTCGAACACGATCTGGCGACTCCCTATGAGGCAAAGAAACGCCAGGACTTTGATAAGGGCACAGCGGTTAAGTGCACCTTCTGCGTCGACCGTTTGGAAGAAGGGCTCATGCCCGCGTGCGTCGACACTTGCCCAACCCTGGCCCGCACTTTCGGGGATCTAGACGACCCGACGAGTGAGGTCTCGATACTTATCGTCCGGAATAGGGGCACAGTGCTCAAAGAAGAGCTCGGCACAAAACCCTCGGTCTACTATATCAACGGTTAAGGGATACATAATGATGAGCAAGACGGAAGGACAAAAGAGCTGAGGCCTGTTGGTCGTCGTCTATGTCTTCCTTGCAGGGTGTGGAGGCGGGGTATTCCTTTTCAGCTTCATGCTGAGCCTTCTCCAGTGGTACGAGCCCGTGGCCAGAATTGGCCTTGTAGCCGGTCCGGTCCTTGTCGCAATCGGCAGCATCATGCTCATATTCGACCTCGGCTCACCCGCCCGGTGCTACCGGTTATTCACGACCCCCAGGACGCTCGCCTCCTCCTGGATGATCCGGGGCTCGTGGATTCTCAGTGTCTTCATAATCCTCGGTCTTACCTATGGGTTGCCTTCGTTCGGCCTCTTTGCATGGCTTCCGTGGAGCAAGACATCGGTTACCGGCTCGCTCATAGGTGTCGCAGCCGCGTTCTTTGCGGTCTTCGTCCCCATCTATCCGGGCCTTCTCCTCGGTGTTATAAAAAGCATTCCCCTATGGAATACACCCGCTCTCCCGTTGCTCTTCTTCCTATCGGGACTCGATATGGGAGTTGCCTTATTGACCCTTGTTTCGGCTGTTATTCCGGAAGCGGTCGGGGTTGAGGGCTTTCACCTGTTGGCAGGGGCCGATGTCGTCCTTATTGCGTTGCTCTTCATAGCACTGCTTGCGTACATAGAACTCACGCGACAGCGGGGAGAAACGGCTGCCAAATCGGTTCATCTCCTGAAAAGGCCTCTCTGTGTCATCGGGGTGATTCTTTTCGGAATGCTCTTACCTCTCGCTCTTTTGATCGTAAGCACTCTGGCATCTGGCAATGTTCTGATGGTCCCCATCGAGACTCTGGCGGGAATCCTCGTTCTTGTCGGAGGCCTGTTGTTGAGGTACAGCGTGATAACTTCCGGAGTGCGGCTCCCGGTGCGATAGATGGAAGTCCGAAGAAGAGAGACCGGGTCCGAAGAGAATGAATGTGCCCCAATGGCTGGGATCACCTCCACCAGGGTGGCCATGTATGATCTCCTCTTCGACGTATTCGTTGGCCTGCCCAGTGACGCACTTCTTTCGGAAATCAAAGGCGGTCGGTTTGACGCTCTTCTTTCGACTTATGTAGAAGCAGGAGAACAGAAGACCCGTGAAGGCGCCCGTCTTATTGCATCTTTCCGGTCATCCGTCGGTCACCGGAGTCCGGATATTCTTGTGAAGGAGTTGCTGGTAGACAGGACCAGAGTTATTCGTGCGACGGGCGGGGAAGGCTTCAGACCTCCGTACGAACGGCTTTATGTGGCTAACCCATCCGGGGACGGGCCACTTTTGCAGGCGCTCAATAAGTTCTACCGGAAAGCCGGTTTGTCGCTTGAGGATGCGTCAGGCGAGTCACCGGACTTCCTTTTCGTCGAACTCGATTTCATGAAGCAACTCTGTCATCGTGAAATCGAAGAGTCTCTATGCGGAGCGTTGGCCGACGCAACCAGGACCGTAGAACGGGAATTTCTGCGAAAACACCTCGGGAGCTGGGCGGGAGCATACTGCTCCGAAGCCGAGAGATACGCCCGTAGCCTCTTCTACCGGGGTTTCTTGGCCGTTCTGGCTGGATTCATTGCCTCGGAAATATCTTACCTCAATGAACGGGTTTCATCGCGGCAGGAATAAATGGGCGGCAAGTGTCCCTGGTGGGATCACGATGGACACGCGTGTCGATCTGGCGCCTGCCATGACACGTTATATATTGACAGTAGCTATGTTTTCATCATATTATGCTGCGGTAGTAGGTCATATGAGGGCAAGCATGGCATTGGACAGTGGGCCGACGCCACTTTATTATCAGATAAAGACCATCCTAGAAGGCAAGATCCGTTCACAGGAGTTGAAAGCAAGGGAACGGCTTCCATCCGAGGCGGAACTGTGTGCTGAGTTTGGCGTGAGTCGCGTCACGGTTCGTCAGGCTTTGTCAGTGCTTTTCAAGGACGGGCTGATCTATAGAGAACGCGGAAAGGGAACGTACATCTCCGAGGGAGCCGGATGGACGAGACCGGTGCTGCAAGGGTCTATAGAAAGCCTCATGTCTGCCGGCATAGGGACGCGAATTAAGATCCTTTCGTATAGGGGGGTCGTTGCGCCAAAGGAGCTCTCGAAGAATGCGTCATTGCAAAAATCCGAGACTGTCTATCGGCTCGAATTGGTAAGGTTCGTACCGAGCGGGCCCCAAGCTTACTCCCTCCTCTATTTCCCTGCCGACATAGGTAAGCTGATCTCCAAAGACGAGATCACGGAGACTACCGAGCTGATCTCCTTCGTCGAGGACAAGGTTGGGACGAAGGCCCAAGGTGCCCACCAAACGATCGATGTCGGTGTGGCAAACGAACTTCTCGCCAAGAACCTTGACGTCAAGGAGGGGACACCATTGCTCGTCATCTCTCGAGAGTATTTTACGAGAACGGGGACGCTCCTATTTTTCGCAAAAACTTACTACAGGACTGATCGCTTTAGGTACCAAATAGAGTTGGCAAGGACGAGTACCACCCGCTGATTTGTACCGAGAAGCCGATACGACCTTGCCTATCAAATCTCTACCGCGACCGGATTCTATGTGGTTTTCCATCTCCGGCCAGTGTCGCTCTCGGTTCCTCTCCATCGGAAGAGAGCATCATTTCGATTTTTTTCTGAATGGAATTTGAACCATACGAGTGGCTATCCTCAGAAATTGTTGCCGACGCAGAGTATGGACTTGTAGGTGGAGGCCTTGAGATAGAGAAATGCTCTTCTATTGAAGATTACCCTCTGCCGGGAGGCCGTGCTGTAAGGAGGTATTGTCAATAGTTGTGGATGACTTTTTTCAAAGGCGCATCCCGTCTTCGGTTGCCTATGTCACCCGCTCCTCCTCGTTCGGCAGCTCCCCGTCGACGGAGATGACCCCTTCGAGCACCTTAGGGATCAGCCTATAGCCCTTGACCTTCTTCCACGTTTTCTGTAAGGGGGGCTTGCGGGTCAGGTCTTTCATTGTAGCGTTCTGGGGACGCTTCACCGTTTTGGCCGCGCTCCTCACCATTGCCTTTAGGGGCCGCTCCGAAGAAATTTCTTTCCTATTGAAAAAGTGCTCAGCGCTACTTTCCATACGCTACTTTCCATACGCTACCTTTCATACGCTACTTTCTATACGCTACTTTGACACGCCCCCGGGATAATGGCACACTTTGCCCATGAAGGGAAAAGAACCACGGTTCGAGCAAGTCCACGGTGGAATCTCTCTTTCGGCGGTCCCCTTTCCTCAAAAGGTCATCGAAGCGCAGGCCAGAGTAATGGTACGAGGCAGGGAGAGTCAAAAATCGTCCACTTTTGTCAACTATTCAGGAAGGCTCTCGGGAGCTCATTTTCCCTTGATGTTGAAGGGAAAAGCCGTGAAGGGGCATGCACCACGGGGCAGGAGCCAAAAGAGGGCCTACCGTCTTCTTTCCCTGTATCTACGCCGCAATAGGAGGATAGGAATAATTTCGGAGAATCAAATATCGTCCACTTTTGTCACCCTCACCCGTGGACAGGCGGGCCCGCGCCCTTCGCCAGCAGCTGGCTCGCCTTAAGATATAGCGCGGCCGGTTGGCACGGCTCTTTGACAACTGAATCAAGCGCTCTCCTCGTTGCTTATGGGAGCCTATGCCCCAGGATAATACATGCATTCTTCTGTACCTGAAATAGACTAGACTAGCGGGTGTCGCTGAGCCCGATGTGGAAGCGGTACCCACTGTAGCTCAGGATGATCCCGTCAGGGACGATCTCCTCCACCCTAAGGCCGGGGGAAAGCTCCTGCCCCTCCTGAAGGATCTTCTCGTTGACCCTTACCACTCTCGTCTGGGGATCGGTGCCGTAGGCATGGCCTGATATTTTGAATTCAGGCAGGGAGCTGCGTATCGCGGGGGGGAGCTCGCCGGGGCTCACTACCTTTCCCGCAAAGGCGGGCGAAGGCGCCTTTTCCGGCCTGACCTGGACCTGCTTGGGCGCCTCCGGCGGCACTGGCGATGCCTTCTGGGCTGCGGGCAGGGGCGCGGTCTCGGATGCCCCCTTTTGGCCAACCGTAGACGTCTCTGCTGCCGATTCTCCCCTCTGCCGGGCGCGGAGGGTCTGCGATATCTTCGCCCCTTTTGAAAGGGCCGGCTCATTCACCGCTATTTTCGCAAGCGGCACCCGGCTCTGCGCCTCTTTCTCGATCCTCGCCGGCGCCGCAGGCGGGGGCTCGGAAGGAGACAGGGGTATCGAAGAAGGCTCCTGCTCGTGCGTCCACCATGGACCAAAGAGGCGCAAGGCAAGGCCCGCGTTGACAAAGAGGGCCGCGGCCAGGATGTAAGGCCAGACGAGCGGCTTCTTGCGCTCCTGGGCCTGCTCCGACGAAAACGTGGGCGGCCGTGACGCATCCTCCTGCTCGCGTTTCTGCTCGACTTTCTTCAGGGCCTCAAGGATGTAGGACATCTCCGGTCCTCCCCTTTCCGTCGTACAACAAAGGATCGTCAGTCTTTGCAAAAGCGCTCAGGCCGATTATCGTCCTGGGCCCCACAATTCCATCGGGCACGTTTCCGCTCATTATCTGGAACTGCTTTACCTGCTCCGCCAGGGCAGGACCATATTTCTCTCCCGGGACCGCGGGGGCCGCCTTCCCCTGGGCATCGGCAAGCCTTTCTTCCACCCATGCAACCATAGGGCCCCGCCCTCCCGGCCTGAGTACACCCGTGTACGAAGGGGGCTCCCGCCACAGGAGAAGATACTCCCCGGACCACCATTTGCCAATCTCCCTGACCTCGACCGCCCTCGTTTCGTTCCCCACTGCGATGGAGGCCTGATCCCCCTTGAAAGAGGTCAGGGTTCCATAGTATCCTTGCTTCTTCTCGTCCAGGAGCTTCAAGACCGCCGGCTTGTTCATTGCCCTGAGGTCGTCCAGCTTTCCCGAGGCCGCGAAGCACGTCAGGCCCTGCTCACCCGCCTGGTCGCAGACGTTTTGGCTGCCCGGGCTGTATTTCGCGTGCCACTGCGCAAAAAGCGCCGCAAACGCCGACTCCCTCAATTGTGCGGCGCTCTCGCCAGGGGGCCGCTCCAGGGTAGCGGACCCGAGGGCTTCGCTGTCCTTCCCTGCGTCCGGAGTATCCGGCCTCACCTGGTAGACCTTTTCCTCGGCAACGGGCTCTTTCGCCTTTGTCCGCAAGACCTCTTGCTGCAGCGGATGGCCCCCTGTCAGCGCAAAGTAAGCGGCCCCGGCAATGGCGCAGAGGAAGAGAAGGGCCGCTGTCCCCCACGCCAGCCGGGCGACCCGGTCCCTGCGTGGGCCAAGGCCGTCCTTACCGAACACTTCCCGTGCCGCCCTTCTCAGGGTGCTCAGGTCCACGAGGTCTTTCCCCTGAACGAACGCCCCCAGGAGCGCCCTGTCGCAGATGACGTTGATAAGCCTCGGAATCCCCCCCGTGAGGCGGAAGAGCTTCCTCAAGGCACTCGGGGAAAAGAGCTGACCCCGAACGAGGCCGGAGACCGCGAGACGATAGTCGACGTACTGCCGAACCTCTTCTCTCCGAAGGGGGCCAAGGTGATAACGGGCAGTGATCCGCTGAGAGAGCTGACGCAGCTGGGGGTGCTGCAGCATCTCCCTCAGCTCGGGCTGTCCCAGCATGATCATCTGGAGGAGCTTGCGCTGGTTCGTTTCCAGATTGGTGAGGAGACGCAGCTGCTCCAACACTTCAGGCTTGAGGTTCTGCGCCTCCTCGATGATGACCACGGCCCTCCGGCTTCTTTGGTGGATGTCGAGGAGATAATCGCTGATGAGGGCTACGAAGACCTTGATGCTCGTCGTGCCCGCAGGGTAGGAAATCCGGAACTCATCGCAGATGGTTGCCAGCAATTCTTCGACCGAAACCTTGGGGTTGAGAATAAAGGCAACTTCCACATCTTCGGGCATAGACTGGAGGAGACGGCGGCAGACGGTCGTCTTGCCCGCTCCCACTTCCCCGGTGAGGAGGACAAAGCCGCCTTCGTTTTCGATCCCGTACATGAGGTGTGCCAGGGCCTCCCGATGGCCGCTGCTCATGAAAAAATAGGCGGGGTCTGGCACGATCGAGAATGGCTTGCTTTTCAGACCGAAATATTCTTCATACATAAGGAACGTAGCGCCCCAACATAGTGCAAAGTCCGCATACCCCTGAATTCAAAAGATTAATACAAGCACCAAGTAAAAACAACTGCTTTCCCGTCAGGGTAGCGCTCTTGACATCCTCCCTCGCCCTTGCGGTATTCTCTATGGAGAAAATAGAATTGGCAGCTTTGCACGATGGGAGGTTCTCCATGGCGGAAAGAAAAGAGCTTGGCATGGCTCATGAAGTTCTCAGTCCGTGGGCGGAGGCCGATCCGATCCCGCTTAAGGGCATTTCCCCCCGCGTACCCGATCTGGCCGGTCGACGCATAGGGCTCTTTGCGAGCAACAAGCCCGCGGCGCCGAGGATCATGGATGTCCTTGAGAGAAAGATGAAGGAGAGGTTTCCCTCATCGGAGATCAGCAGGTACGGCGCCGAAGAAAGCTTCCTGGTCCTTCAGACGGCGGGCAAGGACAGGGATCGTTTCGAGGAGTGGGTAAAGAGCGCCGATGTTATTGCGGCCGCGGTAGGTGACTGAGGGTCGTGCACGAAACACCTCGTGTACGAGGTGATATCGATGGAGGAAATGGGCACTCCCACTGTTTCTCTCGTGAACATGGGCTTCATGAACGACGCGCGGTCTGCCGCATCGAGCAGGGGCTGGCCGTCTCTCAGGTTCGTGGCGGAGACGGTCCCGAGCGAGTGCAGCGTGGCAGAACAGATCGAAGAGTCCCTTGAGGCGGTGATGGATGATATCGTCGCAGGCCTTTCACGGCCCCTTACCCCGGAAGAGGCATCGCCAAAAACAAAAGAGGGCGGGAGCCTCTCCAGGATCGTCTTCAAGGGTACACTGAAAGAGGTAAACCAGTTCTTCTACAAGCGCGGTTGGGGGGATGGCCTGCCCCTTATCCCTCCCACCGAGGAGGCGGTCGCCGAGATGCTTACGGGAACCGACCTTGCGCCCGATCATCTGGTGGCCACCATCATACCCCGCATGGGAAAGGCGACCGTGGAACGGATAGCCATCAACGCCGTCATGGCGGGAGCACTCCCGACCTATATGCCCGTTCTTATCGCCGGTGTAAAGGCCTTGGCCGATCCGGCTTCCTCATTCGCGGCCTGGGAGGTGAGCACAGGGTCATGGGCGCCTTTCTGGGTGGTCAACGGACCCATACGCAACGATCTGCACATCAACAGCGGATCGGGCGCCCTCAGCCCCGGGGACATCGCCAACTCTGCGATCGGCAGGGCCATGGGCCTCATCGTCAAGAACATCGGCGGAGCGCGCAAAGGAGTCGAGGATATGGGCACCTTCGGCAACCCTGGGAAATACGCCATGGTTCTCGCCGAGAACGAAGAGGAGTGCCCCTGGGAGCCGCTTCACGTGGCCGAAGGCTGCACTCCGCAAGAGAACTCCATCACCGTCTCCTTTCCGAACTGCCTTTGGACACTATGGCCCACGGCAACGGACGAGCAGACCCTGCTCCGCACGCTAGCCGACGGTCTTTTTCCTTCGGGCGCCGGCCAAACCTGCACCAGCGTGCTTCTTCTCCCTGCCCATGCGAAGACCCTCGCGAGCAAGGGCTGGACCAGGGAAAGCCTCGCCGAGTTCGTCAACAGTCATGCAAGACCTGGCGTGGCAAAGGACTTCACGAGTCCGACGGACGGCAGGGGGGAAGTGCGCGTGATCGTCTGCGGGGGGCCGGGCAGCTGGATAGTGCTCACAAAGGGCGGGAAGGGATTGACCAAGAAGATAGAGCTGCCTCTGCACTGGGACAAGCTCGTGCAAAAATACAAGGCGATCGTGCCGACGTACGCGAGGTACTAGGAAAGGGCGTTTCTTGCGTTGACATGCAGGTCCGGCCGGTCCGCATGAAGGAATCGCGATCTGGGGCGCCCTCTTCGCCGGGCGGCCTCGGATATACATCGAGTATTATCCTCGGCCGACGTGGTTCAGATTGCATCCACACCTCACGATCCCTCCATGCGGACCGTCCACAGCCAGCCGGAATTGAACCAATGGTCGCCAATTCCGGCACATAGCGGACGCTTGAGCGGCTATTGGATCGGCGGGCTGCCGGTATACCAAGGGGGAGGGCCGCCTCTAGATTTTGAAAAGACAGGGTTGTCTTTGTCTGCGCTGCGCGGTGATGTGCGTGGGACGTGGTGCTGTCACAAGAGAAGAGGCATCCGCGGTCCATCACGCTCGCCTTGCGCTGACTGCTACCCCCTAAACCTCCCGCGATGATCCGCTCATAAGGAACCACGCGTCGAGGAACTGATGGAGAAGCCCAGAGAAAAGACCTATCGCACTTCTGTTTGGTCCTCATGATCTCGGCCCACATACGGGCCGAGATCATGAGGACCTATCCGGGCCCTATACTCCGGGATCATACATGCATTCTTCTGTACCTGCCGGGGGTATCGGCAACGAGGCCGATACCCCCGGCACGGAATGGATGAGCGCATGGAGGCATCATGAGGTTTGGATGCCATCTGAGCCGGGTTGGCCGGAGATAATACTTGGGGACACCCCTCCGAAAGCAAAGCGGCGAGAGGAGTGTCCTCACATCGGAGGCCGCCCGGCGAAGAGGGCGCCAAAGATCGCGATTCCTCCATGCGGTCGTCCGATCCGACTCTCTCTTTTACCCGGCCCCCATCAACTGAAGGGCGCGCTGGGCCGCGATGGCCGCGACAGCGCCGTCCCCGACGGCAGCCGCAACCTGCCTGGGTGAGCCTGCCCTGATGTCGCCTGCGGCGAAGACATACGGTATCTCCGACTGGAGAAAGCCGTCTACCTTGACGAAGCCCGCCTCGTCGAGGGGCACGACGCCTTCCAGACAGGCCGTGTTCGGGTCGACACCGACGTGGACGAGGACGCCATCGACGGGTAGGCTTTCCCGGCCCGCTGCCGCGAAATCGAGCTCGATTGCCCGCACCGTGTCGCCTCCGGTGATTCCCGCCACCCTCGCCCCGCACCGGATTTCTATGTTCGGATGGATGCGCGCCCGCTCCTGCAAGATCGAAGAGGCGGTCATGCAGGGCTCCGCCTCGATGAGAACCACCTTGGAAGCGAGCTTCGCCAGATAGAGGGCCTCCGTTATCCCTGAGTCCCCTCCCCCGCACACTGCGACGACTTTGCCGGCGAAACTGCCTCCGTCGCAGAGGGCGCACTCGATGACGCCCTTTGCGCGAAAGGCCTCCTCTCCGGGGACGCCGAGCTTTCGGGGCTTTGACCCGCCCGCAACCACGATGACATGGCAGGTATACGCGCTGCCGTCGGAAGCGGCCACAGATCTGCACTCGGAGAAGGACTCGATTGAGACCACCTCCCCTAAATTCATCTCGAGGCCAAACCCGGCAGCCTGATCGACCATGGCCGAGGCGAGCTCGGGGCCTGACACGCCTTTCGCAAAGCCAGGGTAGTTCTCGATGCAGTCGATATTCTTGAGCTGGCCGCCGAACGTCTCCTTTTCGAGGAGGAGCACGCGGTATCCCCCGCGGCGAAGATAGATGCCGGCCGTAAGCCCGGCCGGCCCCCCGCCTATGATTATCGCGTCGTAATCAAACATGATCTTCGGGCCTCGATCCAAGAAACGGAAATAGAATTGCACAACCGCCGGCCAATACGAGACCGGCCACGAAAGCCAAGGACAACTGAGCGTTATTATAGACCGTATTGGAGAAAAAAGTAACGCCCCCACGCTCGCCTTCGCGCGCTGAAGGGACTTCGTCATGGTTGCCGGAATCGTCGAAGAGCGCTTGTAACGCAGCGGCCAGTTTGAGAAGAAGTAACAGGAGTTTGAGAGAAACCTTCGCGTTGGTTATGTCTCACGACGCCGTTTCTTTCCTTCCGGAAGGGGCGTTTCTGCAGCTTCTTTCGTGAATGCGTCGCTACATCTATGGTTGGGACGTATCCGGATGTGACCGTGACATTGGTTTTCCTGACAGACGGTGAAGCTCCGGTCCGGGTGACCATCCGCGCAATGTCCGGACCGGCCCTCGTCAGATGAGGATTATTCCAACGATTATGGCAATGATGATGAAGAGAATGACCCACGTCTCAATGCGCCCGGCGCGCGACATGTTGGCCTCGTCTTTCGATTGTCGGTGCCATTTCTCAAATATCGATGGTAATAGCGCCCGACAAAAACCCTAACAACCCCCGTACATGCTTCCCATGCCCCGTCCGAAAGAACGCGGATTCGGAAAGGACGCCTCTTTCCGACTATGGCGCATAGAGGATCTTCCCCGATCCTCAAACCCGTTGACGCCAAGGGGGTTATTCGCGGACCAAGTCCCACAATCGTGGCCTCATCTTCCAGGATCTATCGAACGTACCTGATCGCGACCGCCAGGATGACCCTGCCGTACACCGGTGATATCTCGCGTCCCCACCACGGGCCTGTCTCGTAAGCCCCCATATACCTCATCCTGTCGGCAACTATTACCGCGGCGTCGGCGCCCATTTTTGCGGCAGCCTGCCTGAGCTTGGCCTCCATCTCCTGGACGGGCGGGTTGCCTTGCGGTTGCAATGAAATCTCCCCCAACCGCTCGTGGGGCTGCGTCGGCGGGGCGTGGAGGATCTGGACGCCGGCGGGATCCGTTGGAGGATAGGACGGCACGGCAAGATACTTTCTAGTTTCGATTGAGACGTACGTACAACCGAAGAGGAGTGATAGGACGACAAGGGTCGTCAGCGCAGGGGCTGCAAACGGAAACCGTTTCATGTTCCGCTCCTTTTCGTGTGGTGTCAATCCCCTCTTGTCCTTTGTCTGCCGACCGGGGCAGGGGGAATCGGGGAGGAGGAAGACCCCCCAATCCGCCCTGCGTGCCGGTCAACAGTCCGGCGGTAGAGAGGCATCAATACCGCCGGGGTGGGTTGGAGTAAGGAATGAAGACGGCAAACAAGTCGGTAAAATGAAGCCGCGGCCCCACGACATTCGTCGTATAGACCAAACAAGATCATATTTCATTATATACCATTATATACAACGATGAGTCAAGGTTTTTGTTGCTCCTGTGCCTCGGGGGCAACGCCCGAAGACCTGTGCTATAGTTTGCGCCGCTGGGGTGTGTGCCATGGTCCCGTGAGCCGGTTTGCACGTAGGGCGCGGAAAGACCGCTCTCACCAGGGGAGCCTCGAGCCCTATCGCATTTTCTTGTAGGTCGAATAGGCCTCCATGAACATGGGGAACCCCGCTGTCTGTATGATCAAAAGCAGCGTGTGCTTGATCTCGTCCTCCGTCGCCCCCGCCTTCCGGGCCTTCGCGATGTGGGTCTCAAGGGCTATGGTATGTCCGCTCGCGCCCGACACCGCCACCTTGACGAGCCAGCGGACCTTCTCGGGCAGCGGCCCAGATTCCTCGTGTATCTTTTTGCCAAGAGCCTCGTGTCCGTGGTAGATCTTCGGAAAGTCCTTTTTGAACAGGGTGAATACCTCATGCAGGTCTTTCATGGCGTCCTCCTTTGGGGGAATTGTGACCCTGCTGCATGGTAATGCCGGCGACCTCCCTTGTCAACCTCGCGACCTCCCTTTGCTGCTGAAAGGGCTTCCTTCACGGATACTCGCTCGAGACGGGTGAAATCTATTGACCATCGTTATATAATATTATATATAACGATGAACGTATGAGACAGGGAGATAAGAAATGGGGCAGAGACCCTGGGGCGCGGGACTAGAAAGACAAACGGAAGGCAAGGTGTGCTGCCTGTGCTGCATGACAACCCCTTTCACCCCCGGGTGTGTGTGAAAAGAAGTCTGCACGGACGCCCTCTCGAGGAGGCTGTAATGTCAAAATCACGGGACGTAACGGTTTGTCCATTCTCAAGAACGGTATGCAGGGAGTGCGCGATCTACAGGGGCCGGCACTTCGAGCTCTGCGCAGCCCACAATTACCGGCTGAGGGCAACGAAGGGGACGCAAACAAAAGCTTGGAGCACTGAGGTATTCGTGAAGTGGGACATGCCGGAGATACCGGACGGTGCCAACATCATGGTGGACATCGAAGACTTCATTGAAAAGGAAGAGATGGGTGGTGAGTGATGCTCTCCTTGGCGAGGAATCTGCGCGCAAGACCCACAAGTGAGTTGCCTTATGCATTTCCCAATCTTTAAGGGGCAGTCGGCCTCACCGCCACCGCGATCCTAGTGATCCCTGACTGTCTGATTGCATCCATGAGGTCGACCACCTGTCCATGCTCCACCGCCCGGTCGGCGTTGATCACCACCGAGACCTCCGTACCCGCCTTGGCAAGGGTTGAAAGGCGCAGGGCCGCCTCCGCGGGAGAGCCGATCTCTTCCTTGTCGAAGAAGAGCTTGCCCTCTTTGGTGAGAGTGAGTGTCACGACCTGCTTTATCTCGTCCCGGGCGCTCGCCGCGTGGGGGAGGTTCACCTGGATCCCCCGCTGCATGGTCATGGAGAGGGTCGCCACCATGAAGAAGACGAGGAGGAAGAACATGGTATCGATCATGGGGATGATCTCGATGCGCGCCTTCTTTCTTACGGTCCGCGGGAGTCTCATGGCCTAGCCTCTCGATCCGGACAGCGCGATCTCGAGGCGGGTCGCATACGATTCGATCCCTTCCGCTTCCCGCTCGATGCGTGCGAGGAAATAGTTGTAGGGGACGAGGGTGACTACGGCCACTGCAATGCCGGCAGCGGTACAGACGAGCGCTTCCGCCACCCCGCCGGTCACCGCATGGGGCTGGCCCATCCCGGAGGCGGCCATGATGTTGAAAGACTTGATCATGCCGATGATGGTGCCGAGAAGTCCCAAGAGAGGCGAAAGGGTGACGATCGTATCGAGGGCAGGGAGGCCCCGGCGCATGAGGGAGAGCTCGGCAATACCTTTTGCCTCCATGGCCCCCGAGAATTCTGCGTGGGTAAGGCCTGCCCCTAGTACCCTCATGATTGGCAGCGGCTCTTCTTCGGCGATGGCGAGCGCCTCATCGGCGCGCTTCTTATGGACGAGGGCAAGTACCTCTTCGGCGCGGTGCGCCTTCCTGATGCGGCGGAAGAAGAGAAACCTTTCGACGATGATGGTCACCGAGACGAGTGAACATAAGAGGAGAGGGAGCATCATCCACCCCCCTTTTACCAATGCCTGAAACATTCCGTTACCTCCTTCATAGCGCCTCATCGAGGCGGAACCTTATTCTCACGTCGTGAAAGCTCGCGACAGGCTCTTTCCCCCTTCGGGCGGGGGAGAAGCGCCACTTCTTCACTGCCTGGACCGCGGCGTTATCGAAATCCTCATGACCGCTCGTCAGGCGCACCGTCACCGATACGGGAATGCCGTCCGTGCCCACAAGGACCCGGACCGTCACGACCCCCTCCCGGCCCGCCTTCCTCGCCGATGACGGATATCCCGGAAGGGCCCCGGAACGGAAACCGGTGCCTGTGTAATCCCCTCCGCCGCCTTCTCCTTCTCCGGAGGAGCTACCTGTCCCCGTGCCAGTACCTCCTGCGCCCTTCCCACCGCCACCGGGTGGCCCACCGGTGCCGGTGCCTGAGCCTCCGCCTTCGGTCACCTTATCTCCCGACAAAGGTACGGCAACCGAGTCCGCGCTTACCTCTCCCGGTAGAGGGGGAGGAGGCTCTTCGAGGGCGGTAGGGGCAGAAGCCGGAGGCGGCTCGGAGGGTGTGGGTTTGGGGGCAACGGGTTTGGCCGCTGCCATCTTGATTTTGAGCTTCGGCACCGGCCGGGGTGCGGGAGGAGGAGACCCCGAGGTGATGTGGAGCTTACCTGCCCCCATATCGATGAGCTTCGAAGGCTCGATCTCGATCTCGATGGGTAGCGGGCTGGGGGCGGTAGATGATGAAACCTCTCCTGCCACGAGCAAAACAAGGCAGAGCAAGGCGCCGTGGACAAGGAAGGATATCCCGGCCGGTTTGGCGTAAGCGTGTTTGATGGCCATGGTCATGTAAGAACTCTCATGTCCTCTTCTCCCTGCCGGGACCCTTTGCCCTATACACCGGCACGAAGGTCTCTATCGTCCGCCCCTTGTGCTCGAATTGCAGGCGCTTCAAGTCGACGCCGTAGAGGGTGTATAAATGCTCTTCCGTCATCACATCCCCGGTGGGGCCGCAGAGAAACTCTGTCTCCCCCAGCATGAGCATAGTCGTATCGGCCACCGCGTGGGCATGGTGCGGGTGGTGTGTCGTGAAGAGTACCGTCAACCCTTCCTCGCGGGCCAGCCGTGTGATCCATTCGAGGATGACGTCCTGGTTCTTTAAGTCCAGGGCGGACGTCGGCTCGTCGAGGATCAATATCTCCGCTTCCGACACTAGTGCCCGCGCGAAGATCACGAGCTGCCTTTGGCCGCCCGACAGCTCATGAAACGGCCTTCTCGCGAGGTCTGCAATGCCGAAGCGGGAAAGGGCTGCCAGCGATGCCTTTTCATCCGCAGCCGTTGGCTGAGAAAAAAGTCCCACCTGTTTGGCCCGGCCCATGAGCACCATGTCGAGGACGCTGTAGTCGAAGGTGACCTGGAAGAGCTGCGGCAC
>Ga0326728_10008817_pt1 | contig 24718 bp, 16 predicted proteins | sample MB3enrmetagenome_FD_207602 | JGI IMG/M metagenome (GOLD analysis project Ga0326728, IMG submission 207602) | Lab enriched peat soil microbial communities from McLean, Ithaca, NY, United States - MB31MN | ecosystem: Environmental > Terrestrial > Soil > Wetlands > Peat | place: USA: New York... | reverse complement strand
AATTTGATGTTTTTGCCCCCCATGTTTCTGCCTTTCCCTTTCAGATGGCTCTTTTTATACAGCCTCTGAGGCGGCGAATGACCAAAACCAGTAACATGTTACCGGTCTGTTACCTTTCGTGTTACCGGCTAAGTCGTTGACTATCAACACTTGTCACCGTGTTACCGATTTTTTGGACCAATGTATCAATACTGCCTTTCCTGCCATTTTTCGGGCAAATCAATGGTCCGATTCTTGCGAAAGACTGGAATTTGGTCATTCGGATTTCGTCATCCGTCATTTGGGCATTGATTGGTCATTCGTGCTTCGTCATTTGTCATTCACGTCTGCTCGGAAGAATCATCGAACAAGGCAGTTTTCTCCCAGGTTTGACGGCAGGTTTTGCCGGTTGCGCGCTTCGCAGGACGCTTGGACCCTTCATAATGAGGCACTTGCCGTGTGGCACAAGCGTTGCTTTGTTGTCTTTGAATGAATGTCAGCCTTTACCAGGCAGCGGCGGCGCTCAACGCCAACAGCCGCTGGCAGGACGTGATCGCGGACAATTTGGCTTCCAGTTCGGTGCCGGGGTTCAGAAAACAATCGCTGACTACCGCGGCGGTCCAAGCCGGGTTGCTGTCCGTCAATTCCTCCGCCTCACCCCAGTTTTTTAGTGTTCCCAAAGCCAGCGTCTCAGTCAGTTTTAAAAGCGGGGAGTTGGATTACACTGGCGACGACAAAAATGCCGCCATCGAAGGCAATGGCTTTTTCCAGGTGCAGCTTGCCAATGACGCCACAGCCGTGACGCGCGACGGGGAATTTCAAGTCAACTCGCACGGCCAATTGGTGACGAAGGAGGGCTACACCGTAATGGGTCAGAGTGGCCCGATTCAACTGGACTTCCACAATCACGATCCAATTTCCATTTCCTCGACGGGCGAGGTGTCCCAAGGCTCCGTGGTGAAGGGCAAACTAAGCCTGACCGATTTTGAGAACCCCGAACTGCTGACGCAGACCAATGGCGTTTATTTTCTGGCCACCAATCCGGGCCTCCGCGAAAAGCCCGCCACAGGCTCTTTGCGGGATGGATTTGTGGAAGCGGCCAATACCACCGCCTTGGGTGAAATGGCCAATATGATGACCGCGATGCGGGGTTTTGAAGCCAATCAGCATGTCATTCAGATCCAGGACGACCGCCTGGGCAAAGTCATCAACGAACTGGGCAACCCAAGCTCAAGCTAATCTATGTTACGCGCTCTCTATTCAGCCGCAACCGGAATGGAAGCACAGCAGCTCAATCTGGATGTGATTTCCAACAATCTGGCGAACGTCAATACGACGGGGTACAAAAAGAGCAAGATCGAATTTCAAGACTTGCTTTATGAGAACATCCGCATGCCCGGAGCGGAGCAGGGGAACGGCTTGGAGTTGCCCACCGGGTTGAACATCGGCCATGGCACGCGCGCGGTGGCCACCACGCGGGTTTTTACCGAGGGTGAATTGACCCAGACGGGGGAACGGCTGGACGTGGCGATTCAGGGCGATGGATTCTTTCAAGTGACCATGCCGGATGGCACGCTGGCCTACACGCGCGACGGCTCTTTTAAGACTAACGCGCAAGGGGACATCACGACCAGCGATGGGTTGACCGTGCAAAACGGTTTTCAGCCAATCCCCGCCGGCACCACGTCGGTCAACATCTCGGCCAATGGCCAGGTGACCACCACCACCTCGACGGGCACGCAGAATTTTCAAGTGACACTGGTTCGTTTCGCCAATCCGGCGGGATTGCAAAGCATTGGCCGCAATTTGTACCTCGAAACGACCGCCTCCGGCACGCCGGAAACGGGCAACCCCGACTCGAATGGTTTCGGCAGCTTGCAGCAAGGCTACGTGGAAATGTCCAACGTCAGCGTGGTCGAGGAAATGGTGAACATGATCGTGGCCCAGCGGGCCTACGAAGTGAATTCAAAAGCCGTCCAAGCCTCCGACGAAATGATGCAACAAAGCGACAACCTGAGACGATAATGAATTTTTTCAAGAAGGCCCTTCTTTCGCTGTTGGTTGGCCTGCCTCAGATGGGCTGGGCCCAGGCGGGGGGCGCGGCCGAGCCGGACTCCTGGAAACTGCTGCCCCAGGCGCAGGTGGATGGTTCGGGCGTTTTCCTGGATCAAATTGTGGCGGCTTCCGGCGCAACCCAGGTCCTCCCCCATGTCCGTCTGGCCCGCGCTCCGCATGTGGGCCAGACGGTTTCTTTCTCGCGAAGCGAGGTGGCCGGGTTGGCGCAGACCTGCCAGGGCGGGCTGCTGGTGACGAATTGGAGCGGCGCCATGGAAGTCCGCGTCTCGCGGCGCGTCCACGCCCTTGAGGATTCCGATCTGGTCGAACTCCTCACGGCGACGTTGCAAAAGGAATATGTCAAAAGCCAGGGCGAACTGGAACTGCGCTTGACGCGTTCCGGGCCGAAGCCGCAGGTTCCTGATGAGCCCCTGACTTTGAAGGTGGCCGAGATGCCCGCGACGGGTGTCAGCCCGACTTTTGTGGTCACTTTTGAACTGTGGGCCGGCAAGGAACGGCTTGGCAACTGGCAGGCGCCGGTGCAGGCGGCGGTTTGGCGCGACATTCCAGTGGCCCATTCGACCCTGCCGCGCGGCCAGTCGTTGAAGGACGCCGATATGACGATGGAACGATCCGACGTGCTGGTTCAGCGCGATGCCTTTCTGAATTTTCCAACAACCGATGATTCCCTGGAACTGACCGAGAGCATTCCCGCGGGCCGGCCGGTTCTCAATCGGTTGGTCCGCGTCCGTCCGCTCGTCCGGCGCGGCCAAATGGTGGAAGGCGTTTTTCAGGATGGCAGTTTGGGCATATCGCTTCTGGTGGAGACCCTTGAGGATGGCACGCTCGGCCAGACGGTGCGGGTGCGCAATCCAAAGACCAAACGTGAATTACATGGAAAGGTGGAAAATGAAAAGACCATTCGCATCAATCTATAGCCCAACGATTCTCGGCCTGATTCTGATGACGGCGCCCCTCTGCCATCTGTCGGCGGATTCCTTGTGGAATCAGGGCCTTTCCCGCAACATGTGCGGCGATAAAAAGGCGCAGACCGTGGGCGATATTCTGACCATTCTGATCCAGGAAAACAACGGCGCGACCCGCCAAAACAACACCACGACTTCCAAGAAAGCGTCCCTCAACGCCGCCATCGCCAGCATCCTTTACAGCCCGACGACATCCGGTTTGCTGACCAAGAAAGGCGCTCTTCCCGCGATCAATTATACTTCGGACGCTGAGTTCAACGGCGGGGGTTCGATCAACAACGCCGAAACCATCACGGCGCAAGTGTCGGTGAAGGTTGTGGATGTGCTGCCGAATGGCAACATGGTCGTTGAAGGCCAGTTGCACACGGCCTTCTCCGGCGAGAAACAGGATGCCATCGTGCGTGGAACGGTGCGTCCGGACGACATCATGGCCAATAACACGCTCTACAGCTACAACATCGCGGATGCCACCATTCAATTTATGTCCAAGGGCGCCATTACCGACGCCCAACGCAAGGGCTGGTTCACGCGTGTTTGGGACAAGCTCAGTCCGTTCTAAGAGAATACAATGCGTCGCTTTCTCCATTTGCTGGTTGCGACCTGGCTGGCGGGGTTTGCTTGCGCCGCCATGGGCGGTGGTGTCCGTGTTAAAGACATTGCCATCGTTTCCGGGGTGCGGGACAACCAGTTGGCTGGCTACGGCTTGGTGGCGGGTCTGGCAGGGGATGGCGATAAGAATCCCGTCCAAACCCTGCAAACGATTGCCAATATTTTGCAGCGGTTTGGGTTGACCGTTCCGGCCGCGACTCTGACGGCCAAAAATGTGGCAATTGTCCTGGTCACGGCGGATATTCCCGCTTTCAAAAAGACAGGCACGCGGCTGGATGTGAATGTGGCCTCGATGGGGGATGCCAAGAGCCTGCAGGGCGGCGTCTTGCTGCAAACTCCGTTGCTCGGCGCGGATGGCAAGGTTTATGCCGTTGCGCAAGGGGCGCTAACCCTCGGAGCAGTATCGTCGGGGACGGAAGGGGGAGGCGGGGCCTCAGTGCAAAAGAACCATCCGACGGTGGGCTTGATTGCTGACGGGGCCTTGGTGGAAAGGGAAATTCCGGCGCAGATTATCAGCGATCACCATTTGGAATTGATTTTGCGCGAGGCGGATTTCACCACCGCGGCCCGGCTGGCCCTGGCGCTCAACAACAAATTTGCCAACAGCTCGCTGGCCCTGGATTCCACCACGGTGCGGGTGCGGGTGCCGGATGAGTTTGAAAGCGATCCGGTGGATTTTATTTCATTGCTGGAGGCCGTGGAGGTGGAGGCGGATGTTCCGGCGCGCATCGTTATCAACGAACGCACCGGGACGATTGTGGCGACTTCGCACATCCGCATCTCCAGTTGCGCGGTGTCCCACGGCAACCTGACCATCAGCATCACTTCCACGCTCAATGTTTCGCAACCCAACCCATTCAGCCGGACCGGGCAGACAACAGTGACGCCACAGACGGATACCAAGGTGAAGGAAGACAAGGGCGCGATGGTCGCGCTGCCCGAATTGCCCACCGTCGAAAAAGTGGCCGCCGCCTTGAATTCCCTGGGAGTGACGCCGCGCGACATGATGTCCATCTTCCAAGCCATGAAGGAAGCCGGCGCGTTGCAGGCTGAATTGATCATCCGCTGATTTATGGACATTCCCGCGCTGCAATCCCACGTCAAAGCCTCGTCGGTGCCGTTTGAGCAACTGGCCGCGAACCCGAACGTATCGCAAAAAGACAAAGTCAAGGAAGCTTGCCGGCAGTTCGAGGCGGTTTTGTTGCGTCAAATTTTGGGCGAGGCGCGCAAGACAGTCATCACGTCGTCGGAGAAGAAGGACTCAAACGAGAAGGAAATTTACGATGACATGATCAATAACCAGATGGCGGACAGCATCAGCCGTTCCGGGTCGTTCGGACTGGCCGAAAGTTTGGAGAACCAATTAGTCCGCCAGGTTTTGCCAAAAGCCGCGGACCAGAGCCGGCCCGTGCCCGCCGTGCCGCCAGCGGTGAAGTCAAGCGATCACTAATTCATGACCGAGAACATCGCAAAGTTAGTCAGCGCCTTGCGCCAGGAATTGGAACAATACGGTGAAATGGTTGTCTTGCTGGAGCGCCAGCAGCAACAGATCGGGGCGCGGTGCGCCGAGGAAGTGTATCAATCCATCGGCCCGGTCAGGCAGCAGGGTCTTGCGATCCAGAAGGCCCGGAACCACCGGGAAGAATGCCGCGCTGAATTGGCACAAACGTTGCGCCGGCCCAGGGAATCGTCTTTTGCGGAGCTGATTTCTCTGCTGCCTGCGGATTGCCGGCCTTTGCTATGCGATCTGGTGCGGAAAAATAACGAGTTGCTGGCCCGCGTGCGGCAACGGGCGCGGCAAAACCATCTGCGCCTGAGCCGTTCGATAGAGTTGATGCAGGGTTTGATCAACTCCCTTTTTCCGTCGCGCATATCGCGCATCTACAACGGCCGTGGGACCATGAAGTTGCGCCGCCTCAGCCCGCGCTCGTTTTATGAGGCAACCTGCTGACTCCATCGGTTTATGCTTTCACTCTTTGGCGTATTGAACATGGGCGGGCAGTCGCTCTCCGTGCAACAGGAGGCGACGGCGATCGCGGGCCAGAATCTGGCCAATGTCAACAATCCCGCCTATGCCGATGAGCAACTGGAGGTCCAGGAGGCGACGCCGTTGGACACGCCCGTCGGAGAGGAGGGGACCGGCGTGGACGCCGTCTCGATCACCTCGATGCGGGACGCGCTTTTGGATGCGCAAATTGCGGCGGAGGGCAGTGTCACCGGTTCGCTCACTGCCCAGCAAAGCGCGTTGCAGGAGGCGGAGGCATATTTAAACGAACAGTTGAGCAGCAGCTCCAGCAGTTCGAGCAGTGCCGCCTCCAGTTCGAACGGGTTGACGGCGGACTTGTCCAATTTTTTCAGTTCGTTGCAAACCCTTTCCACCGATCCCAGCAATATCTCGGACCGGCAGGCCGTGATCCAAAGCGCGCAGCAGTTGACGGAGCAATTCAACCAAGTGTCATCCGGGTTAAACACTGTAAACAACGACTTGAATTCTTCCATTCAAAGTGGCGTGGCCGCAGCCAACCAGGACTTGAGCCAGATTGCATCGTTGAACCAGCAAATCATGGAGGCCCAGGACAGCGGCGGAACGGCCGATCAATTGGTGGATGAGCGCGAGCAGACGATTGAAAACTTGTCGGGATACGTGAATCTGACGACCTCCGCGCAGCCGGACGGCGCGATCAATGTGAGCATCGGCGGATGCTCCATGGTGTCAGGCGATACGATGGTGAATAGTTTGAAGACAATCGGTTCCGGTACACAGCTATACGCCGCAACGGTGAATGACGGCGAGTTGACTCTTTCCGGCGGCAGCATCGAGGGCAGCATCACCGCCCGCGACGGCGCGGTGGCAACCTTGCAAACTTCGCTCAACACCCTCGCCTCGGAACTCATCAACCAGGTCAAGGCGGTGTATCCCGGGAGCTTTTTCACAGGCTCCGACGCGGGGAGCATCGGCGTGAACAGCACGTTGGTGAACGATCCTTCGACCTTGCAAACCGGCGCCACGGGAGATCCCGGCGACAATGGGGTGGTGCTGGCGATGGCGAATTTGGCCGATACGCCGTTATCGGACTTGAACAACCAGACAATGAGCCAGTATTACTCGCAGACGGTGGGGGCTTTTGGATCTGCCTTGCAATCGGTCAACGAGCAGCTTGCCAACAGCACGTCCGTGGCGCAAATGCTCACGACTCAGCGGGATTCAGCGAGCGGAGTGGACACGGACACCGAAATGACCAATCTGCTGCAATTTCAAAAGGCTTATGAGGCCTCGGCCGAATTGGTCACGACGGTGAACGAAATGTTGGAAACGTTGGTCACCATGAAAACAGAATGAACATATTAACATAACTATTATATGCGCATATCCGATTCAAGTTTTACGGATAATTTCCTCAGCCAGATCCAGCAACTGGAGCAGCAGCAGAACACGCTGCAAGAGCAGTCCAGCTCGGGGCTGAAAGTAACGTTGCCGGAGGACAATCCCCCGGTCATGGCCCAAGTGTTGAATCTCCAAACCGACTCCGCCGCGAACGCCGCCTACCAAAACAACATTACGCAGCTTCAAAACACGGCCACGACCTCCGCCGCCGCGATGAACAGCCTGCAAACGCTCATCAGCAAAGTCAATGAAATCGCCACGGAGGCTTCCAATGGGACGAACTCCTCCTCGCAGCTTTCCGATTATGCGACCCAGGTGGAAGCCTTGATCCAACAGGCCGTGCAACTGGGCAACACGCAGGACGCCGACGGGAATTATATTTTCAGCGGCACCGCCACCAACACCCGGCCATTCGTTGCCACCACCGATGCCGATGGCAACATCACGTCCGTTGCTTACAAAGGCAACAGCGATGTGGCCGGGAGTGAGATCGCACCAAACACGACGGTTTCGGCGCAAGTTCCCGGCGCGAACACCAGCGGCTCAGGCGCGGAGGGTCTTTTTACGGACAGCCGCACAGGGGCGGACCTGTTCAGTCACATGATTGCGCTGCAACAGGATCTTACCTCGGGCAACACCAGCGCCATCTCCTCCACGGATGCGCCGGCACTGAACAAAGATGAGGACAACATCGTCGGCCAGATCAGCGCCAACGGCGTGATGCAGTCCGCCCTGACCGCCGCGGGCAACATCGCCACCGCGCGAAGCACCAATCTGACCACGCAAATTTCGGGTGACACCAGCGCCGACCTGGCGCAGACGCTGACGGAGTTGAGCCAGACCCAAACCGCGTATGAGGCGGCGCTGGAAAGCGGGACCAAGGTGCTGCAAATTTCACTGGTGGATTTTTTGGCGTGAGATTCCTCTTTCGCACCAAGGCCGTTGGCTCCCCGCCTGACCTCCGCTGGGCGCTTTGGCGCGGCCCGGTTTTCCGCCCGCAAGCCGCGCCAGCGGCCAAATTCACATGATCAATCCCGCCAAACCGGATTACTCGAACACCCCGGCCTCGCCCTTGCGCCCGCGGTTTGCCTATCGGCCCGCGGACCCGGGCGCTGCGCCGGTCGTGAGCATCGTCACACCATTCTTCAACGTCGGGGCCATTTTCCACGAGACGGTCGAATCCGTTTTCCGCCAATCACTACAGCAGTGGGAATGGATCATCGTCAATGACGGCTCCGACAACGCCGACTCGCTGAAAATCCTCGACGGGCTTCGCTGCAGGGACCCGCGCATCCATGTCGTGGACCAAGCTCGGCAACAGGGGCGGGGCGCCGCCCGCAACACCGGTGTCCGCGCTGCCCGCGCTGAATTCGTTTTCCATCTGGACGCGGATCATTTGATCGAGCTGGTCGCGCTTGAGCAAATGGCTTGGTTCCTGCAAGCCCAGCCTGGAATCGCTTTCACCACAGGTTTCACCGTCGAAGTTGGCTCCAAAAATGATCTTTGGCGGCATGGCTTTCACAGTGGCGAAAGAATTCTCGAAGAAAACCTGATCAAGGGGGCCTGCCTCGTGCGCAAGTCCGTCCATCATGCCATCGGCGGCTATGAGACGGGAAATCGCAACGGGTGCGAGACTTGGGATTTCTGGCTCAAGGCAGCGGCCAAAGGTTTTTGTGGCGGCACCATTCCGGAGTTTCTCGACTGGTTCCACTCCACCGGCAGCGGCGGCGAGCGGCGGGACACTGCCGAAAAGACTCCCGCATGGCTCAAGCAGCGTTACCCGGCGCTTTGGCAGGGCTGGTTTCCAAAAATGGCGCAGGGACGGCCCGCTTACTCTTCCACGGTGGCGGATGCTCCACCATTTGCCAACCGCCTGACCAAGGAACGGACCCGCTTGTTGCTCATCGTGCCGAAATTCGAGCTTGGCGGCGCGGATAAATTCAACTTGGACCTTATCCGGCAACTCCAGCGCGAACACGGCTACGAAATCACCGTGGCCGGCTTGAGCTGCTCGAATAATCCCTGGTTGCACGAGTTTCAGAGCCTCACGCCCGACGTTTTTGTCCTGCACAACTTTCTGCCGGTTGATGACTTTCCGCTCTTCCTCCGCTATTTGATCGGGAGCCGACAGCCGGACGCCGTCTGCATCAGCGAGAGCATATTGGGGTATCAATTGCTCCCTTACCTGCGCGCTCACTTTCCCCGGATTCCATTTGTCGATTACCTGCACCTGGAACTGGAGGAATGGATCCGGGGCGGCTATCCACGCTGCTCGCTGGAACTGCAAACCCAGCTTGCGCGGACTGTTGTCAGCTCCCAGCATCTCAAGGACTGGATGGTCAGGCGCGGCGGCAAAGCCACCGCCATAGATGTTTGCTACACGAACATTGATTGTGAAAAATGGCGGCGCGACCGTTTCGATGTCCCCACACTTGCCCAGAAATGGAAGATAGACCGCGCCAAACCGGTGATTCTTTACGCCGGCCGCATTTGCGAGCAGAAACAGCCGCGGGTGTTCGCCGAGGTGATGCGTCAGCTTGCGAAGAAAAATCCCGCCTTCACCGCGCTGGTCGCGGGCGATGGTCCCGACCTGCCCTGGCTCAAGGAATTCGCAGACCGAGAGCACCTCAAACAAGTCCGTTTTCTCGGCCCGGTTTCCAATGATGCCATTGCGGAACTGCTGGTCCTCAGTAACATTTTCTTTCTCCCCTCCCGCTTTGAAGGCATCTCCCTTGCGGTCTTCGAGGCCATGGCCATGGAGACCGTTCCGGTGGGAGCGGTGGTGGGCGGTCATTTGGAATTGGTCACGCCGGATTGTGGTGTCCTGGTCAACCGCGGTCCGAATGAAGCGGCGGATTACACGAAAGCGCTCGTCAAGCTCCTTGCCTCTCCTTCCGAGCGCCTCCGCATGGGGCAAAACGCGCGCCGTCGCGTAGTGGAGCATTTTCCGATTGCGGAACTGGGCCGCCGCATGGATGCCATTTTCCGCGGCGCTGCGACCGCCGTTCTGGAAAACAGCCACAATGATGTCATGTCTCTCGAACTCGCGGCGGTCTATGCCCGCGAAGTGGTCCAACAAATCCGCGAACGCGAAGAAATGATTCCGTTCATGACACACTCGGTTCTGTGGCAGTCGTGTCTCCGCGCCGGCCACGCGCTGGCCGAATCCGCGCAGACCAACCTCGCGCTGGCACAATTTGAAGAAGGTTTGCGCTTCGCCATCGCCAGCCGCGTTCCGGCCGTTGAACTCAGCGCCAGCCTTGAAATTGGCAAGGCCCTCATTCCGCTGGATGCTCAACGCGCCCGGTCGGTGCTTGGCGACGCGCTGAAATTGGTGGATTGCGCCGGAGACCCGGCCATGCGGACACAAATTTCACAGGCGCTCGGCCGTTTGAACGGCGCGCGTTCCTCCAGACCCGGTCCGCGCGCCCCGCTCGTATCCGTCGTCATTCCCTGTTACAAACAGGCGCACTTTTTGCCGGAGGCCGTGGAGAGCGTGGTCGAGCAGACTTTTTCCGACTGGGAAATTCTCATCGTCAACGACGGCAGTCCGGACAACACGAGCGAAGTGGCGAAGCAATTGATCGCCAAACATCCCGGCAAACAAATCCGTCTCGTGGAAAAATCCAACGGCGGCTTGCCGGGAGCGCGCAACGCCGGCATCCGCGCCGCCCGCGGCAGGTATTTGCTCCCGCTGGACGCCGACGACAAAATCAAGCCGACGCTTCTGGAGAAGCTCGTGCCCATTCTCGACAACCGGCCGAAGGTCGGTTTCGCCTACTCGCACATCCAGCATTTCGGCGAGCTGGACACGGAATTTCCGCTGCCCGATTTCGACCGCGCCACGCTCATCGCCAAAGACAACATTGCCTGCGTTTGCGCGCTGGTCCGCCGGTCCGCCTGGGAACAGGCCGGCGGCTACAACGAGGCGATGCGCGAAGGTTACGAGGATTGGGACTTTTGGATTGGCTGCGTCGAGCACGGCTGGGACGGCTATTGCCTGCATGAACCGCTGTTCCTGTATCGCAAGAGCGGACGGACGATGTTGAGCCACGCGAACCAAAAGCGCGAACGGCTCATCGCACAAATTGTCCAAAATCATCCCAAGCTTTACAGCGAAGCCACGCGGCAATCGGCGAGGGACTTGCTCGCCAGGCAGGCCGCGGCGAAGGCCGCTGAAGTTGCGAAGGCCGCCACGTCCTCCACCGGCGCCGCTGCTTCTCTCAGTGTCCGGCCCGGTCAGGCGCGCCTCCGGATCACGTATTTGATCAGCAGCATTCTTGGCGTGACGGGCGGCAACCAGACCTTGCTGCGACAGGCAGAGGAAATGCGCCGGCGCGGCCATGATGTGACCATCGTGACTTACACCGCGAAGCCGGAATGGTTCCAAGGCCAGGTGCGCGTCATACAGGTGCCGGCCGGCAAGCCGATGGCGCCGTCGGCGCCGCCAAGCGATGTCGTGATCGCAACCTATTTTGCCAACGCGCACGAACTGCCCGCGATCAAGGCGCCGGTCAAGGTGTATTATGCGCAGGGCGATCAATTCGTTTTCGCCGATGCCACGATGGCCGATACGCCGCAAAACCGCCAATGGCGCGAACTTTCCCGCGCCTCGTATCGGCTGCCCGGCATCCGCTTCGTGCCCAACTCGCGCAACCTCGCCGACGCCGTGCAAAAACTTTGCGGCCGCCGTCATGACGCCATCCTGCCGGTTTGCACCGACCAGACGATTTTCCGCCCCTTGCAGCGGTCGCTGCCCGGCTCGAAATTCCGCCTGTTGATCGTCGGCCCGGACACACGCGGCACGGAAGCCGAACCGCTTTTGTTCAAGGGCATTGAGGACATTCACGACGCGCTGCAAATTCTCGCCCGCAAATATCCGCATTTCACCGCCGTGCGCATGTCCGGCGGGCCGCCGGATATTTTCGCGCGCTTCCCGTGCGAATTTTACATGGCACCGGGCGATGAGATGAAGACCGTGCTGTTCGGCATGTCCCATATTCACATTTACGCGTCACACTATGATTCGTGCCCGCGTCCGCCGCAGGAAGCGATGGCCGCCGGTTGCGCGGTCGTCTGCACCGCGACGAGCGGCGCGATGGAGTATTGCCGCGATGGCGAAAATGCGCTGCTGGTGCCGGTCAAATCGCCCCAAGTGATCGCCGACGCCGTCGAACGCCTCATGCGCGATCCTGCCTTGCGCGAGAAACTGATCCAGGGCGGCCTCGCCACGGCCCGCGAATACCCGCGCGAACGCGAATGGAACGAATGGGAAACCATGCTCTTTCGGTTCATCGACGAAGCTGCGAAACCCGCCGGGACCGCTGCCGTCGCCGCGAAACCTGTGAAGACCGCGGCGCCGATCAAACTGCCACCGTGCGCCCTCGCCGGCCATTTGGGCGAAGCGCGCGATTGGTTGAAAAAGAGGAACCTCCAGGCCGCGTGGGAATCCGCGTGCGCGGCCATTCAAACGCGTCCGTTTCATCCCGAGGTCTGCCTGTTTCTCGGCGAAGTGGCGCGAGCCGCGGGCGATTCCGATGCCGCGCGCCGTTGCGGGCAGCACGCGGCCAGGCTTGCGCCGCATTGGAAACCGGCAAAACAATTTCTCAAAGCCATTCCGCGTGGAAACGGCAAGCCTGGGCGGCTGATTCTTCCGCCGGCAATAACGGAGAAGGCTGACAGTGCTCCACGACTGTCCGTCTGTCTGATTGCCAAAAACGAGGAACAATTTCTTGGGCAATGTTTGCAATCAGTGCGCGACATCGCCTGGCAGATTGTTGTAGTGGACACAGGTTCCACCGACCGCACTGTGGCCATCGCCAAAGAGCATGGCGCCGAGGTCTTTCATTTCGCCTGGAACGATGACTTCAGCGCCGCCCGCAACGAAGCTTTGAAACATGTCACGGGGGATTGGGTGTTAAGCCTGGATGCCGACGAAGAGTTGTTGCCCGAACACCGGCGAACGATCCTGGAGGAAATGCAATCGAAGGGAGTGATGGGGTATCGCCTGCCCATCCTCGACCAGGGGCTGGAACAGGAAGGCTGCAGCTATGTGCCGCGGCTTTTCCGCAACGCCCCGGGCCTGTTCTTCGTTGGCCGCGTTCACGAGCAGATTTTCAGCAGTCTCGAAGTGCGCGCCAAAGAGTGGGGTTTGGAAAACCGCCTCGGCCGCGCCGCATTGCTGCATCATGGCTACCGGAAGGAAGTGGTGGACAGCCGCGGCAAGGCGGCGCGCAACCTGCGCCTGCTGCAACTGGCCGTCGAAGAATTGCCCGGCGAACCCAATCTGGTGATGAACCTCGGATTGGAATTGATCCGCTCCGGCCAATTGGAAGCCGGCCTGGAACAATATCGCGAAGCATTGCGTCTCATGTCCGTTTTGCCCTCCGGGCAGGTGGCGCCCGAATTGCGCGAAACCTTGCTCACGCAACTGACCACCCACCTGCTCGGCGCCGGGCGCTTCAGCGAAATCGTGGAACTGTGGCAGCAGCCCTTCCCTCAATCCTCCGGGCTGACCGCCTCGCAACATTTCATGCTCGGACTGGCCCGGATGGAACTCAAAGAGCCCGCCGCCGCCGCGGAGCAAATGCGCCAATGCCTGGCAAAACGACGGCAGCCCGCGCTCTCGCCCATTAACAAGGAAATTCTCAAGGCCGGCCCCCATCATTGTTTGGCGCTCTCCCTGGCTGCGCTCGGACAGATGGCCGGGGCGGAACAAGCCTTCCGCGATGCGCTGGGCGAAGACGCCCAATCGCGCCCCGTGCGATTCGACTTCGCAAAATTCCAGTTCCAACAGGGCCGGCCGCTCGAGGCTCTGAAGCTGGCGAACGAACTGGTTGCTGAAAACCGCCAGGATATTCAGGCCTGGCTGTTGGGCGGCCAGATCGCCCTGAGCCAGCCGGAATTTCTGGAGTTCGCCCAAGACTGGACTGGCGAAGCCATCAAACAATTTCCTGAAGATTCCGCCATCCTCTTGCAGCGCGCCGAGGCGCTTACGCTCAATCAACAAGCGGCATTGGCCCTCCCTCTATGGACCCGGGCCCATTTTCCCAACTCCGCGCGACACTTGGCGGCCCTCACCCTTTGCGAAGTGCTCGCGGGCGAATGCCGGCGGCATTTCACGCCACACACCGAAAAATTAGTCAGCCAGGAATTCCTGAAATGGTATCGGCATTTGCTAAAATGCAAGGCCCACTCCCTGGTCAATCAGGTCAACGAAAAGCTGGATGATCTTCAGGCCGTCCTGCCCGCCGCCGCGGAGATGTTGGGCGCTGCCATGAAACAAGCCGAGGCGGCGATGGCCGTCTGATCCCGACAAAGAAGGAGGCTCAAGCCGCAACCGTGAGTTGAGGGAGCGCATGCATCGCACCATGAATGCCCGAGACGAATTGTTCCACTTTTTCCACGTCCATGCCCAGCATTTCAGCGGTCGTGTTTTTGGCCTGAATGGCCTGGGCCTGCCATCCTGGAGCGGTGCCGCAAAGGTGGGCGGCGCAATTGGCGAGATAAACCACGGCGGATAACTGAATGGCGGGCTTGACAACAGGAGAATGATGATTGGCCACGGCTTCGATGATGGGTTCCGGCAATGACCATCGTTTCAGCAAACAAGCCCCAATTTCGCAGTGGTCGGCTCCCAAGACGGCCTTCTCCGCCTCGACCCGCGAGAGGGACTGCCCGGCGATTTTGCTCCGAATGTCGGCCCGGGCTTTTGGAGTCAACACTTTGCTGATGACCGACTTGCCGATGTCATGCAGCAAGCCGGCGGTGAAGGCGGTGGAGGGGGGGGAATTACCGTAGGATTCAACCTCGGCCAGATATTCAGCGCCGGCACCCGTGCTCAGGGAGTGGGCCCAAAGACCGTTGGCTTCAGTGTCGTAACCGGGCGCCGTGGCTCCCAAAGGGCCGCCAAAACCGACGGCGCAGACCATGCGGAAAATCACGTTGTCACCGAGGAGCAACAGGGCTTGATCAATGGAAACGACCGGCTCGCTCACGCCATAATCGGCCGAGTTGCAGACTCGCAGCAGTTTGGCGGTGAGCACATTGTCGCAACGCAGCGTTTCGACGAGTTCGTCCCGATGCAAGTCCGGCTGATTGAGTTGAACGGCCAGCTTGCGGGCCGTTTCCGAAACGACTGGCAGGTCTTTTACCTGGGCTATTATTTGATCGGCCGTCATAATAGTTTAAGCATCAATTCCTTTTGATGAGCGCCCAAGTTGAGGGGGATGAGTTGAGAGCCTTTGGCCAAAAGCTTATGCTTCGCCGGGCAGGACAACAGATTGGATTTCCATGGGACATTGCAAATTCCGCTTACCTATCGGCCTGAGCAGATAAAACTTAAGCCCTTTCATTGAAGAAGCCTTATGGTTATCTTTGCCGGAGGCATCCTCAATCAATACAATGACCAGTCTGGATAACAGAGCAGATGGAAAGATTTTGGTGATTCGAGGGGGTGCTTTGGGCGACTTCATCCTGACTCTTCCGGTTTTGGCCGCCCTCCGCCTTCGTTTTCCGCAACATCGGCTGGAAATCCTCGGCTACCCGTCCGTGGCCTCGTTGGCTGTGGCCGCCGGTTTGGCGGATGACGTTTCCGCCCTTGAATCGCCCCGTTTCACCGGCTTCTTTGTGCCAAACGGCGCCTGGTCTGCCGAAGTTGCCGCCTGGTTCTCGGGATTTGACTGGATCGTTTCCTATCTCTACGACCCGGGGGACATATTTCGTTCCAACGTGGCCCGATGTTCTTGCGCGCCGTTTATCGCCGGACCGCATCGGCCCGATGAAACGCTGGCGGTTCACGCCGCCGAGTTGTTGCTCCGGCCTCTGCAAGCACTCGGCATTCGCGGGGCTGATCCGCGTCCCCGCCTCTCTTTGCCCGCCACGCGGTCCGCGCCGCCGCGCCTGGCGCTGCATCCCGGCAGCGGCAGTGAACGGAAAAACTGGCCGGAGGCCAAATGGGCGGAACTGCTCCAGCTTTTGGCCGGCCAATCCGCCTGCGACCTCTGGCTCATCGGCGGCGAAGCGGAAGGGGATCGTTGCGTCCGCCTTGCGGCCGCTTTGCCGGCGGGCCGCGCGCACATTGCCCAAAACCTGCCGTTGATCGAACTGGCCCGGGGGATGCAAGCCTGTTGGGCGTTCATCGGACACGACTCCGGCATCACCCATTTGGCGGCGGCGCTGGATTTGCCGGGATTGGTTCTCTGGGGGGAAACAGACTTGACAACCTGGCGTCCGCAATCCGCGCGCCTGAAAATCCTGCGCGATCCGGCCGGGCTTGAAGCGTTGCCCGCGGCCGCGGTTTGGGATGCTTTTCACTCTTTTGGGTGGCGGTTTCCGGCTCCTGATCTTAATCTTAATCCTGCTCTTAATCGGAATGAGGGAGATTAGGATTAGGATTAGGATTAAGAACATTGGAGTGAGTTTATTGCCATGAAATCTGTCAAGAAAAGAACGGTCAAAGCCTTTTTCAATTCGCCCGGAGTCCATGCGCTCAAGCTGCAGCTCTGCGACATGGGCCGGCGCCTCTGGTCCCGCGCCTATGTCGATGGCAATGGCGGGAACATGGCCATTCGGGTCGGCGAAAATCTGGTCCTCTGCACGCCGACGCTCGTTTCCAAAGGCTTCATGAAGCCGGAAGACATGTGCCTGGTGGACCTGGAAGGCAACCAGCTTGCCGGCACGAAGAAGCGCAGCAGCGAAATCTTGATGCACTTGCAGATTATGAAACGCCAGGCCCGCGCGGTGGCCACGGTCCATTGTCATGCGCCCCATGCCACTGCTTTTGCCGTGGCGGGCGTGGAGCCGCCGACCTGCCTGCTCCAGGAAATGGAAGTTTGCATCGGCAAAGTTCCGATTGCGCCCTACCGCACACCCGGCACCCCGGAAATGGGCAAACTCGTCGCCGATCTGACCGATCATCACAACACCATTCTCATGGCCAATCATGGCGTTGTTTCCTGGAGCCATGTCAGCCTCGAGGACGCCTACTTCAAAATGGAAATCATCGAGACCTATTGCCATACCATCGTGATCGCGGCTCAATTGGGACGTCCGTTGAAAACTTTTTCCACCTCCCAATTGCAGGACTTGCTCAAGACCAAGCAGACCCTCGGCATTCCCGATCCCCGCATCGGCTTGAAGGAATGCGATCTGCGCAACAACGACGAGTGGCGTCCCGGAAAGACCGGCCTCGTTCCGCCCAGGGAAGCCGGTTGACCCGCCCCAATATTCGGCCAGAGGCCCGTTCCACCACAGGTTCGGTTCTTCGCTGTTTTCAGAATAGATTCTCATTAAAAGCCTTCTTTGGCACCAAATTGGAGCGGCCAGCCGGAGCGAAGGAGCGCAGCGCACGGCTAAAGTGACTGGGATTCTGCCCCCCCCACCCCCCCGCTACAGTGCTACAAACGTTGATTATCAATGACTTAGGGTGCTACAAGGGTGCTACAAATTGGCTTATTTGTAGCACCTGTAGCACCCTGGCATCACACCCACCGCATGAGCTGCATGGCCACGGCGGTGTGGAGGCCAGAATCCAGGCGACACTTGCCGCATTTCTCAAAACAGCGAGGAACCACAGGTTCTTGTGTAAGACGCTCATGATGAGTTACTTGCGTAACTTTTGCGGCAGATTAACTTAATTAACACACAAACATATCGGTTTGATTCACTTTGACTCACTTTGACTTGGATTGGCCAGTTCCGCGCCCTTTTGTCCCAATTCGTCCGGCCAAAACCAGACCCGTTCAGGGCCATTTTGTCCCTCCACAATTTCAGAACTTCATTGGCTCCCGGAATGGACTGACACGGACTTGCACGGACTGCTGTGGACTGCGCAAAACGACCGTCCTGTGGCGGCTCCCTGATCCCGTTTTTCGACTTTTCCTTCAAACTTCTTCCTTTCTTTTGCATCCGTAACCAAACTACATATCAAGCAGACGGAAGTCAAATTAAAAAGTTACAATAAATTAACCCGGACGGGATTCAGGGCTTGACACGCTACCCCGTGGCGCCACAGACTTTGCAAGCAGTCGGCCCAAACTGAACAACCTGGACTTGCCATGCAAAACGAGAGCGACATCGTTCGCGACGTTTCAGCCCGGCTGGAGCAGGGCGGCTTCGCCTACATGCTCACCGGTTCGATGGCCGCATGGCAGGAATGCAAACCATGACCGACACCCCACCCGAAATCGCCGAGATGGTGCGGGTCCGGCTGATGGCGTTGTCGGGCGCGGAACGATTCCGCATGGGCGCGCAAAGCTTCGAGGCCGCGCGGCGCATGGTGCTGGCCTCGCTGCCCCCCGGCTTGACGGAAACCGAGCGCAAACGCCGCCTCTTCCATCGCCTTTACGGCGAAGCTCTGCCAACGCGGTAAAACTGGAGATGCGCGCAATGGGCATGGGGCGCATTGTCAGCGCCGTTCTGAAAACGGGGTGAAAATGCCGGTTTGAAATTGTTGTTTTCTTCCTGCGCCGTCTTCTTCCCCAAGTTCCACCAAAATCTCTTCTTCTCTTCTTTTTCCGTCTTCTTCGCCGATTGATTTTCTTCCAGCTTCTCCTCCTCTATTGCCCTCTCTTTTCAGAGCTTCATAGCGCCGCCTCAGTTTCCAACGCCTACGCGATAGAAGTATGGCCCGGAGCCGACCGCATTGGTGTCCTTGTAACTGGTCGTGCCGGCTTGGCCGGCGATGTTGCTCTGGATGGTGGAGAAAGCCGGTTGCGCCTCCAGATTGGTGCTGCTTTGGAGAAAATACATGATGCCACTGACGCTTTGCCAAGTCACAACCAACCCCCCCGGATTATTGGTCGGAGTGGCCGATGTCATCTGCAAAACAGACGAGGCGTTGGTGGGATTCAAACCGGCGATCCAATCCTGGTAAACGTTCATTCCGGTGCCGTCCAGGTCGGTGGTGTCAGTGTTTGTGTTAATGGGCAGGCCATATTGCTGGAGCCACGCATAGGAAATCATGCTCACCGGTGTTTGATATTCGTAGGCGCCGATGTCCACCGTGCCGCCGACGATGCGGGGATTGCCGTCCAGGTCGGTGCTGCCGACGACATAGGCGTTGTCGCCCGCGTTGATGCACGGGGAATTGGATTGCAGGCGCAGGTTGCCATCGGAGTAATCCACGAACGCCGGGTCATTGGTGATGTTGCCGACACCGCCAGGGTCAGGCGTAGTGCAGCAGTAATTGAGGGTGCCGTAGTCGTAGTTATCCGGCGCGTTGAGATAGACGATGCAGTTGTGCAGCGTGCTGGACCAGGCCCCGCCGCCGCCGGTATAGGAGGCCGAGTTGCCGGCCAACGTGCAGTTGTTCAAAATGCAACCACCGGCCCCGCCGCCAACGTTGTCTGCCGAGTTGCCGGTCAACTTGCAGTTGGTAAGCCAGCAACTCGCAGCCCCGCCGCCATAGCTACTGTAGCCAAAATAAAGTGCCGAGTTGCCAGTCAACGTGCAGTTGTTCAGTGTGCAGCCATAGGCCCCACCGCCGTTCTCGTAGGAGAGGTAACCGTAAGCCGAGTTGCGGGTCAGCGTGCAGTTGTTGAGGTTGCAACTGTAGGCCCCGCCACCTTGAAAGTAAGCCGAGTTGCCGCTCAACGTACAGTTGTTGAGTGTGCCGCCATTGGCCCCGCCGCCGTAGCTGGCTGAGTTGCCGCTCAGAACGCAATTGGTCAGCACGGCGTTGGCTTCGCAATACACCCCTCCGATACCATTGGTCAAAGTGAAGCCGACCATTAAAGCATCGTTGGTGAGGTAAACGCACGTAGCCGCGCCGCCGCCATTGATTACGGTAACGTCCGGGCCGTTGACGCTTTGCAGCGTCAGTGGTGTGTTCACTGTGACGGGGCCGTAGGTTCCGTTGGTTACAAAAACTGCGCCGCCCGCTCCCGCCACATTCACCGCATCCTGGATGTTCATGGCTGCCGTCGCCCAGGAAGTGTAGGGCGCCACCGGATTACCGCTGCTGGCCGCGACATAATGCAGGCCTTCGTCGACGTGAACCGTGACCGTAGCGCTCACCCCTTCCGGACAACTGTCGTTGAAGGCCCGCAACGCCACAAGGTAATCCCCCGGCGCCGTCCAGGCATGGGATGTATAGGGATGGTTGCTGACCACACTGCCATCGCCGAAATCCCACACGCTCAGGTCGGCCCTGCCCTCGATCAACGCCGTCAAACCCACGGGAAAGCCTGTAGCCACGTTCGTAAAGGTGGCCGTCAGGCTCACCGTCAAGGGTCCCGTCACCGCCCCGGCGTGGTATTCTTCACAACCGATGGACGGCGGGTTGGCCCAAGGCTCACCGTCAATGTCTGTGCCGCTGGCGTAGGCCGCGCTCCCCACACCGATGCAGGGGGATTCGGCGCTCAGATGCGACGCGCTGGCCAGTTGCGGGTCGGCACTGATGTTGCCGACACCGTAGGTGGGCAGGGGCGTCGTGCAACAGTAGTTGAGCGTGCAGGAAGAGTCATAGTTGCCCCCATTGGTGTCCGAGTTGAAATAGACGATGCAGTTGTTCAGGGTGCAGGAAAAGGCCCCGCCGCCGTCGTCAGCGGAGTTGCCGGTTAACGTGCAGTTGTTGAGCGTGCCGCCATAGGCCCCGCCGCCTTCCCAAGCCGAGTTGCCAGTCAACACGCAGTTGTTGAGCGTGCAGGAATATGGCCCGCCGCCGAAACCACCCGGTGCCGAATTGCCGGTCAACGTGCAGATGTTCAGCGTGCTCTCATACGCCCCGCCGCCGAAGCCGGCGGAGGCCGAGTTGCCGGTCAACGTGCAGTTGTTGAGCGTGCCGCCATAGGCCCCGCCGCCGTAGCCGACATAGCCAGAGCCACCGGCCGTGTTACCCGTTAGCGTGCAGTTGTTGAGCGTGCAGGAATAGGTCCCGCCGCCCCAATTGGTCGCCGAGTTGCCGGTCAACGTGCAGTTGTTGAGCGTGCCGCCATAGGCCCCGCCGCCGTAGCCATCCGTTGTCGAGTTGCCGGTCAGGACGCAATTGGTCAGCACGGCGTTGGTGGATTCACAATACACACCGCCGCCGCCTGAATAGCCGGCCACACCATTGGTCAAGGTGAAGCCCACCATCACCGCGTCGTTGGTGAGGTAAACGCACTCCTGCGTGCCACCGCCATTGATTACGGTGACGTCCGGGCCGTTGACGCTTTGCACCGTCAGCGGTGTGTACACCGTGACGGCGGCGTAGGAGCCGTTGCTTACCAGCACCAGCGCGCCTGGCACGGAGGCGGCGTCCACTGCGTCCTGGATGTTGTTGGCCGCTGTGGCCCAGGAGCTATAGGGCGCCACAGGCGAGGTGCTGCTCAAGGCGACGTAGTACACCGGCTGGGCTACTACGTGAACCGTCACCATCGCGCTCACCCCTCCCGGACAACTGTCGTTGAAGGCCCACAACGCCACGAGGTAATCCCCCGGCGCCGTCCAGGTGTGTGACGTATAAGGCTCGTTGACCGCCACGTAACCATCGCCGAAATCCCACACGCTCAGGTCCGTTCGGCCCTCGATGAACGCCGTCAAACCCACGGGAAAGCCTGTGGCCACGTTGGTGTAATCGGCCGAGATGGCCACGGTCAAGGGTCCCGTCACCGCCCCGGCGTGGTATTCATCACAGCCGATGGACGGCGGGTTGTTCCAGGCGTCGCCGTCAATGTCGGTGCCGCTGACATACGCCGCGCTGCCCGCCCCGATGCAAGGGGAGTATGGACTCAGATACGTCGCGCTGGCCAGTTGCGGGTCGGCACTGATGTTCCCGACACCGGTGGTGGGCAGGGGCGTCGTGCAACAGTAGTTGAGCGTGCTGGAAGGGTCATAGTTGCCCCCATAGCGGTCCGAGTTGAAATATAGGATGCAGTTGTTCAGCGCGCAGGAATATGCCCCGCCGCCCTGACCGCTAACATACTCAGGAAAAAAGGTAAACTCGGAAACATAGTAACCGTTAGCCATGTTGCCCGTCAGCGTGCAGTTGTTCAGCGTGCAGGAACAGGCCCCGCCGCCGAAGCCTGAGGTCCAGTTGCCGGTCAAGGTGCAGTTGTTCAGCGCGCAGGAATATGCCCCGCCGCCCTGACCGCTAACATACTCATGCTGGGGAAAATCTAAAACATAGTAACCGTGGGCCATGTTGCCCGTCAGCGTGCAGTTGTTGAGTGTGCCGCCAAAAGCCCCGCCACCGGAGCCGTACGCAAAGTTGCCGGTCAGCACACAATTGGTCAGCACGGCGTTGGTGGATTCGCAGAACACCCCTCCGACACCATTGGTCAAGGTGAAGCCCACCATCACCGTGTTGGTGGCGAGGTAAAGGCACTCGTTCGTGCCACCGCCATCGATTACAGTGACCTCCGGGCCGTTGACGCTTTGCAACGTCACCGGTGTGTCCACTACCACAATGTCGAAATCACCATTTGGGTCCGTCGCCCCACCCGTGGCGTAAACCCCGTTGGTCACCAGAATCTCATCACCCGCCCCTGCCGCATCCACCGCATCCTGAATGTCCGTGGCCGCGGTGGCCCAGTTGGTGTAGGGCGCCGTGGGGTTGGCGTTGTTGACGTTGACGTAGCGCACGGTGGCCAGGGCGCTGCTCGTGGCCACCAAAAACATCCCGGCAATTAGAAGATTAAGTTTCGTTTTCATAGTGTGTATTCAGAAGCTCTAACTGCGGGCGGGGCGTTGGCTGAACTGGGGCAGCGTCTCGTGTCCGTAGCGGTTGCCTGTGTATCAGATCGCCTAAAACTTGTCAATACATAAAGAAGCATTCTTTCTCACACCGGCGTTAACAGGCATCCCTGTTTTTGGCAAACCTGATGGGAATAAATGAGACGAATGGGACCAACGGGGCAACATTCGTCATTGGGTCATTTGAGCATTCATTCGACATTGGGATTTGGTCATTAGACATTTTCCCGGCGACCACAATGTTTGGTGGGGCGATCAAAACAGACCCACCAGTAATGGTGGTTCCGGCCAAAAAAAACCTCAAATTAAGGGTTGTCTCTTTGCCGATTATTTCGTAAATTTATTGGGTCGTGGAGGACCTCGAAAATCCATCGCGCACTGAGTGTCTTTAATGAGCAGATTTGATGAGGGAAATTGTTAAATGATGAATACCGCGCCTGACCGAACTGAAAAATACGACGCGTCGAAAATTGATAAATTGGAGGGCCTGGAAGCCGTCCGAAAACGCCCCGGAATGTATATCGGCGACCCCGATGAACGCGGTCTGCATCATGCTGTCTTCGAGGTCTTGGACAACTCCATTGATGAGCATCTTGCCGGCTGTTGCAATAAAATCGGCGTCACGGTTCATGTGGATGGATCTGTTTCCATTCGGGACGATGGACGCGGCATCCCGGTGGACACCCATCCCAAATGGCACATGCCGGCGGTCGAGTTGGTCCTGACCAATCTGCATGCCGGCGGCAAGTTCGGGCAGGGCGCCTATAAGTATTCCGGCGGCCTTCACGGCGTCGGCGCCAAGTGCGTCAATGCCTTGTCCGACTGGTTCAAAGTGGAGGTTTCGCGCGACAACAAAGTCTATTACATGTCCTTCGAGCGCGGCGTCACCAAGCAAAAGCTCGAAATCATCGGCAAATCCAAAAGCACCGGCACTCTCATTACCTTCAAGCCTGACCCGACGATTTTTACCATCACGACGGAGTTCAAATTCGACTTGCTGGCCAACCGCCTGCGCGAACTGGCCTTTTTGAATCCGGGCCTGGAGATCAATTTGAGGGACGAGCGCGTCGAAAACAAGAAGGAGACTTTCCTGTATCGCGACGGCATCGAGCAATTTGTCCGGCAGCTCGGCCGCAACAAAGAGGTTCTCCATCCCAAGCCAATCGTGCTGGCCCGGCAAAAGGACGAGGTCATCGTGGATTGCGTCCTGCAATACAACGACAGTTATACGGATCAAATCCTGTGCTTCGCCAACTCGATTGCCAATTCCGACGGCGGGACCCATTTGACCGGCTTCCGCACGGCGCTGACCCGCGCCATCAATCAATACGCCCGCGCCAATGATTTGCTCAAGGAAAAGGACCCGGCCATTTCGGGCGACGACGTGCGGGAAGGGTTGGTCTGCGTCCTGAGCGTCAAGCTGCCCAATCCGCGTTTCGAATCGCAAACCAAGGTCAAGCTGGTCAACACCGAGATCGAAGGCGTGGTCTCGTCCATTGTCTATGAGGGTTTGATGAGTTTCTTCGATGCCAATCCGCCCGTGGCCCGCAAGGTGATTGACAAGAGCTTGATGGCCGCCCGCGCCCGCGAGGCGGCGCGCCAGGCCCGCGACACTGTGCGCAAAAGCGCGCTGACCGGGGGGGGACTGCCCGGCAAACTGGCCGATTGCTCGGACCGGGATCCGGCCAACACGGAACTCTACATCGTGGAAGGGGATTCGGCCGGCGGCTCGGCCAAGCAGGGGCGGGACCGGAAATTCCAGGCCATCCTGCCCATTCGGGGCAAACTGATCAACGTGGAAAAGGCGCGGCTGGACAAGGTGCTGCAAAACACCGAAATCCGCACCATGATCACCGCCATCGGGACCGGGATAGGCGACGGGGAGGGGGAAGGGGCGTTTGACGGGGCCAAATTGCGCTACCACAAGATCATCATCATGACGGATGCGGACGTGGACGGGTCGCACATCCGCACTTTATTGTTGACATTTTTTTACCGGCAGATGCCGCAGTTGGTCCGGCAGGGTTTT
>Ga0326728_10008812_pt1 | contig 24730 bp, 19 predicted proteins | sample MB3enrmetagenome_FD_207602 | JGI IMG/M metagenome (GOLD analysis project Ga0326728, IMG submission 207602) | Lab enriched peat soil microbial communities from McLean, Ithaca, NY, United States - MB31MN | ecosystem: Environmental > Terrestrial > Soil > Wetlands > Peat | place: USA: New York... | reverse complement strand
CTGGGCACGTCCGAGTTCCCGGCTATCGAGACAGCCTTGATCAGTGGGGACTTGGGTTTCCGCCAGCACACTGGAGGACACACGTCGGGGCCGAATTGGCCGACTTTTTTGACTTTTGCGGATCGTTACATAGTGGGTTCGCCCCTGCCGCTCCCTGCTGCTGGAAAGCCATGATGCAGTGCAGAGGCGCTGAGTGCGTAAAGAAAATGCTTTAGATTTTCTTCCCGATGGTCTTTGCGCCTCTCTGCGGTATGCTGTTATCGAGCTCGGGATAGAAGAATCATTTAAGGGTCGATATGGAAAAGATCAAGATCGGAATCATTGGTGGAAGTGGATTGTATGAAATGCCCGGATTGACCGAGCGGAGCGAGATGGATGTAAAGACTCCGTTCGGCGCTCCCTCAGATCGGTTGATTCTGGGAGTCCTATCCGGTCAAAGAGTCGCTTTCCTGCCGCGTCATGGCCGCGGACATCGATTCATGCCCTCAGAACTCAATTTCCGCGCCAACATCTATGCCATGAAGTTGATGGGAGTTGAGAGGATCTTATCGGTAAGCGCTGTCGGATCTCTGAAAGAGGATATTGCTCCGCTTGATATTGTCTTGCCGGATCAGTTTTTGGATCGTACGCGAGGCCGCTTCTCCACATTTTTCGGGAGTGGTATCGTGGCCCATATCTCCTTCGGAGATCCCGTCTGCCCGGATCTGCTCGATCAAGTCTACCGGGCATCTCGCAAAGCGGGAATTGCGTCGAAAAAGGGAGGCACCTACGTTTGCATGGAAGGGCCTGCTTTTTCGACAAAGGCCGAGTCCAAGCTCTACCGAAGCTGGGGAATGGATGTCATTGGGATGACAAATCTGCAGGAAGCGAAGCTGGCCAGAGAGGCTGAGATTTGCTACGTGACCATTGCTCTGGTCACCGATTATGACTGCTGGCACGAGTCGCATGAAACGGTTAGCACCGATATGATCATCGCGAACCTGCAGAAAAACTGCCAGGCGGCTCAGTCGATCATTATGCAAACCGTCCAGGATTTCCGCCACACCAGGGACTGCCAATGCGGGGAAGCGTTGAAATATGCATTGATCACGGACAAGACAATGGTTACTGACGAGACGAAGAGCCGGCTGGAGTGCATCATCGGCAAATATCTTGGCGCGTAAATAGGCGGGGGATCCCGCGACGGAGGATCGGATGGGGATATTGGTCGTCGGATCTGTGGCTTTTGACTCGGTCAAAACTCCTTTTGGGAATAAGGAGGACGTCTTGGGAGGAGCGGCCACCTATTTCAGCATTGCGGCCAGCTATTTCACCGACGTAAGCATCATTGCCGTAGTTGGAGAAGATTTTCCGGAGAAGCACGTCACGTTCCTTCGCCAGAAGGGGGTCGATCTTTCGGGACTCGAGCGTCAAAAGGGGAATACCTTCAGGTGGAAGGGCGAATACGGCGTCGATCTGAACACACGCACAACCTTGGACACCCAACTGAATGTCTTTGCGGATTTTTCCCCGAAGCTGCTCAGTTCCCATCGCCCCAAAGAGTACCTCTTTCTCGGAAACATTGATCCTGACCTCCAGCGGTCTGTACTAGAACAGATGAAGGGCCCAAAGCTCGTTGCGTGCGATACGATGAACTACTGGATCGAGAACAAACGCGAATCTCTGTTGAAGACTCTTTCGATGGTCGATCTTCTGGTGATCAACGACGCGGAGACGCGAGAGCTTGCCGATGAACCAAACCTGATCCGGGCTGCCCGCCTCATTCTCACGTGGGGTCCGAAAATGCTCGTGATCAAGAGGGGCGAATATGGAGCGCTGATGTTCAGTGCGAATTCTGTCTTTGCGGTGCCGGCATTTCCGGTTGAGGATGTGATCGACCCAACAGGCGCGGGCGACTCGTTTGCAGGAGGTCTCATGGGATACCTCGCCGCCGCAGGTGTTCATGACGATGCCGCAATGCGAAAAGCGATTGTCATGGGCTCCGTAATGGCGTCGTTTACTATCATGGATTTCGGTCCCCGCGTCCTGGGCGATCTTACCTACCCGGAAATAGAATCGCGCTACCGGGCGTTTAGGAAAATTTCTTTATTCGAGGATCTCTAAATTACAAGCTGTGGATTTTCACAGATCGATGCGGATGGATCCTCAAGCCTCTGCGAAAACCCGCGGCTAGTCCGGACCTCTGCCGGGACGGTCCGCCAATGCTGGGAATTTTGACAGGGGTGCCTTAAAATCCTTCTATGCATAGCAAAGCCGGGAGATCATCTTTTTTGTTTATGATTTCAGTCTTACTGATGGACTGCGCGCATCTTCCGGCCCAGTCGTCCGACCCCGTGCAAAAATCTCAAGCCCCTAAAACCGTGACTTTGGATGACGCCAAAATCTATCGGGAAGCAATGGTTTGGTTCAAAAAAGCAGAAGCCATGATCGGAACGCCGAAGGAGAACAGCGACGAGCAAATGGAGATGTTCCTGAAGGCTGCCCAGATCATGCCCGATTTTGTGGAGGCACATTACAATCTTGGCTTGATCTATGAAAGCCGGAAACAATTCAGGGAAGCTACCATCGAATTCGAAAGGGTCCTAAAGATTGAACCGAAGTTTGATAACGGCCTTTATTTTCTTCTGGCCTCGGCTTATCAGGAAATCGGGAACACAGAGAGTGCCATCCATGCCCTGAAAGAAGGGCTTCAACGCAAGCCGGACGATGGCAAAATGCTTCGGGCATTGGCTTATCTGCAATCCGACAGCAAGGACGACGATGGCGCGATCCGGACTCTTCAACGGATCCTCGAGATCGAGCCGGCCGACGTTGCGTCACGGATCGACCTAGCTCAGCTATTTCAAAAAAGGAATGAGATCGGGCAGGCCGTTAACAATTATCAGGAGGCCTTGCACGCAGATCCGGAGAATTTTACGGCGCATTCGAATCTCGGCCTGATCTTGTTTCGGGAAAATAAATATCCGGAAGCGGCGGCCGAATTTGAATCGGCCAATCGGGCAAATCCCGGGAACGCCGAAGTGCTCGAGATGCTGGGTGATGCCTACTCCCTTCAGCAGCAGCATGCAAAAGCAGTCAACGCCTACAAAGCGGCGCTGGATAAGCTCCCGCAGAGGGCAAGCCTTTTTGCAAAGCTCGGGTTCAGTTTGGCAAATGTAAAGCAGACGGCAGAGGCGGCAACGGCCTTGGAGAATGCGGTCCGTCTGAATCCGAACAGTGCCGATTCATTTTTCCTGCTAGGCGATCTTTATGGTGAACTGAACCGGCCCGAAGATGCGATTGCCGCCTACAAACGCTCGCTGGAACTGAATCCGAACCAGAAAGACGTCCACTACAACCTTGGCACCTTTTATGCGGAACAGAAGAGGCTCGATGATGCAATGGCTGAACTGAAAACCGCCGTGCAACTGGACCCAGGGTATGTGTCCGCGTGGGGCAATCTGGCGCTCGTTGCTGAAAAGCTTGGGGTTGACAAAGAGGCGATGCAAGCCTACGAAAAACTGATCGCCATGGGAAAAGGCCAAGCCATAAACTATTTCCGGTTAGGCGTCCTGTATGCAAAAAATGATCAGGCCGACCAGGCAATTGCGGCTTTTGGCAAAGCGATTGAAATGGAGCCCGAAAAATACCGTGCGAAACTGCGGGAAGAACTGAAAAACGTTCATTCGGTTCTTGACAGCATCCGGTATAAGGAAGCCTTTGTGCGTCTGATTAATTTGCCTCCGGCGCGCTAACGGCAGCCTCCCGTTTCCGAGAAGTCGTCAGGAAATCACTCAGCTCCTCGTCTGACAGGCCGTAGAGGTCTTGAGGATTTCCCGGAGGCTGATTCTTCCAACGTTTGTGTCCCCAGAGCCACGATTCAGGCTGCTCACGAACAATGTCCTCCAGGACTGCGTTAAAACGCCTGGTGTTTGCTTCAAGATCGCGATTCATGTCGCCGGTGCGGATGACCTCGAGCGGCTTGAGAAATTTTATCGTATATAGGCCATCGCGCATGGGAGTCAAATATCCTGGCAGAACGGAGGCATCGGTGCGCAGTGCGAAAAGCGCAACGCTCGTCGTCGTGGCAGCGGGGATGCCGAAGAAGTCCGCGAAAATGCCCTCCTGCAAGCTGGTGTTTTGGTCCATCAGGATCCCGGCAGTTGCACCAGAAATCAGATTCCTGAGGACCTGGCGGGCGGAATTCCTTTTGTTAATGACCCGGTTCCCTTTGGATTCCCGAACCCTTAGCAGGTATTTCTCGAGCAGAGGATTGTCGAGCGGGCGTGTGATGAAGCTAAGCGGATAGCCGTGCAGTGCGTGTGCTGTTGGCAAAAGCTCCCACGAGCTGAAATGCCCGGTGAGATAGAGTATTCCCTTGCCCTTTGCGTTGGCAGCCCTGTAGTTATCCAAACCGTGAACGGAATCATATCGGACAAGCGACGAAATATTGTCTCGCGTAAGAGATGGAAGGCGGCTGACTTCGAGCAGATTCATCCCAGTGTTCTGAAAACTCTTTCTCGCAATCCGAGCCCTTTCCGAGTCGGTCAAGGTTGGGAACGCAATTCTCAGGTTCACCGCCGCGATGCGCCTGTAGCGGAAAGAGATGTAATAAAAAAATGTCGCCAGGAACCTTATAATCCAGGTTCCCACAAGACGCGGAATCACGCGAAAAAAAAAGATTACCGCTCGTGCCAGGAGATAGATGAGATAGGAATCCAATTCTATGACACCCCTTGGCGATGATATACTTTAGAGGCAAGAGATTAAAGGAATCGCCCACGCATAAACAACATGGATAACCATACCAGACCTTTCCTTGTGGGGCTCCTGGCACTCGCATTTGTCTTGGCACGTGTGCCCAGCTGGGCGGGTTACAAAGCCCGTCCCTGGAACGTGGACGCCCGGGAGAGATATTCCGCAAGTCTCACAAGCGAAGGTGTTACGATCGCGGTGGAGCCTCTCTTTACCGATGCGCTGGCTGCGCGTGTTTTTGACAAAAACGATATCCTAACACGCGGCATTATGCCGTTGACGATTGTCATTTTCAACGATAACGGCTTTCCAGTTGAAGTCGATGGTTTAACTATCGAGCTGATCCACGAAAAAGAACACATCCGGACACTGTCTCCCAGCGAGGTCGTCAATCGTTTGTTTCGGAAGGATAAGACCTGGGATCCTCAGCCCATGCCCCGTATGTCGAGGTCGGATCTCAACACGGATGCGCTGGACGACTTCAGTTCCAAGTTCCTGATGGAAAAGGTTGTCGCCCCGCACGACAAGGCGGGCGGGTTCCTATACCTGCATGTCCGCGACTCAAGCGATCTGGCTTCGTATTTAGCCTCCTCAGTCGTCTACATTCCCAATATCTATCGCCGGGATAACGGCTCCCGGATGATCTTTTTCGAAATTGGGCTCAAGGGGGCGATCCCGCCCGGTTCCCGCGGCTAGCGGACCCGCCATGGCCCACAACGCTCCGGGAATCGAATCTCCTTATCGCGAAGCTCTTGCAGGCGTACTGGCGTTCTCCACCTTTGCCGAAACAGAGGAAACGTTAAAGACACTTGAAAATTTACGCCGGAAATACCGGTCTGCGTGCGATAAGAAAGGAGTGGAGTATTGTCGCCAGATTGCAGTTCTGGGGCGTCGCCGGGCGGAACTCATCAGCCGCAACAAGAGGGTCCGCCTGCAAAAGCGGCTTCAGAAACGGGAGATGGCGAACTGGTTCCGAATATGGCTGGAGACTCCGGCGCTGTTTGAGGACTGGCTTTCAATCCGAAAAAGCACGGATGAATTCAAGAAGCTGTCGTCTTCGGAACTCTGATTAGGGCCGTCCACAGGAGACCGGCATGCGCCTACAGGCAGCAAAACCCCTACGTATCCAGAATTCATTTCTGGACGCCTTGCACTCGGAAATCCTGGCAGGGAACAAAAACCTCGCGTGCTGGATTCGGCAGGTCCAAACTCAAGGCGCCATCGATAGCCTCTTCGGACTGGAAACATGGCTCAAAGGTCTTCGATCCTTCTTCAACTTGGAACACCTCCCGCTCCGCGAGACTGAGATGAACGGGCTGCCTGCGCGCAGTTTCACCCCAGAAATCACGGTTGTCCGCCAGGCTGTTCAAATATGTGAAGGCTTTGCATTCAATGTCATCCGTCCCAGCCTGAGCGGAAAATTCGAACTTGAGGACTTCATCAAAACGCAGGCGGCGCGGGACCGAATCCTGGACTACAGCCTGGGCCGCCTCGCAGAGCAGTTAACGCCGACAGACAGTGTGTCTCAGCTCTTGGAATTCCTGAACGACTTTCGCGTCACCGTTGATTCACTCAAGCTGCCAACGGGACACGATTTTCAAATATTTCTTACGCTTGGAAGAAGCTTCAGCAGGGGGGTAAATAATTGCCGCTATATCGACATGCTGATGAGCCAGACGTTCAAGCTCCAGTATGATCTGGTCGATAACAACGCTCTTACCACGTCACTGCGTCGTGTCCCCCACGAATCTGTGCGGCGGAATCTAGCTACGGTGCTCCTGTATCTGTTCCGGCTCCTTAAATATCTTAGACTTGTTCTGGCCGATCTGAATCTCGACAAGCCCTTAAAGCCGCACCTGGTGACCTTCTCGCTGATTCACGAGGAAATGGGGAATCTCTCGAATTTTCTTCGGGCGCGCTTGCTGAGGACGGGCGAAGTCGGAAATGCCCTGCAAAACGCCGCAGAACTGATTGCATATTCAGTGAAAATGGAATCTCGAAGGGTGCAGACCCGAGAGTTGATCACCGTGTCCCGCGAAACGGATCCGAACGCAGTCTATAGCCGAATTGAAAACAGCCACGGAATTCTGAGCAGCTGCTGTCAGAGCTGCATTCTGACGTTGATCCATTCCTTTGACAAAAACTTCAATCCAACGGCTTTGTTCCCGGCCAGGACAGCGCAAATGATCGCAGCCGAAAAATTGCGGAAAGATCTTTGGGAATTGCGCCGGTGGTTGATGGGTCTGCTGGGGAACAAGGAGGAGTTGGATGCCAACCGGATCGCCGAGCGGATCAGCACGTTCAAGGAGGCTTCCATGGGCTCCTTGATGTACCGGGATTGGGCGGAATTTGAGTCCTTTACGGACGCTCTGTCGGTTTCGATCAGTCTTACTGATATCCGCACGCACGTCCGGAAATTTGTCAGCGCCCTGGAGAACCTGATCCATGAAGTTTCTAAGCGGAGCGTCCTTCGTGAAGACCGGGATAACTCCATTCTGGAATCATAGAACCTTCGAGTGAAGCTCAAAGGCTCAAAAACTCCAAAGCTCTAAAACTCCGGGAAATCCCTAAGGCTGGGCTATGAAGCGGCAGCCAGGCGTGCAAAATTGAAGGACAGGCCGTCCTGCTTCGCTTCAATATGAACAATCTGGTTCCGGGCTATTTCTCGCTCGGCAATCAAAGCCGCTAAGGGATATTCCAAATACTCCCTCACAGCCCGGCGCAGCGGTCTTGCGCCATAGCGAAGATTCGTCCCACGATTGATCAGGAACCGCTTTGCCCCTTCCGAAACGATCGCTGCGATCCCTGCGGCCGCTAGGCGGGATCTTGTATCGGAAAGGAATTTTTCAAGGATTGCCATCAAATGCTCGTCTTGGAGACGATTGAACGTGATGATTTCGTCAATGCGGTTGATGAATTCCGGGCTGAAAAAATCCTCAACTGCACCAATGCAAACCGACCGGATTTTGTCGTTGGCCACGTCCCGATCCAAGTCTTGCAGCTTTTGCAGAGAAGGACCAAAACCGATCGTATTATTCGTTGTGATCTGGTCGACTTCCTTGGCGCATACATTACTGGTCAAGATTATAAAGCAGTTTCTGAAGCTCAGATCCACTCCCAGCCCCGTTTTCATTTCGCCGCGCTCCAGAACCTGCAGGAGAAGATCGTTTAACGCCCTATCAGCCTTTTCGAGCTCTTCAAAGATCACGATCGTCCCCTTTTTCTCCAGTTTTTCCTGCGTAAGGAATGGCGGGTGGTCGTGCCCGATGTATCCCGGAGGAGCCCCTGTCAATTTGGACACGTCATGGGGATTTTGGAACTCCGTGCAATTAATGACGACGAGGCCAGAGTCTTTTCCGTGCAGTATTTGGGCCAGAGAACGGCCGATCTGGCTTTTGCCGGTCCCGGTTGGGCCGAGAAACAAAAAAGTGCTCAAGGGCCTTTGTGGATCACAAATTCCAAGGTTTGCCACCATGACCGCCCGGACCATTGCGTCCACGGCCGAGTCCTGCCCAATGATCTCCTTCTTCAGCTGTTCTCTCAACTCCTGTTCTTTCAGCATTTAATTCCTCCTGTTACTTCCACCCGTCTATACCTCCCTTACTATTCTGATAGTTTCTTTGCCAGGAAGTTGCTGAAATTCCTCACCGCTGCGTTAGCAATGGACCGCTCGCCCTTGCGCTCCTCTTTTTCGGAAAAGGATTACGGGATCGTGTGTAATTTGCTACCATAGCAGCGTATCTTTTTCTCTCAGAAGGACATGCAATGACAGATCTAGTCGCCCACAATCTTCCCGGTACAAGAGACTTGCTGCCAGAGGAAATTGCCCGCTGGCACGTGGTGGAAGACCGTGCCCGCCGCATTTTCGAACAATACGGATATCTGGAAATCCGAACCCCGATCATCGAGCCAACGGAGCTGTTCGCACGAGGAATCGGGGGGGATACCGACATTGTCGGGAAGGAGATGTATACGTTTGTGGATCAAAGCAACCGATCTGTGACCCTGCGCCCCGAGGCTACAGCCTCCGTAGTCAGAGCCTACGTACAAAACACAATGTACCGGGGGAATGGGGTCAGCAAACTGTACTACATTGGGCCAATGTTCCGGCATGAGAAGAAGCAGAAGGGGCGATGGCGTCAGTTCTATCAAATAGGCGCGGAATCTCTAGGTTCCGATCATCCGGCGGTTGATGCGGAAATGATCGAGATGGCACTGTGGTTTTTGGAATCCCTTGGGATTAAGGCAAGGCTCCTTTTAAACTCCGTGGGCTGCGGAAACTGTCGGCCTCCGTATCTCGATATTCTTCGCCTCGATCTGCAGAAATATCTGCCTCTCCTTTGTGAGGATTGCCGGCGCCGTGCATCGACGAACAGCCTCAGAGTCTTTGACTGCAAAGTCGAGACTTGCCAGCCTTACATCGAGAAGCTTCCGATGATGGCAGATCACCTTTGCACCGAATGCAGCACCCATTTTGCCAGGGTGAAGGACTGTCTCCACGATGCCGACATCACCTTTGAAATCGTTCCGAGACTCGTACGAGGACTCGATTATTATGTCCGGACGGCATTTGAGGTTGTGAGCGGCGAATTGGGAGCACAGGATGCCCTTGCGGGCGGTGGCCGCTACAACGGGCTTTCCGAGGTTTTGGGCGGCCCGCCGGTACAGGCAATCGGGTTCGCCATGGGTCTGGATAGATTGGTGATGGTTTTGCCTGAAGTGCAGAGTGCCGAATGGGTTTGGAAACCCCAATTATTTATTGCTTTCATGGGGGAACCAGCCCTCAAAAAAGCTTTTGAGATCGCTCGCTCACTGCGACATCAGGACCATAGCTGCTATATCGACTTCTCTGAAGGGAGCCTGAAAAGCCAGATGCGTCTGGCAAACAAGCTCCGGGCCGAACATGTCTTGATCATTGGGGAAAATGAGTTGGCACGAAACCAGTACTCCCTTAAACGGTTAGAGGACGCTCAGCAGTGGGAGGTCTCTATCCCGGCGCTTGTGGACTATCTTGAATCATATGGCAAGAGGGAGCCAGAAGCGAGAAGGCAGAAGCCAGAATAACCATTCGGAGGTCCAGATCGGAGTCGCTTCCCGCTTCCGGCCTTCTAAGGTTTTCCATGAACAAAATCCGGGTTCTTCCTGAAATACTCGCGAATAAAATAGCCGCGGGCGAAATTGTTGAGCGGCCGGCCTCGGTAGTAAAAGAACTCCTGGAAAACTCGATAGATGCCCAGTGCCGGGTCGTCCACGTGGCGGTGCTCTCGGGAGGCAAACGCCTCATCCAAGTGCGTGATGATGGGGAGGGAATGAATCAGGATGATGCTATCCTTGCTTTCGAGCATCACGCGACGAGCAAGCTTCAGAATGCCGAAGACCTCTGCGCCATCGCAACCCTTGGATTTCGTGGGGAGGCGCTCCCGTCCATCGCGTCAGTCTCGCGCCTCACTTTGAAGACACGCCCGCGAGACCCGGATGTTATCTCAGGCACCGAGGTCGAGATCCAAGGTGGAGTCATGCGATCGGTCAAGCCGGTGTCCTGGGACACAGGTACTGAGATAACGGTTCGTGACCTGTTTTTCAATGTTCCCGCCAGAAGAAAATTTCTGAGGTCGCACGACACAGAATTGGGTCATATTACCAGGCTTGTGACCCATTACGCGCTGGCACACCCTGAGATCCGGTTTACTCTCGAAAGCGAGGGGCGCGTGCTCATCGACGCGGTCGCCGTCGCAGACACAGCAGAGCGGATCTATCAGATCTTCGGGGAAGGATTTCTTGAAAATCTGGTGGCATTATCCGGACAAGCCGGCTCACTCAAGGTCCGCGGCTTTAGTTCACGCCCGCACGAGCAGCGCACTAATTCCTATTCCCAGTTCTTCTACGTAAACCGGCGGATGGTTCGCGATAAAGTCATTACGAGCGCAATTCGTCAGGCCTATCGCAATTGCATCCCCGCCTCTGCATATCCGGTTGTAATCCTGTTTTTGGATTTGCCGTTTGATGAGGTGGACGTCAACGCCCATCCGGCGAAAACGGAGATACGATTTCGAGATCAAAGCGCCGTTCACGATTTGGTTCTCGAGACAATTCAACGATCCCTGGCAGGAACTGCTTCGATCCCGGTGTACGACCATCGAGGAACGAATGCGCCGAATCCTTCGGTTGCGGTGAGATCCTACTCTATGACTGCAGATCGAGTGCCGGAGGCCAGTGAAAATGCCCTCGAATTCACGCCTCCGGCCGCATCGGCGAACCCCTTTCAACGCGCTCTGAACTATCCGTTTCGGGAAGTGTGGGCGCCTGCCCGAAAGGAGGATCATTCCTCGTTGGGCATTCTGCCGGATATGCTGTTGGGATCTCCGGTGGAAGTGAGCCGGCCTTTTCAATCAAATTCGGTAAGGATATTGGGGCAACTTCAGGACAGTTATATCATTGGGTGCGATACCCAAGGCTTATTGATCGTAGATCAACATGTGGCCCACGAACGAATTCTCTATGAAAGGCTGGCTGGGGCAGTGCAGAACAGCGGAGTTGAAATCCAGGGTTTGCTCGTGCCTCTTTCGCTGGATCTTCCGCCTCACCAAATCGTATTGCTCGAGCGTATGATTCCGGAACTCAGCCGGAACGGCTTCGTGGTTGAGCATTTCGGCGGGGCCTCGGTCCTGATCCGCTCCGTGCCCGCCATCGCCGGTGATTCCGATTGCCGCAAGCTGCTGGGGGAGATCCTTGAGGGCCTGGAAAAAGAAGAAAGGACTCTGGATGTTGAACGGATTCGCGACCGAATTTGTGTCAGCACCGCATGCCGTGCAGCGATCAAAGTCAACATGCCTCTTACGATAGAGAAAATGCAGTGGCTCCTCGATCAGCTTTCTCTTACGCGAATCCCGACAAACTGTCCTCACGGAAGGCCTACCATTCTTCGATTCACGATGTACGAAATCGAGCGGAATTTTGGCCGCATTTAGCCTGAACGCGCGTAAGTGCTTTTGAAGCTTTCATTCTATCAATCAACATAAATTTCTATGCCCATCATAGGGATTAGCCGATATGCAGTACCGGAAGTTACGAGTGCTGGATTGGGCGGGAACCGAAATATCATGAAGGCGAATCAGGATCTCAGGGAAGACATCAAAGCCTATATAACTGTTAATGAACTGCTAAAGGTGAGAGTTGCAGACGATGTGAGATCGGCTACCTACCGCAGCAGAATCGAGGATCTTTCAGAAGGGAAACTCATAATTGCATGGCCCACGCATGGCGGAATGCGCATGGTGGTCCGCAGGGATCAGATCCTGGATTTTTCCTTCTCGCGCGACGCGGTGCCGCACGAATTCAGCGGCCTCGTCGATGAAATGAACACCGCTCCGCTGCCACTGCTCACGATCATTCCTAGCAGCGCGATCACGAGAGTCCAGCGCCGGCAGAACTTTCGGGTCATGTGCCTGATCCCGGTCGAAATCGCCGGATCTGTGGCGAATTCCAGCTCCAAGTCGGCGACTCCGCTGGTAATTCAAACGATTACCAATGATCTCAGTGCAAGCGGAATGTCGATCCGATACTCAAAGCCAATTCCAGAAAATACCCTGGTTGATGTCAGACTCTCACTGCCGGACAATGCTCCAGCCATTCGAATTCCATGTCGCGTGATGTATTGCGACAGCCCTCCGGGAAAGCAAACGCTTTACCGGACGGGTTTAAGGTACCTTGCCATCAGCGAATCGGAGCGGGCGCGCATTGTGCGCTTTGTGTACCGCACGCAGCTGAAAGGTCTTCACCCCTGATAAAAAACATCGATTGAGCGTTCTTCTTTACCGGGATTCTATAATTCTGTACTTATGAATCTACCACAAATCGGAAACAGCTCCCATGCCTCGGAATCTGAGATAGCGCTGTTTGCGCAATTCGGGACCGGTTTTTTCCATCAATGATTCAAGACACGGCCTAAGCTGCTTGTCCAACAGATATGCGGACGCGTCATGGTCGGTGTGGGCGCCTCCAGGAGGCTCGGGCACGATTTCGTCGATCACACCCAGCGAAATCAGGTCGGATGCGGTAATCTTCAGAGCCGCAGCGGCTGCATCGACGTGGTTCTGGTCCTTCCAGAGAATCGCGGAGCACCCTTCCGGCGTGATGACCGAGTAGATGGCGTTCTCCTGCATCAGGACTCTGTTGCCGACCGCGATCGCCAGTGCACCACCGCTCCCTCCCTCGCCAACAACGCAAACGATAACCGGCACCTCAAGTCGCGCCATTTCGCGAAGGTTGAAAGCAATTGCTTCCGCCTGTCCCCGTTCTTCAGCGCCTAACCCGGGATAGGCGCCGGGAGTGTCGATGAAGCATATGATCGGCCTGGAAAATTTGTCTGCGAGCTTCATGGCCCGCATGGCTTTGCGATAGCCTTCGGGCTGGGGACATCCGAAGTTTCTGTGCTGACGTTGTTTGATATCCCGTCCTTTCTGGTGTCCCACGACCATGACCGGGGTCCCGTGATAGGAGGCCATGCCGGCGACAATCGCGGGATCATCGCCGAAGCGCCGGTCGCCGTGAATCTCAGCGAAATCCTGAAAAAGCCTCTCCACGTAGTCCAGAGTATAGGGGCGAAGGTCGTGACGAGCCAGGAGTGTTCGTTGATAAGCCGCACTTGCGTCTTTTTTACGGAGGCGTTCCGCTTCAGCGCTTGACTGCTTGGTTTCCTCTTGGCTTGAATCATTGCTTTCCATTCACTTGTCCCCAACCCAAAATCTTCCGGACAGAGTCAGAGCGAGCTGCAAAAATCGGAAGTCGCACTGCTCAATTGACGACATGGACCGAGCCCGGGCCGCAAATGCTCTCGATCTTAGCGATCAATTCAGGGCTCGATTTCACTTTTACGAAATCTGAGGATTGGATGTTAACACGGAAATCCGAGGGATTATACAGTTCCACGTCAACCCCGGTATCGCCGCGATTGCTTTCCAGAAGGCGATGCAGCATGGTTGCGGACCCTGGAGACAGGTTGGAGAGGCAGGCGATGATTCGCAGTGTCTTCGCTTTTCGCTCGGCGATTCCCGATAAAGGCTCGAGATCGGAAGCGATCACTTTGCAGCTTCTTTCATCTTCTGCCTCAAATCGCCCTGAAATAAGGATCGGAAAATCCGCAGTCATATACGGCTCGAATTTGGCATAAGACCCCGGGAAGACCACCGTTTCGACCGCCCCTGTCAAATCCTCCAGTGTAAAAAGAGCCATCAGGTCGCCCTTCTTTGTCCGGCGTGTCCGATAATCAGTCACGATGCCCGCGATCCGGCATTCGACACTCTTCCTTTCGCTGACAAGATCTGCGATAGTTTTCCTGCTGAATCGAGAGAGTTCAGCAGCGAAACGGTCCAGCGGGTGGCCGGAGACGTAGAACCCGAGGGTTTCCTTTTCAAAAGCCAGTCGCTGTTCCACTGCCCATTCCGGAATATCCGGCGGAGTTGGCTCGGCTATCGCGGAGTGTCCCGATGGAAGATCGGCGAAGAGACCTTTCTGCCCGCTCTCACGGTCGCGCCGGGCTTTCTGTCCATACTCGATGGCGGTATCCACCAGGGCCATGCATTGAGATCGCTTCCAACCAAAGGAATCAAGCGCCCCGCTCTTTACCAGGCTTTCCAGGACCCGCTTGTTCAAAGAGCGCGAGTCCACTTCCTCGCAGAATTGAAAAAGGCTTTGGAATCGCCCGTGCTGGTCGCGGTACTCCAGGACGGAACGAAGCGCTGCTTCCCCCACATTACGGATGGCCAGCATACCGAACCGGATTGCCTTGTCCATGGACCGGAAATCGAGCCCGCTTTCGTTGATGTCGGGCGGGAGCACGGGGATTCCCATGTCTTTACACTCGGCGATATACATTACGATTTTTTCGGTGTTTCCGATTTCACTCGACAGCAATGCGGCCATAAACTGCACGGGGTAGTGGACCTTCAGATAGGCCGTTTGATAGGCCAGCAGGGCATAGGCTGTGCTGTGAGACTTATTGAATCCGTATTGCGCAAACTGCTCCATGAGGTCGAATACCTGAATCGCGGTTTTGTCGGCAATCTTGTTCTTGCGAGCTCCGTCGATAAATTTGTCCCGCATCGAGGTCATTACGGAGGCCAGTTTCTTTCCCATAGCCTTCCGGAGGATGTCCGCCTGCCCCAGTGAAAAACCCGCCATCTTGCTGGCAATCTGCATCACCTGCTCCTGATACACGATCACCCCGTAAGTCTCCTTCAAGATCTCCTCCAGGGCGGGATGCGGGTACTGGACATCGATCAAACCCTGCTTACGTTTGATAAAGTCGGGAATCATGTCCATCGGTCCGGGCCGGTACAGGGCGTTCAGAGCAATCAGGTCTTCAAATCGCTCCGGCTTCAGACGGCGCAATTCGGCTTTCATTCCTCCGCTTTCAAACTGGAATATTCCATTCGTCCTTCCCTCGGAAAAAAGATCAAAAACCTGAGGGTCTGTCAGGGGAATCGAGGATAAATCTAGATCGATTCCTTTTTCTTCCCGGACACGGCGAACGGCACTGTCAATAACGGTCAGAGTCGTCAGCGCCAGAAAGTCCATCTTGAGCAGGCCGATCGCTTCAAGATCCTTCATGCTGTACTGGGTTGTGATTTCCTCCTTATTCGTCTTTTGCAGAGGCACAAGCTCCACGAGAGGTTTCGGCGCGATCACCACTCCCGCCGCGTGAGTGGAGGAGTGGCGCGAAAGACCCTCCAACCGCTTGGCGATTTCAATGAGTTTGGAGATTTGTGGATTCTTCATCTCCTCTTTCAACCGCGGCTCCTGGTCCAGGGCTTTGTCTATGGTTGCGTTCAGCTCTTCGGGAATTAATTTGGCGATCCGGTCTACATCGGCGTATGGAATATCGAGGCTCCTGCCGACATCCCGGATCACGCCTCTGGCGGCCATTGTCCCGAATGTAATGATCTGGCAGACATTGTCGCGGCCGTACTTTTTGGTGACGTAGTCGATCACTTCCGCCCGGCGATTCATGCAATAGTCCATGTCGATGTCGGGTGGAGCAATCCGTTCGGGATTCAGGAACCGCTCAAAGAAAAGCTCGTACTGCAGAGGATCGATGTCGGTGATGCGCAGGCTGTAGGCAACGAGACTGCCCACCACAGATCCGCGGCCCGGCCCAACCGGTATGGAATGGTCTCGGGCGTACTTGATTAAATCCCAGACGATCAGGAAATAGCTCGTGAACTGCATCTTCTTGATCATCTCGATCTCGAATGCTAGGCGCTCCGCATAATCGCTCAGTGGGTGCTTCAGGTTTCCCTCAGCGGATAGTGCTTCCAGGTGCGCGCGTCTCCTCTGAAATCCCTCACGCACGGTCTTTTCGAAGTAGTTGTCGGAAGTGTACCCGGCAGGAACATCAAACGGTGGCAGCGGTTGAGACGTCTCGATTTGAAGCTCGCAGCGCTCCGCAATCTTGACCGTGTTTTGAAGAGCCTCGGGGATCTCGCCCCAGAGCTGTTTCATTTCGTCAAAAGACTTGAAATAGAACTGGTCGCTTTCATAACGCATCCGGTCTTGCTGGGTTACGAGTTTGCCGGTGCCGATGCAGAGCAGAACATCATGAGCGACGCTATCGTCCCGTCGCAGATAATGCGTATCATTGGTGCAGACGAGCGGAATACCTGTTTTTTTCGCGATTTCGATAATAGCGGGATTCACGCGCTTCTGCGCAGGAAGATCGTGATCCTGCAGCTCAAGAAAGAAATTTCCTTTGCCGAAAATATCCTTCAGGTCGACCGCTTCCGCAAGTGCAGCATCGCGTTGGTCCATGGTCAGCTTTTGCGGCACAGCGCCTTTCAGGCACGCCGACATGGCGATCAACCCCCCGCTGTGCTGAGCCAACAGTTCTTTATCGATGCGTGGCTTGTAATAAAACCCTTCGAGAAAGCCGTAGGAAACCAGTTTGCTCAGGTTGTGGTATCCCGTCAGATTTTCGGCAAGCAGGACGAGGTGATTTGATTGATCCCCTCCACCGATTTTCCTGTGGCGGCTCTCCTTCGCCACGTAAATCTCGCAGCCGATGATCGGCTTCAATCCCTTTTTCCGGGCTGTGTTATAGAATTGAATCGCCCCGAAAAGATTCCCGTGATCGGTCAAGGCCAGCGCCGGCATACCCATGGCCAGCGCCGTGTCGACGAGAGGCTCGATCTTGGACGCACCATCGAGCAAGCTATACTCAGAGTGATTGTGAAGGTGCACGAACGGTGTGGTTTCTGGCACGGCTATTCCCATTCAATGGTTCCCGGTGGTTTCGAGGTGATGTCATAGACAACGCGATTGATTCCCCGCACCTCATTGACAATCCGGGTGGATATTCTTTCCAGAACAGCGTACGGGAGTTTTGCCCAATCGGCGGTCATTCCATCCATGCTGGTTACAACCCGCAGAGCGGCGACGTTCTCATAGGTGCGATCATCTCCCATCACCCCCACGCTCCGGATTGGCAGCAACACAATAAATGCTTGCCACAGTTCGCGGGTAAGACCTTCGCGCCCAATCTCTTCCTGGACTACGGCATCTGCTTCCCGGAGCAAAGCAAGGCGTTCATCAGTTACGGATCCGAGAATGCGCACTGCAAGCCCGGGACCAGGGAAGGGGTGGCGGTACACAAAGCGGTCATCCATCCCTAACTCGATTCCCACCTTCCGCACCTCATCTTTGAACAGTTCGCGAAGAGGTTCCACCAGTTCGAATTTCATATCCCGGGGCAAGCCGCCTACGTTGTGATGCGATTTGATAACGGCAGAAGGACCCCGCACCGAAGTGGATTCGATAACATCGGGGTACAAAGTTCCCTGAACAAGGAATGCCGGGTTTCCCAGTTTCCGCGCTTCTGCCTCGAACACGCGAATGAATTCTTCTCCGATAATTTTGCGTTTTCCCTCGGGATCCTCGACATCGCGCAGCTTTGCGAGGAACCTTTCGCTGGCGTCGACGCCTATGACCTTCAGATGCAGCCGTTCGAGAAAATTGGCAAGTACGGACTCAAATTCGTTTTTGCGCAGCAAACCATTGTCAACGAAAACGCAGGTCAGGCGATCGCCAATGGCCTTGTGAACAAGCAGGGCTGCGACCGTGGAATCGACACCTCCGCTGAGGCCACAAATAGCCGCGTTCGGCCCGATTTTAGCGGCGATCTCCTTCACCGCCGAGTCGATAAACGCGGACATCGTCCAGTCCCGCCTGCAACCGCAGGCGCGTGAAAGGAAGTTCTCGAGAATTCTGGATCCATTATGGGTGTGGACAACTTCGGGATGGAACTGCAGTCCCCAGATCTTGCGGTTCTCATCAGCGGCCGCGGCAATGATATCGCCCGACTGGGCAAGGACTCTGAATCCATGTGGGAGCCGGTCAACGCGATCACCGTGGCTCATCCAGCCCTGAAATTGTTCGGGAAGACCGGCAAAGAGCGTATCTGGCTCCAGTACGTCGACCATCGCCTTGCCGAACTCACGGCGGTCTCCTCCCGGCACAACCCGTCCACCAAGATTATGAGCTATGAGCTGAAGTCCATAGCAAATGCCTAGAATCGGAAGCCCGGCATCAAAGAGCTCCAGGGGAAGGGAAGGGCTGCCCGTCCGGCAGACAGAGTCCGGACTCCCCGAGAGAATAATGCCGGATGGACGGGAAATCCGTACCTTTTCGGCAGCCGAATAGTAAGGCACGATTTCGCAATATACCGACAGCTCGCGGACTCTACGTCCAATGAGCTGAGTATATTGGGAGCCAAAATCCAGAATCAGGATGTTTTCGCGGTAAATGGGCTTGCTCCGGGTTCAATATGGTTGTAATTTGCAGACTTCTTAAACTATCGCAGGCGTCTGCCAAATTCAACGGAAACAAACGGTTTTGAAGGAAATGTTTTTAATTGCGGTGCAGCTAAAGGAGCCAAGAAGCGTTTGGAGAAGAGAATGAACTACTATCTGTTGATTTACCATGTCGCGGATGAATATGCAACGCGAAGAACCCCTTACCGCGAAGAACACCTCCGTCTGGCTAAAGAAGCGCACGATCGGGGCGAGTTGATCCTGGGTGGGGCACTCGCGGATCCAACCGATAAGGCCATTCTCGTCTTTTGCTCACAAGATAAAGGGATCATCGAGGAATTTGTCCGGAGAGATCCGTATGTGATCAATGGATTGGTGCCGCACTGGGAAATTCGTCCCTGGACAGTGGTCATAAAATGATTTGAAGTGCCACCCCCGCGTTTTTCGTAAAGCGAAAGGTTGAATGCGAATACATGTATTTGAAAAAGTTAATTGTCAAGCTAATATACATGTGGTTTGTTATAGTAGAACTGTAGGTATTTGACTTAGCTAAAGAACAGCGTAGAGATCGGCCAACGCTTGAACAGGCAAACTGAATCTCGTGGTGGCAATTGCTGCGAACCCTCTCGATGGGACTGGCGCTGTCAGTCCATGGGGAATCCTGCTTGTCTCCGAGTTTCGTCATATAAATGTTTTCACTTGTTTTGGGCAACGAGAAAATTGGGGTGTCACCTTTCCGTACCGGCTGACGCTGAGCGATGGCCGCCTGACAGTGAAGCCTGAAACCGGCCGATGCATCGAAAGAGCGCTCCCACCGAATTGGTTTATAGTGCGGATCCTAACCTCACGAATCTTCTGATTGGCGGAAATTGGAAAGTCTGCATGATCGATCTAGCCCGCGCCTTCCGTCTCCATTGAAAAACAGCAGACCCGAAAAACCTCGATCGTTGCGATCGGCAATGGCTGGAGAAATTGCGTCAGTTAGACAAGACTGAAATCGAGCGCGCAACGAAACAGCATCTCGGTGATGCTGAAACTCAGTCGCTGGCTGATACGGCGCGATAAGACCCCGGATCCCTTCCTACGACTGGTTGAAGAAAGGGGCGAAGAGGCCGATCTGAAACTTGCTTCTCCGGGGGGAAACTTCTAATGACCTCGGCATTGGTAAAGCGGAATTCGACACCTGGTTGCCTGGGTGGTTGTGGCAGACGGTGTTTTTCTTTTCGACAGACAAATGTTGACCCTCGGGCGGCAGCAAGCTCCCCTGTTTCATTTTTTCCCCGAACAGACCAAACGCGAACCGTCCTTGATTCTGGTTCATATCCGTCGGAGCGGCGGATTTGGTCTGTTTCGTCGAGCCGTTGCAGGACACGATTCGTTTTGACTGCTTTTGTGCGCTTTGATGGTCAGGTTGGGCTTTTCCTTGTCGCCGCGGAGGATCCTCCCGCTGGCGCAGTCTTGGGGGTGGATGCATTGGTCGAAGCCGTTGTCCTTTTGCCAGTGTCGCCGTTCTGGGGCGAAGCTGCAAACGCTCCCAGTGTACAACGAACCTAGCCAGAACCATCGGCTTACGCATAATTCCCTCCAACATCTCAGCCCATATTGGGCCCGGCACACTGGTTGGATTCTGGTCCCAGACTTCTTTCTTCCAGCTTTTGGAAGTTTATGCGATCAGCTTGTTCAGCGGGTATTCGATAATTCCCTCGGCGCCGGCCCTCTTCAAATCGGGGATCATCTGTTTCACGATCTTTTCTTCCACTACGACTTCGAGAGCCATCCACCCGGGAAGAGTAAGCGGGCTGACGGTGGGCCTTTTCAGCGACGGAAGAATGCTCATCACTTTCTTCAAATCGCTTTCCTTAAGGTTCATCTTCAGTCCAACCATCCCTTCGGCTGCGAGTGCGCCTTTGAGGAGGATTGCGATGTTCTCCATCTTCTCCCGTTTCCAGGCGTCGTTCCAGGCCTGCTTGTTGGCGATGAACCTCGTAGTGGAAGAAAGCACATCTTCGATGATGCGCAGTTGATTAGCCCTGAGGGACCTTCCGGTTTCGGTAAGCTCGACGATCGCATCGACCAGGATGCCCGCTTTTGCCTCCGTCGCGCCCCAGGAAAACTCAATCTTGGCTTTCACCTTTTTCGAAGCAAAGTATTTGCGAACATAATTGATCAGTTCAGTGGCTACGGTTTTGCCCCGCAGGTCTTTAATCGACCGCACCTTCGAGCCTTCCGGAACCGCCAAAACCCAACGGATCGGTTTGAATCCTGATTTCCCGTAGACAAGTTCGCATATCTGTTTCACGTTAGCATTTGTTTCGAGGATCCAGTCGTGTCCTGTGATGCCGGCGTCGAACAGCCCGTCCTGAACGTACTTGCCCATTTCCTGTGAACGAATGAGCATGACTTCGATTTCATCGTCGTCACAATATGGGAAATAGGAACGGTCACTGGAGGCGATGCGAATGCCCGCCTTTCGGAACAGTTCGATTGTCGATTCCTGGAGACTTCCCTTGGGCAATCCCAGTTTAATTACTTTCTTCGTGCTGGCCATGAACTCTCCTTAATAGCAAATCGGAAAGGATAATACCGGTACGCTCGAAATTCCACCGGTTTCATTACAAATCTGGAGTTTCAGCTCGCATAGGGATTCACCAGACTCCGCATTGGGATCGGAAGCGCTATCGCAATAGATTTTTGGAGTTTTGTGCCAACTATACCTGACACAGACAAGTCGGGACCCAAACAGTAAAAAGTTGAGCCATCGACAAATCCTTGCGAAACCCAATGGCCAGGCTGGTTCCGTAGCGCAGCAAAATACTTTGATGCCATGAAGCGTTCAATTTTTCTGGGAAAGTTCCAAAAACCGGAGGCGATCGGGAGTTCGATCCCGTTTCCGAAGCGCGGGATTGTGTGTTATTCCTTTTCCAAGCTGAAAGGGAGGGGATCATGGACAGCAGCGAATATATCCGGCTGGAGGAAAGCTACGGGGCTCACAACTACAACCCGCTCGACGTTGTACTGGCGCGCGGGGAGGGAATATGGCTTTGGGATGTGGACGGAAACCGTTATCTTGATTGCCTGTCCTCTTATTCTGCGGTGAATCAGGGACATTGCCATCCCAAAATAATGCGCACCCTGATCGAACAGTCTCAGAAGCTCACTCTGACATCACGCGCTTTTCGAAACGATCAACTAGGGCCGTTTTACAAGGAGATCTGCGACCTCACCCATTCCCATAAAGTTCTCCCAATGAACAGCGGGGCGGAGGCTGTGGAGACGGTCATCAAGGCGGTTCGGAAATGGGGCTATCAGGTCAAAGGCGTTCCCCGCTACAAGGCGGAGATCATTGTCTGCGCGAACAATTTTCACGGACGAACCATTACCATCATCAGCTTCAGCACCGACGAATATTCTCGGGAAGACTTCGGCCCATTTACCCCGGGATTTAAACTTATCCCTTTCGGTGATACGAAAGCGCTGGAAAGCGCGATCACACCCAATACGGTCGGATTTCTTGTAGAACCCATTCAAGGGGAGGCGGGAGTTATTGTCCCTCCCCCCGGATACCTGGCTGAGGCCAAATCAATCTGTGAAAAAAACCGTGTCGTCTTCATTTTGGATGAGATTCAAACGGGCTTAGGAAGAACGGGCAGACTTTTGGCGGAAGAATACGATCAGGTCGAAGCCGATCTGACAATCGTCGGGAAAGCTCTCTCGGGAGGTTTTTATCCCATTTCCGCCGTGCTCTCGAATGTCGAGGTGCTGGGCGTCTTGCGCCCGGGAGAGCATGGAAGCACGTTTGGCGGAAATCCTCTCGCCTGCGCAGTAGCACGGACGGCACTAAAGGTTCTCGTCGAAGAGGGGATGATCGAGAATGCGGCCCGCATGGGCGAATATTTCATGGCAGGATTGAAGAGCATCAAAAGCCCGCACATCAAGGAAGTTCGGGGGAGGGGAATGCTGATTGGGGTCGAGCTTCATCCTGAAGCCCGCGGATCGAGGCGATTCTGTGAGATGCTCATGACGAAGGGGTTGCTTTGCAAAGAAACCCACGAGAACACGGTCCGTTTTGCGCCGCCCCTGGTGATCCGAAAGGACGATATCGATTGGGCGCTCGAACGAATTGAGCCCGTGCTCAAGACTGAGTAAGAAGTCTTTGAGTCTTCGAGCCGTAGAGTCGAACTCAAAGACGCGAAGACCTAAGTCTCAGAGGGTCCTCTCTTTTTTCGCTGCTTTGTTTCAGCGAGGATTTCACGAATGCGACGCTCCATGCCCTGATCGGTCGGTCGGTAATACTGGCGGCCTCTCATAGAATCCGGGAAGCATTCCATATCCGCCACTTTCTCCTTCAAATCGTGGGCATATTGATACCCTTTCCCATAGCCCAATTCCTTCATGAGATCGGTGGGGGCGTTACGGATATGCAGCGGCGGCGGTTCGTTAAACGTCTTCTGAACATCGGAAACCACCTCGGAATAGGCGGTGTACAGCGCATTCGATTTTGGAGCGACCGACAGGTACACTGCGGCCTGAGCGAGAGCCAACTTGCACTCGGGCAAACCAACAAGACGCACGGCATCTGTAGCATTCAGGGCGACGCTGAGCGCCCGCACGTCGGCAAGTCCGACATCTTCCGATGCGAACCGTACCATCCGGCGTGCAATGTACAGGGGGTCCTCGCCGGCCTCCAGCATACGGCCGAGCCAGTAGAGGGCCGCGTCGGGATCGCTGTTGCGCATCGATTTATGCAGCGCCGATATGAGGTTATAGTGTTCCTCTCCCGACTTGTCGTATTGCAGTATTTTTCGTTGCAATGCCGATTCAAGGTCGGCGATAGTGAGAACGGCGGATTGCCCTCGGGTATTACCGCACCCTAGCGATATGGCGAGTTCAAGAATATTCAATGCAATGCGGGCGTCCCCGTTTGCATAAACGGATAGCTGCTTCAAAACTTCGTCAGGGACGGTAACCCGGAGATTTCCAAGTCCGCGCTGCTCGTCCCTAAGGGCGCGGCGCAGAATTTCTTCAATTTCCGGGGGCTGCAGCGGGTTGAGCACATAAACTTTGCACCTGGACAGGAGCGGCCCGATCACTTCGAAGGAAGGATTTTCAGTGGTGGCGCCGATCAGGACAATAACACCCGATTCGACGTAAGGGAGGAATGCATCCTGCTGCGCCTTGTTGAAGCGGTGGATTTCATCGACGAACACAACCGTCCTTCCCTGATTGTTGCGGAAGCAGGTCTCGGCTTCGGCCATGACGGCCTTGATTTCTTTGATGCCCGACAAAACAGCGCTGTAAGCAACAAAAGGCGACCGGGTTTGTTTCGCCATGATCCGGGCAAGTGTGGTCTTTCCCGTTCCCGGCGGTCCCCAAAGAATGATGGAGGTCAGCTGATCCTGCTCTGCCATGGCGCGCAGGACTTTGCCTTTCCCAATCAGGTGTTCCTGGCCGACGATCTCATCCAGATTGTGCGGGCGAAGCCGCTCGGCCAGCGGCGTTTCGGGCGTAATCGGGGGGTCTTCAGGTTCCGGGAAAAGTGACTTTGTCATAAGGTGGTTAATCACGACTCAAAGAAGCGCGTCGCTGTCTAGAAGCTTCAAAGAGAATGACGGCTCCTGCAATGGCCACATTCAGGGATTCTGTCTCTTCAGCCATAGGTATTCGGATTGCAGGGAAAACCGAAAACTCCTTTTCGACGATGCCCCCGCCTTCATTCCCCAGGAGGATTGCGCATGGGGATTTTAAGTCCGCCTCCGTATAGAGTATCCCCTCCCGGGCATCCGTGCGATACAGCCGAACTGAGTGAAGTTCGCAGTAGCGCTGAAACTCGGAGAACCCCGTATGTTCCACGATCGGAATCCGAAAAAAGGACCCGGCGCTCGATCGAATCACTTTCGCATTTCGCGCGGAAACCGTGCCTTTTGTTGTGCACACCAGGCCGGCTCCGGCTGCTACGGCTGTTCGAATAATGGTGCCGAGATTTCCCGGATCCTGGATCCCGCAAGCATAAAGTATAAGAGAATCGCGCAAGGGAGCAACCGAGCTGAGATCCGTTTCTGGGACGTGAACCAGGGCAATGGCACCCTGGGGCGTCTGGACAGTGGAAATTGATTGAAACAGTTTCCTGTCGAGCTGATAAACGCGAATCTCTTTTGAAAACCAACGATGGCGGAGCTGCTTTTCCCTCTGGCTGG
>Ga0326728_10008810_pt1 | contig 24733 bp, 20 predicted proteins | sample MB3enrmetagenome_FD_207602 | JGI IMG/M metagenome (GOLD analysis project Ga0326728, IMG submission 207602) | Lab enriched peat soil microbial communities from McLean, Ithaca, NY, United States - MB31MN | ecosystem: Environmental > Terrestrial > Soil > Wetlands > Peat | place: USA: New York... | reverse complement strand
CCTTCCAGGGCGTGTGCCGCCGGCCACGGCTCTCCGGAACTCCCGGGCATAGCCCGGGACCCCGCCTGGGGCGGGGCCAGGGTGCGCATGCGTCAACGGGTCGGAGTTATTGCATCCGCTAGCCTTATCCCCGTGCATCCCCGTGCATCCCCGGCTGATGTATTTCTACCTGGACCCAGGCACGCCAGACCACTCGGCCCTGGATCCATGCTTGGGCCCACGTTCGCCGGAATGGCGTCAGGCGCCGCGGTAGGCGACCTGGAGTCCGAGGTGCGCAACGAACGGATCGAAATCGCGGTCGCTGTGCAGCAGGACGTGCCCGTTCCGGATGCAGCACGTGGCGATCAACGTGTCGATGGTCTTCCTCACGGTGATGCCCCTGGCACGCAGCGCGCGGGAATTCCTCGCGGCCTGGACCGCCGTCGGGAGGTCGACGATGTTCACCGTCTCGAAGGTCATCAGGAGCCGCCTGGCCCGGCTGAAATCCGAGTCGCCCTGGAAACCTTGGAGCACTTCCGCGAACATCAGGTCGCCGACTGCGAGAGGCTCGGTCCACCGGGGAAGCGCATTTCCAGGAGTTCCCGTTCCTGGCCGTGGGCGGGCGGTGGATGGGGTGCCGCACGGACGCGGGAAGTGGTAGCTTCGAACCAGGCGGACGCGTCCGCCGTCGCACGGAGGGAGGATCCATGGACATCCTGCAGGCCATCGGCAACACTTCGCTGGTCCAGCTGCGCAAGGTGGTGCCGCCCGGGTGCGCGGACATCTTGGTGAAGCTGGAGTGGGAGAATCCCACCGGCAGCGTCAAGGACCGCATGGCCCGGGAGGTGATCGGCAAGGCGGAGGCGGACGGCCGCCTGAAGCCCGGGGGCACGGTGCTGGAGTACACCGGAGGCAGCACCGGGGCCTCCCTGGCCCTGGTGTGCGCCGCCAGGGGCTACCGCATCCGCATCGTCACGTCGGACGCCTTCAGCCTGGAGAAACGGGACCAGATGGCGGCCCTGGGGGCGGAGCTGATCCTGGTGCCCAGCGAGGGGGGGGGAACTACCAAGAAGCTGATCCTGGACATGGTCGAGACCGCCCGGGGCCTGTGCCAGGAGCCGGGGACCTACTGGACCAACCAGCTGCACAACCCGGACACCATCGCCGGCTACCATCCCCTGGGAGAGGAGATCTGGGCCCAGACCCAGGGCGGGGTGGACGCCTTCGTGCACAGCGTGGGCACCTCCGCTTCCCTGCGGGGCACGGCCACGGCGCTCAAGGGCCGCCGGCCCGGGGTCGGGATCTACGCCGTGGAGCCGGCCGAGTCGCCGGTGCTGTCGGGAGGCCAGCCTGGACCCCACAACATCGAGGGGGTGGGGGTGGGCTTCGTGCCACCCCTGTGGGACCCGGCCCTGGTGGACGGCATCCTGCCGGTGGCCACCGCCGAGGCCAAGGCCATGGCCCGGCGCCTGGCCCGGGAGGAGGCCCTGTTCGCCGGGACCTCGTCGGGGGCCAACGTGGCGGCGGCCATCCAGGTGGGCCTGCGCCTGGGCCCGGGGGCCAAGGTCGTGACCCTGATGGTGGATTCGGGGATGAAGTACCTGGACACGGACGTGTATCGAAGCCGGTAGGACGTTCCGCCGTTCAACCCCGGGCCGCCGATTCCACCGCCGCCAGCAGGCCCTGCAGGTCGCCCTCGGTGGTGAGGGGATTGACCACGGTGGTGCGCAGGTAGGTGCGTCCCCGCAGCACGGTCTTCACCAGGTGGAAGGCCCCGGACTGGACGATGGTGTCCCTCCAGGCGGACTGGAGGGCGTTCAGGTCCGGCACCCCGTCCGGGACGTAGCGGAAGCACAGGATGTTGCCTTCGGGCCGCACCGCCAGTTCCCAGCCCGGGCGGGCCTCGATGCTGGCGGCGAAGCTGGAGGCGAGGTCCTGCATCCGTTCCAGGTAGGCGGCGAAGAAGCCGGTGCCCATCACCTTGAGGGCCACGTACAGGTTCAGGCTCAGGAAGCGCTTGGTGCATTCCAGAGTCCGGTGCCCGACGTTGTACCATTCCTGGCGCGGGCTGCGGTCGAACAGGTAGGAGGCCTGCTGGCTGAAGGTCTCGAAGGAGTGGCCGCCGTCCCGGAACAGCACCGCCGTGGCCAGGGAAGGCATCATCAGCATCTTGTGGGCGTCGATGACCACGCTCTGGGCCCGTTCGATGCCCTTCAGGGCCGGGCGCAGGCGGTCCGACACGGCGCAGGCGCCGCTGTGGGCGCCGTCCACGTGCAGCCACAGGCCCCGCTCCCGGCAGACGTCGGCGATGGCGTCCAGGGGATCGATGGCGCCGGTGGCGGTGGAGCCGGCGCTGGCCACCACCGCCAGCACCCGCCGGCCCTGGATGCCGGCCCTGGTCAGGGCCGATTCCAGCAGGTCCACCCGCATGCGGAAGCGTTCGTCCGTGGGCACCACCAGCACGTTCCTGGCCCCCAGCCCCAGGATCTGGGCCGAGCGGCGCACCGAGTAGTGGGTCTGGTCCGAGGTGACGATGCACAGGTCCAGGGGGGCCTGGTAGCCCTCCTCCCAGACGTCGTAGGGGGTGCAGGCCTGCCGGGCCGCCAGCAGGGCGGTGAGGTTCCCGGCGCTGCCGCCGTGGGTGAACACGCCGCCGGCGGCGGCCGGGTCGAACCCCACCCGGCCCGAGAGCCAGCCCACCAGGGACTGCTCCATGGCCGTGGAGACCGGGCCCATCTCGTAGACGGCCGTGCCGTTGTTCAGGAGGTCCGCCACCGAGCCCAGCAGGGCGGTGAGGGGCAGGGGCGCCGCGCACTGGTGGCCCATGTACTTGGGGTGCTGCAGGTGGTGGGAACCCCGCAGCACGTCGCCGATGAGCGCCATGGGGTCGGCGCCCCCGGCGGCGGTGAAATCCGCGGGCCAGTCGGCCAGGGCATCCTGGGGTTCGCGCCACGGCAGCACGGGGCCCTCCCGGCGTTGGACGCCGCCCAGGTGGTCCGCCAGGGAGTCCACCACCCGGTGCCCCAGGCTGCGGAAGGCTTCGGGATCGTAGGCGGAGAGGAAGGGATCCAGGTTGGACGTGGCCATGAATCCATGTTCTCACGATAAGAGGTTTACAGGCTAGGGAGAGCCCGGCGGACGGATGCCAGAACCTTGGGGGGCCTGGACCCACTTCTCCTGGAGGGTCCCCATGGCCGTGCGCTTCCTGATCATCCTGCTGACCTTCTATGTGATGGGATTCGGGGACGTGCGCGGCAGTTTCGTGGGCATCGCCAAGGAGGTGTTCGGCATCACCGCCGCCCAGGGCAGCCTCATCCCCTTCTGCGGAGCGGTGGCGTTCGGCCTGTTCGCCGTGCCCGCCGGACTCCTGGCCACCCGCCGGGGCAAGAAGTTCCTGATGCTCACCGGCCTGCTCATCACCGCCGCCGGCCACGCCCTGCCGTGTTTCCTGCTCGAGAGCTACAGCCACCTGGTGGCGGCCGTCTTCATCATCGGCTTGGGCATGACCTGCCTCCTGGTCTCGGGCAATCCGCTGCTGCGGGAGATCACCGGTCCGGATCGGTTCGCCAGGGACTTGACCTTCGCCCAGTTCGTCAAGGCCCTGGGTTCCATCACCGGCCCGTACCTGATCGCCTTCATCGTCACCCTGGGCTACACCTGGCGGGAACTGTTCCCGGTGTTCACCCTCCTCACCCTGGCCACGTTCCTGGCGGTGGCGGCGGTGCCCCTCCCCGAAACCATCCGGGTGCGGCCCGCCACCCTGCGGGACATGGTCCGCCTCCTGGGCGTGCGGAACGTCCAGGTGAAGATCCTGGGGATGTTCCTGTTCGCGGGCGCGGAGATGGGGATGAACACCTGGCTGGCCACCCACATGTGGCAGACCCACGGCATGGGCATCGAAGTTGACGCCATCCGCTACGGCCAGGGGCTGTTCTGGGTGAGCCAGGGGATCGGGCGCCTGCTGGGGTCCCTGGCCCTCACCTGGATGGAGCCCCGGCGGTTCTTCCTGCTGTGCGCCCTGGCGGGCCTGGGTGGACTGGGGGGGCTCATCCTGGGCAACCGGGCCCTGGCGGTGGGCTCGGTGGCCCTGTGCGGCCTGAGCTTCTCCAACATCTGGCCGACCCTGTTCTCCATCCTGCTGGAAACCCGCCCCCGCCAGGCCGCCGAGATGGCCGGCCTCACCGTCATGGCCAACTCCGGAGGCGCGGTGATGCCCTGGTGCATGGGCCTCATCACCGACAACAGCGCCGTGCGCTGGTGCTTCCTGGTGCCGGTGGCGGCCTTCGTCTACCTGGTCCTCCTGGGCCTTGGGGGCCGGCGCCCGGCGCCCAGGCGGCAGCCCGAAGCGGCGTAGAATGGCCCCATGGCACCGATCCCCCGCCGATCACCAGCCCGCGCCTGGTGGGTTTACATCCTCCAGTGCGGGGACGGCACCCTGTACACGGGCATCGCCCTGGATCCCGAGGCCCGCCTGGCCCAGCACCGGGAGGGCACCGGCGCCCGCTACACCCGGGGCCGCGCGCCCCTGGAACTGGTGTACCAGGAGGCGGCCTCCGGGCGCGCCGCCGCCTCCCGGCGGGAGGCGGCCATCAAGCGGTTTTCCCGGCGGGAGAAACTGACCTTGATCCGGCGGGCCGGCTGACGAGCCGGGCGGGACTACCGGATATGGTTGAGGGCGGCCCACCCGGTCCACATGATTTCGAAGCCGATGCAGAGCAGGATGAACGCGAACAGGCGCATGGTCACGATGGTGCCGATGTCGCCCAGCTTGGCCAGCAGGCGGCCGCCGTTCCGGTAGACCAGGTAGATCGCCAGGGCGGTGGCGGCGGCGCCCAGCACCGCCACCAGGGCGCTCAGGAGATACTGGATCGGCTCGCGCGGCATGTGCACGCCCAGGGCGATGGCCGCGGCGATGGAGCCCGGGCCGGTGGTGAGCGGGAAGGTGAGCGGGAAGAAACTGCGGCGGGCGATCTCGGTGTCGGTCGGTTCCGGGGTCCGGTGGGCCACGGCCTGCTGGACATCGTCGCTCCCCTTGCTGTTCAGCGCCCGCCAGCCCATCGCCGCCACCACCAGGCCGCCCCCCAGGCGCACGATCTGCAAGGATATGCCGAAGAAATCCAGCACGTAGATGCCGACCAGCATGGACACGACCAGGAGCATCCAGCTGTTGAAGGCGACCCGCCGCGCGAACTTTCGCACCACCGGCCGCTCGGTGCCGGCGGTGGCGGCGAAGATGGGGGCGCTGGCCAGCGGATTGATGATCGGCAGCAGGGTGAGCGGCACCAGCGCCAGGGATCTCAGGAAAGGGACGAGGTAGGCCAACGGGACTCCGTTGCAGGGCGGGCGGCCGGGGGGCATGGCGGCATCGTCCGTCATTGTAGACTAGGTGCCGTTTTCCCGGCCCGGCCGGCGCCACCGGGCGCAGACGACGGGGCCGGGTCTCCCCGTAGGGAGATCCGGCCCCGTTCACCGACCAGCCGTTTTGGTCCTAGTCCCCAGTGGAGGATCCGGAGAAGGACATGGTCCCGGTGCACTCGGTGACGCCTTTGTAAAGGAATTGGTAGTTGGCCGACGTACCGGTCAAGGTGATGGTGGTAGTGGTGGCCGACCAGGTGGCTGTGGCTTGGTAGTCGAGGGTGCCGGCGTAGCCGGAGGCGGTATAAGGAGCACTGCCAGTAATTGTGACGTTCTGGCCGCTGACCGAGCCTGTGAAGGTCCCGGTGCTCCCGTTGTTCGACGTCGTGCCGGAGAAGCTGGTGGTTCCCGCGGCCTGGGTGATGTTGGCGCTGAAGGTGGTGACGCTGCCGATGTCGGTGTTGCAGGAGTTGGTCAGCACCTTGAGTGTCATGGACCAAGCTGAGCCGTTGAGGTTGATGACCGGCGCTTCCACTTCGTTGGAGCCGGTTGATTCGCCGGTGGAATTGACCGCGGTCACTTGGTAGTAGTAGATGGTGGCGTTGGCGACGGTCGTATCGGTGTAGTTGACGGCGGTGACTGGCGACGTGTTGACCTTGGTCTTGTTGGTCAAGATGCCGCCGCTGGTGGTGCCCCGGTAGACGTTATAGCTCGTCGCGTTGGTAGTCGTGTCCCAGGTCAGGTTCACGCCCTGGCTCCCGACCGCAGCCGCGAGCCCCGCGGGCGCCGCGGGTATCGGTAGGACCGACGGCACGGCGGTGGCCTGGGGCGATTCTGCGGACTCGCCCGCGGCATCCAGCGCGGTCACGACGTAGTAGTACGTGCTGCCGTTGGCGAGATCGCTCTGGGTGTACGGACTGGTCACCCCCGGAATCTGGGTGCCGGTGACCTTGGGATCACCGGCGGTGCCGCTCCAGTAGGCGTTATAGGACGTGGCCCCGGTCACCGCGGGCCAGGTCAGGGTCACCTCGGTGTTCCCCGGCGTGGCGGTGAGGGAGGCGGGGGCCGTGATCCACGGCATGGCGTTCGCCGGGGAGGAGGCCGGCGACTCGCCGGAACTGTTCTTCGCCGTGACCACCGCATAGTAGGTTGTCCCGTTGGTCAACCCGGTGAGGGCGTAGGGGCTGCTGACACCGGCCACCATCTTGCCGGTGGCCGGGGTCACCCCGGCGGTGTCGGCCCAGTAGCAGTTGTAGGATGAGGCATAGGGCACGGTGGGCCAGGTCAGGGTGATCTGGCTGTTGCCCGCAGCCGCGGTCAGGCTGGCCGGCGCCACCGGGATCGGGGGCGGCGTGCTCGAGCCGCTGCTGCCGCTGCAGCCCGCGAGCAGCAGGACCAGGGCCGCTGCCGCCAGTCCTGGGGCGGCGAGAAGGGTGAAGTTGGTGAAGCGGTATCTCATAGTGCCTCCCAGGGCGTAGGGTGCTGATTGCCTCACTGACGGCGGGAACGCCGTTTTCGGACCCAAGGTCAACCGACCGATGCAGAACTGCCCGGTTCTGTCACAAAACCCAAGCATGCAGAAGGTTTTCGTTTTTATGGGGAACTGTATGGAAGAGTGCCCCATCATCCTACGATCTGTTTTTTTCGGGCAAGAGAATTCAGTGGTAACAGAATGTTTCTAGGTTAATTTTTTGATGTCATGCCGGTTATAAAGAATGGCTTATACCCTTTGTGAAAATGTCAAAGGTAAGTGCTGAAACATTCAATTAATTTGATGATTTTATCCATATTTCGATCAATAACAATAATCAATCCTGTTTTTAAATTGTGACACTTGGTGTTCGGCAAGGCTCTTTCGCAACCGTCAGCCTTTCTCCCGGCGGCGCGCTTGGCCTGGGCCCGGGCGAACGGCCAAGGCCGGTCACTCCATGGGCATGCCCGAGTAGATCCAGTTGAAAGCCGCCGGGATGGCCACCAGGGCGCCGGAGACATGGTCGATCCGGTCAGACTCCTTGCCGATGGGCAGGAAGGCCAGCAGCTTGGCCGGATCCTCTCCGGCGGCACGGATCTCCTCGCCCAGCTGCTCCAGGGCGCGGAGGGTGTTCCGCAGGGGCACGTCCGTGTCCGCGGGGCTCTGGCAGAAGAGGATCGGCTTCGTGGGCCGCCATCCTCCGCACAGATCGTTCTCCTTGAGCAGCTTGTGCACCTGGCTGGTGGCGTAGGCGGGGTCGTCGAGCTGGGCGGCCACCCAGTCGGGGTTGAGGGTGTCCCGCAGCACCACCCGGTTGCCGGGCACCCCCAGGCGCCTGCCGATGAGGGCGTCCACCTGCAGCCCGTCCAGGCAGCCGTCGGTCCATTGCAGGATGTTGCCGTCCTCCCGGTTTTCCAGCAGCGCTGGGGCGAACACCTGGGACGGCGTCACCAGGTCGCCGTAGATGCTGGCGTAGGACCTGACCACGTAAGGCAGGTAGAAGGGATGGCTGTAGGGACGGTCCTTGGCGATGATCTCGCGGCGGATGGTGTCGGACAGGTCGAAGGGCCCGGCCATGCAGGCGGAGCCTTGCAGGGTGAAGGGCCCCAGGGGTGCGCCGGGGTGCGCCTCCAGCTCCTTGACCGCGGCCAGGGCCGTGTAGGCCCCTTCCGAATAGCCCAGCAGGTAGAGCCGGCCGTCCCAGCCGTAGCCGTGCCGGGCCAGGTACGGGTCCTGGGCGGGGAGCCGCGCCACCGCGGCCAGGGCATCCACCAGGGAATAGGCCAGGGACTTGGCGTGGCAGAAGGTGTGGTAGCTTTCACCGTCTCCGCCCATGCCCGGCTGGTCGGGCATGGCCACCGCGTAGCCGTAGTACAGGGCGGCCGCCGCGCCGTACAGCCATTCGTGGCCGGCGTACTGGGAGGCCACGTGGGTCTTCTGGAGCATGGTGGCGTGGGGATACAGCACCAGGGGCAAGTCCCGGCCCGAGCAAAGCCGCCAGTGGGGCGGAAAGAACACCCGTCCGCTCTGCACCACCGGCACGGTGGCCTGGCTCCCGTCCGGGTTGCGGACGGGATCGCCGTTGGAGTCGTAGAGGGGCCGGCGGGAGGGATAGCTGAAGATGGCCGAGTGCACCACCCAGTCCGGCATCCGGCGCCCCGCCCAGCGCTCCAGGAACTCCAGGCACTGGTCGAAGGTGGACCAGGCGGCGGGATCCCCCAGGCGGGTGGGCAGGAGCGCCGGGCGCAAGGCGGGCGGCGGGGGCGGGGGGGCGGCGGCGGCCACCCCCCCCAGGACCAGCACCAGGGCCAGGGCCCGCAGGAAGGGTTGCAGCTTGAACATGGAAACCTCGCTGGCGCAAATGCGTCCCAGTATCGCCCAGAGAAGGTTTCTGGCCGCAAGGGATTCCTGCGGTCACAATGGTCCGGTCGCCAACACCCCAAAGACGATGGACGAACAGCAGCTCATCCCACGGGCCGCGGCCGGAGACTCGGACGCCTTCGGCGCCCTGGTGTCGCCGCACCTGGGATTGTTCTTCAACGGCATCCTGCGGATCCTTGGCAACCGGGCGGACGCCCAGGACGCCCTGCAGGACGCCCTGCTGAGCATCCACCAGGATCTGCCCTCCTTCCAGGGGCGCAGCCGGTTCACCAGCTGGGCCTACAAGGTATGCATCAACGCGGCCCTCATGTTCCGGCGCAGCCATGCCCGGCTGCGGGAGGAATCCCTGGACCCGGTCTCCGGGCTGGGGGACCTGGACCCGTCGGGCCACCACCTGGACACCCGGGAATCGCTCCAGTGGAGCGAGGAAGCCCAGGCCCTGGCGGAGGCCGAGCGCCGCCAGCTGCGGGAATGCCTGCTCCAGGCCCTGGCCGCCCTGCCGGACGGCCAGCGGGTGGTGTTCGTGCTCAAGGACATGGAAGACTGGTCCACCGAAGAGATCGCGGCCCGCCTTGACCAGACCGCCGCCGCCGTGCGCCAGCGCCTGCACCGGGCCCGGCTGCAGGTGCAGGAACGGCTCCGGGCGCACATCCAGGGGAGGGCGTCATGAAGCTCCTGATCACCTGCCGGGAAGCCCGGGAACGGCTCACCGAGTACCAGGAAGGCGCCCTCTCCCGGCGGGAGCGGGCCGCGGTCTGGCTGCACCTGCTCATCTGCTCGGCCTGCGACGCCTTCTACCACGGCCTGCGCGCCCTGCCGGGGGTGGCCAGGTTCCTGGCCGGGCCCGAGGAGCCGGCCCCCGCCGAGGCGGAGGAAGCCTTGCGCCGGGTCTTGAGGAAGCTGGACACCCCGGCTCCCTGAGTTCGGCAGCGGCCGTCCGGCGCCCCCGCCCACCCCCGGCTTTTTGCCGCCGGGGAGCGTGAAAGAGATGCTTTGGCAGGGAAAAAGCGATAAACTACAACATTCATCACGGAGGGTTCCATGTCCAGCGTCGCCCTGACCGCCGTCCTCGCCGCCCTGCCCGCCCTGGCGGGCCAGCCTCTTCCCTACCAGGACGGAACCGTGCGGCTTGCCGGCTACGTGGCCCGCCCCGCCGCGGTCCAGGGGACCGTGCCGGGCGTGCTGGTGATCCACCAGTGGATGGGGCTCACCGACCACGAGCGGCACACCGCCGACCACCTGGCGGAGCTGGGCTACGTGGCGGTGGCCGCGGACATATTCGGAGAGGGCGTGCGGCCCAGGGACATGCAGGAGGCCGCGGCCCAAGCCACCCTCTACAAGAGCGACCGGGCCCTGTACCGCCAGCGCATCAAGGCCGGGCTGGACGCCCTCAAGGCCCAGCCGGGGGTGGATCCCTCGCGCCTTGCGGTGATCGGCTTCTGCTTCGGCGGCACCGGCGCCATCGAGGCGGCCCGGGCGGGCCTGCCGGTGCGCGGGGTGGTCTCTTTCCACGGCGGCCTGGACTTCACCCCCGATCCCAAGGCGGCCCCCATCACTGCCAAGATGCTGATCTGCCACGGAGCCGACGACCCGTTCGTCCCGCCCAAGGACGTGGCGGCCTTCCAGGACGACATGCGCCGGCTCAAGGCCGACTACGTCTTCGTGGCCTACAGCGGCGCGGTGCATGCGTTCACCCAGAAGGAGGCCGGGGACGACCCCGCCAAAGGCATGGCCTACAACGAGGCGGCCGCCCGGCGCAGCTGGCAGCACATGAAGGACTTCTTCGCCGAATTGTTTTGAACTTTCCAGCGACCGGCCCAGGGCGCTCCACGGTGCCGGAGTCGGTCCCCGGTTGCCTTGGCCTGGAAAAAGGGTAGACTGACATCAATTTCAAGCTTCTTTTGACAATCTTGGTTTCGGAGGATCGATGAGCATGGGGTTGATCGCCGCGGGGGTGGTTTTCCTGGCGTGGGCCTTGGCCTTTTTCCGGGCCCGGCTGCTGGCGTGGACCGGCGCCGCGGCGGGCGTCCTGGGCGCCATCCAGGCGACGGCGGCCGCCTCCGGAACCCCCTGGAGCCCCGCCGCGGCCGGCGCCGCCTGGGGCGCCTGGGCCATCCTGGCCCTGGCCCTGAACCTGCCGGCCCTGCGCCGGGCCCTGGTGATGCGGCCCCTGGCCGGGGCGTTCCGGTCCAAGCTGCCGCCCCTGTCCCCCACCGAGCGGGAGGCGCTGGAGGCGGGCACCGTCTGGTGGGACGGGGAGCTGTTCGGCGGCCATCCGGACTGGAGCCGCCTGCTGGCCCAGCCCCGGGCCGTCCTCACCCCCGAGGAGCAGGCCTTCCTGGACGGCCCGGTGGAGGAGCTGTGCGGCATGCTGGACGACTGGAAGATCGTGGAGGAGCTCCACGACCTGCCGCCGGAGGTGTGGCAGTTCCTCAAGACCCAGGGCTTCCTGGGCATGATCATCCCCAAGCGTTACGGCGGGCTGGGCTTTTCCGCCCAGGCCCACTCCCAGGTGGTCATGAAGATCGCCAGCCGCAGCACCACCGCGGTGGTCTCGGTGATGGTGCCCAATTCCCTGGGCCCGGCGGAACTGCTCAACCACTACGGCACCGAGGAGCAGAAGAACCACTACCTGCCGCGGCTGGCCCGGGGCCTGGAGATCCCCTGCTTCGCCCTCACCGGCCCCGAGGCCGGCAGCGACGCCGCCTCCATCCCCGATTCCGGCGTGGTCTGCAAGGGCGCCTTCGAAGGGCGGGAGATCGTGGGCATCCGCCTCAACTGGGAGAAGCGCTACATCACCCTGGGCCCGGTGGCCACCCTCCTGGGGCTGGCCTTCAAGCTCACCGACCCGGACCATCTGCTCACCCAGGGCGGCGCGGGCATCACCCTGGCGCTGATTCCCACCCGCACCCCCGGCATCACCATCGGCACCCGCCACAACGCCCTGGGCATCCCCTTCCAGGTGGGGCCCAACTGGGGCAAGGACGTGTTCATCCCCCTGGACTGGATCATCGGCGGCGCCGCCCAGGCCGGCAACGGCTGGAAGATGCTCATGGAGTGCCTGGCCGCGGGCCGCTCCATCTCCCTGCCGGCCCTGAGCACCGGAGGCGGCAAGTACGTCGCCCTCGTCGCCGGCGCCTATGCCCGGGTGCGGCGCCAGTTCAAGCTGCCCATCGGCCGGTTCGAGGGGGTCGAGGAGGCCCTGGCCCGGATCGCCGGGCACACCTACCTGATGGACGCCGCCCGGGCCATGACCTGCGTGGCGGTGGACCAGGGGGAGCGCCCCTCGGTCATCTCGGCCATCGTCAAGTACCAGTGCACCGAACGCATGCGCATGGCCTTCAACGACGGCATGGACATCGTGGGCGGCAGCGGCATCTGCATCGGCCCGCGCAACCTGCTGGGCCGCGGCTACCAGGGCGCCCCGGTCGGCATCACGGTGGAAGGCGCCAACATCCTGACCCGCTCCCTGATCACCTTCGGCCAGGGCGTGATCCGCTGCCACCCCTTCGTGTTGAACGAGATGCGCGCCATGGCCGACCCGGACCGGGCCCGGGGCCTGGCGGCGTTCGACCGCCACCTGGGCGGCCATCTGGCCCATGGGCTGGCCTGCGCGGCCCGGTCCCTGTTCCACGGGCTCGCCCGGGGCCGTCTGGTCCGCACCCCAGGCGGGCCAGGCCGGCCCTATTACCAGGCGGTCTCCCGCTTCTCCAGCGCCTTCGCCCTCACGGCCGACGTGGCCCTGCTCACCCTGGGCGGCGCCTTGAAGCGCAAGGAGAAGCTCTCCGGGCGCATGGCCGACATCCTCGGGCACTTGTACCTGGTTTCCGCCGCCCTCAAGCAGTTCGAGGACCGGGGCCGCCCCGGGGGCGACCTGCAGCTGCTGAAGTGGGCCTGCGAAGCCAGCCTGCACACGGTGGAGGAAGGCTTCGACGGGGTGTTCCGCAACCTGCCCAACCGGCCCGCGGCGTGGCTGCTGCGCGCCCTGGTGTTCCCCGCCGGGCGGGGCCACCGCGGCCCCAGCGATGCTCTGGGCCACCAGGCCGGGGCGCTGCTGCTGGAGCCTTCCGCCGCCCGGGACCGCCTCACCGCCGGCATCTTCCTGCCCATGGACAGCCGGGAGCCGGTCCGGCAGCTGGAGGAGGCCCTGCGCAAGGTCATCGCCGCCGAACCGGTGGAGAAGAAGCTGGCGGCCGGCGCAGCCGCCGGCGCGATCCCCGCCGGCCCCGACGGCCAGATGCTGGCGGACGGCCTCAAGGCGGGGGTGGTCACCGCCGAGGAGGGCAAGCTCCTGCGGGCGGCCCTGGAGGCCCGTCGGGACGCGGTGAGGGTGGACGACTTCCCCCCGGTGCGCCAGCCCAAGCCCAAGGAGTGACACCATGCGAACGGAGGGCGCCTACGCCGGCGGCCGGCCCGTCTACGTGGCGGATGGGAGCCGGACGCCTTTCCTCAAGGTCCGGGGCCAGCCGGGCCCGTTCCGGGCCTCGGACCTGGCCACGGCCGCCGGCAAGACCCTGCTGGCCCGCCAGCCGTTCGGTCCCGGGGAACTGGACGAAGTGGTGTTCGGGTGCATCATCCCCGGCCCCGACGAGGCCAACCTGGCGCGCCTCGTGGCCCTGCGCCTGGGCTGCGGCAAGGGCACGCCGGCCTGGACGGTCCAGCGCAACTGCGGCTCGGGCATGCAGGCCATCGACAGCGCCGCCCAGGCCATCGCCCAGGGGCGGGCCGACCTGGTGCTGGCGGGAGGGACCGAGGCCATGAGCCAGGCCCCGGTGCTCCTCAACGACGCCATGGTGAAGCTGCTGGCGGACCTGAACCGCGGCCGGGGCGCCTGGGCCAAGGCCAAGGTCCTGGCCCGGCTGCGCCCGGGCCATTTCAAGCCCGTCCTGAGCCTGGCCCGGGGCCTGACGGACCCCATCTGCGGGCTGAACATGGGCCAGACCGCCGAGGGCCTGGCCAGCCAGTTCGGCATCACCCGGGAAGGCATGGACGCCTTCGCCCTGGAGAGTCACCGGCGCCTGGCCCGGGCCCAGGACGGCGGCCGGCTGGAAGAGCTGGACCCCATGATCGGCCCGGACGGCACCCTGTACGACCAGGACGAGGGCCTGCGCCGGGACGCCAGCCCCGAAGGCCTGGCCAGGCTCAAGCCGGCTTTCGAGCCCCCCCACGGCCGGGTCACCGCCGGCAACAGCGCCCAGGTCACCGACGGCGCCGCCTGCCTGATCCTGGCCAGCGCCGCCGCAGCCCGGCGCCACGGGCTCAAGATCCTTGGCCGGCTGGAGGACTGCCAGTGGGCCGGCCTGGAGCCCGCGCAGATGGGGCTGGGGCCGGTGCACGCCATGGCGCCCATCATGGAGCGCCAGCGCCTGGGCACCGAGGACGTGGACTACTGGGAGATCAACGAGGCCTTCGCCGCCCAGGTGCTGGCCTGCACCGAGGCGTGGCGGAGCCCCGCGTACTGCCTCAAGGAACTGCACCGGGAGGCGCCGTTCCAGCCCATCGACCCGGAGCGGCTGAACGTGGACGGGGGCGCGGTGGCCGTCGGCCATCCGGTGGGCTGCAGCGGCGCCCGGGTGGTGCTGCACCTGCTGCACGTGCTGCGGCGCAACGGCGCCCGGCTGGGCATGGCGAGCCTGTGCATCGGGGGCGGCCAGGGCGGGGCCATGCTGGTGCGGTCCCTGGAAGGGGAGGCGGCCGATGCGTGAAGATCCGGCCGTGACCCTTGCCGCGACCCGGAATTGGCGCCTGGAGCAGGATCCGGACGGGATCCTCTGGCTCACCCTGGACCGGGCCGGCAGCGGGGTAAACGCCCTTTCCAGCGCCGTGCTGGAGGAACTGGAGGGCCTGCTGCCCGGCGTGACCCATAGCGGGGCCAAGGGCCTGGTGCTGCGCTCCGGCAAGGCCGGCGGCTTCATCGCCGGCGCCGACATCACCGAGTTCGGCGCCCTCTCCGGGGCGGCCCAGGCCCTGGAGCGCATCCGGCGGGGCCAGGAGATCCTCCGGCAGCTGGAGCTGCTGCCCATGCCCACAACGGCCATGATCCACGGCTTCTGCCTGGGCGGCGGCCTGGAACTGGCCCTGGCCTGCGGGCGCCGGGTGGCCTCGGACGACCCGGGGACCCGGCTGGGCTTGCCCGAAGTCCAGCTGGGCATCCATCCGGGCTTCGGCGGCACCGTGCGGCTCACCGCGCTGCTGGGGCCGGCGCGGGCCATGGACCTGATGCTCGGCGGCCGGACCCTGTCCGCCCAGGCCGCCCGCCGGGCCGGGCTGGTGGACGCGGTGGTGCCCGAGCGGCACCTGGCCCGGGCGGCCGTAGCCGCCCTGGGCTGGCGACCGCGCCGGGCCAGCTTCTTGCAGGGCCTGCCCGGGACCTGGCCCCTCAAGCTGGTCCTGGCGGGCCTCCTGCGCCGCCAGGTGCGCCGGCGGGTACGCCCGGAGCACTACCCGGCCCCGTTCGCCCTCATCGACCTGTGGGCCCGCTTCGGGGGCCATCCGGATCCCATGTACCGGGCCGAGGCCCAGTCGGTGGCCGACCTCATCACCGGCGACACCGCCCGCAGCCTGGTGCGGGTATTCCAGCTCCAGGAACGCCTCAAGGCCCTGGGCAAGCCGGGCGTGCCGCCGCCGGGCCGGGTACACGTGGTGGGCGGCGGGGCCATGGGCGGGGACATCGCCGCCTGGTGCGCACTGCAGGGGCTGCTGGTGACCGTGCAGGACCTGGACGCCCGGCGCCTGGCCAAGGCGGTGGGCCGGGCCGGGGAGCTGTTCCGGCGCAAGCTCAAGGACCCGCGCCTGGTCCAGGGCGCCCTGGACCGCCTGGTGCCGGACCTGTCCGGGGCCGGGGCGGCCCGGGCCGACCTGGTGATCGAGGCCATCTTCGAGGATCCGGACGCCAAGCGCGACCTGTACCGCCGCCTGGAGCCCCGCATGCGCCCGGACGCCATCCTGGCCACCAACACTTCCAGCATCCCCCTGGAGCGCCTGGCGGGGGCGCTGCAGCGGCCCGGGCGCTTCCTGGGGCTGCATTTTTTCAACCCGGTGGCCAAGATGCCCCTGGTGGAAGTGGTCGCCGCCCCGGGTGCCGATCCGGGCGCCCTGGACCGGGCCACCGCGTTCGTGGGCGCCATCCACCGCCTGCCCCTGCCGGTGAGGAGTTCCCCGGGCTTCCTGGTGAACCGGATCCTCATGCCCTACCTCATCGAGGCCATGACCCTGGTGGAGGAAGGGGTGCCCCCGGAGGCCGTCGACCGGGCCGCGGTGGCCTTCGGCATGCCCATGGGCCCGGTGCTCCTGGCCGACACGGTGGGCCTGGACATCTGCCTGTCCGTGGCCCGCATCCTGGGCGAGCCCTTCGGCGTCCAGGTGTCCCCCCGCCTGGAGCGGATGGTGGCGGAGGGACGCCTGGGCAAGAAATCCGGCCAGGGCTTCTACCGGTTCCGGAACGGCCGGCCCCAGGTCCCCCGGGGCCCCGATCCGGATCCCGGGGGCCCCGTCGAACAGCGCCTGATGCTGCGCCTGCTCAACGAGGCGGTGGCCTGCCTGCGGGAGCGGGTGGTGGCGGACGAGGACCTCCTGGACGCCGGCGTGGTCTTCGGCACCGGCTTCGCACCCTTCCGGGGCGGCCCTCTGCACTACAACCGCCAGGCCGGCATCACCGGCCAGGAGCGGCAGTTGAAGGCGCTGGAGGAGCGGTACGGAGCCAGGTTCTCCCCCGATCCGGGCTGGTCGTCGCTCTAGGCGGCTGTCCAAGCCACAGGTCCGGGTCCCCCCAAGGCGCCCGTGGTTCGTCGCCGCCGACGGGGTCGGCGGCGACGGGGGGAATCATCGGGGGACCTTCAGGCCCCGGCCCGGGTCCGCCCGGCCTTACGAAGACGGAGTGACGCTCATTTTCATGTCCAGCGGGTACACCGGATCCTCCATGATCTCCGGGGTGAGGAAGAACACGACCTCCTCGTTGTTGCTCTGCCTGGAGGTCGAGGAGAACAGCTTGCCCAGGACGGGGATGCGGGACAGGAACGGCAGCCCAGAGGTCGTGTTGTTGAGGGAATCCTGCTTGAGGCCGCCCAGGACGATCACTTCCCCCTTGAGGGCGCGCACCGTGGCCTGCTCCTCCACGGTGTCGATGATGGGGTACTGGGCCCCGTTGATCTCCTGGAATGACTGCAGGCTGGTGACCTGGGGATACAGGGTGAGGACCATGTCGTCGTCCAGGCCCACCTGGACCCCCACTTGCAGGTAGATGCCTTGCCGCTCGGTGGTCACATCGTAGGTCGCCTGGCCGGTGGCGGCCTGGGAGACGATCTTGGGATAGACGTACTTGACACCGCTGAGGATGAAGGCCTTCTCCCCGTCCAGCACCAGGAGGGTGGGGCTGGAGAGGGTCTTGGTCTTGCCGGTGGATTCGGCGGCGTTCAAGGTGGCGGTGAGGGACAGGGCCGAGTGGGTGAACTTGCCCAGGCTGAGGCCGTTCACCTGGGGCGATTGGCTGCTGGCGCCGGAGGCGGTGCTGTTGCCCACCTCGTTGGACGTCCATTGGATGCTGTCCATCCAATCCACGCCCAAGGTGCGGGCGAACGTGGTGTTCATCTCCATGATCCGCACCTTGACCCGCACCTGCTTGCGGGGCCGGTCGAACTTGCGGGCCAGGGCCAGGGCCCGGCGCACGAACGAGATCTTGCCGCTGAACGCCACGTCGTGGGTGCGGAAGCTGATGTCCACGGCGGCGAGGGAATGGATGCCATTGTCGGTGGTGCCCCCGCTGCTCTCCACCGCTGGCGTCAGGAAGGCCGGCCCCAGGGTCACCTTGATGTTTTCCGTCCCCAGGAGGTCGGTGATGGATTTCGCCAGGGTCCCGGCGTCGATGCGCCGGCAGCGGTACGCGGCTTCCACGACTTCGTCGGGATTGTCGGCGTTGGGAAAGCGCAGTTTCAGGTCGATGGGCAGGCCCACCATGTAGCCGTCCTCAACCTTCACGTAGTCCAGGTCGGCGGCCAGCAGGAGGCGTTTCAGGGCCTTCTCGAAAGGCAGGTTCTTGAAGTGCACCGAGACCATGGACGAGTACCGGTCCAGGAAGGCCAACGGCTGGTTGGCCCGGCGGGCGAACTCCTCGATCAGGTTCTCGGCGTCCTGGCGGGAGGCGTCCAGGGAATAGAGGGGTTCCCCGGCCGTGGTGGGCGGGGCCGCGACCTGCGCCGCTTCGGCAGCCGGCGGCGGGCCTGCCGAAGGCGGAGGGCTCCCGTCCTGCGGGGCCGGCGCGGCGTCCGCCTGGGCAGGCGGAGCGTCTCCGCCCGGCGGATTCGGCGCGGGGTCCGCCTGGGCAACGACCGCGGGCCCAGGCCTGGCTGGGGCCGGCATGCCCGCCAGCACGGCGGCCCAGGGGACCAGGACGAACACACAGCGGTGCAAGGATTTCATGAGGGCCTTGACATCACATGAAAATCTCCGGGTCGGGGTCGGGCAGCCTGGGAACAACCCGGAGGGGAAACGAAATGATCTGGGGGCGCGTCAGGGCTCCTTCATGAACTCCGCCGGGGTCTCCAGGGCACCGAAGACAACCGCTCAGGCCCCTGCCGGCTGGGACAAGGGCTCTGGACTGGACCAGTCGATTGGTCGATAGAAGTTAAGGGAAAACGGGATCTCTGTCAATAATCATTTATAAATCAATGTCATGATTTTGGCATAAATCAAGCAAATCAAAGATGATTTGTTATGATCCTATTATTTTTCATTTGATGGATTGCACTTCCAGGCCAGGCTCCATTCTTTCCGCCCGACCCCGGCAGCCCATGGCCCTCGGAACTCCTCCAACTCAGCCCCATCGATCCCTGGACGCGAACGCGTTCAGGGATCGATGAACCAGAGCGCGATGGCGGGGCCCGGACCCGGTCCTATTCCGCTTCCTGGACTTTGCCGATCGTGACCGACTCCACACCCCGGACCCGGTCCGACAGATGCACCAGGAGGCCCATGACGATGGCCACCACGGTGGCCAGGGCCATGCCCTTGAGCTCCACCGTGCCCAGGTTCACCTTGGCGCCGCTGACTCCCACCACGAAGGTGATGGCGCTGAGGATCAGGTTGGCGGGCTTGGTGTAGTCCACCTTCTTCTCAAGGATCATGCGGATCCCGGCCGCGGCGATGACGCCGAACAGCAGGATGCAGATGCCGCCCATGACCGGCACCGGGATGCTGCGGATCAGGGCGCCGACCTTGCCTACGAAGGAGACCAGGACGGCGATCACCGCCGCGCCGCCGATCACCCACACGCTGTACACCCGGGTGATGGCCATGACACCGATGTTTTCCCCGTAGGTGGTGTTGGGGGTGGCGCCCACCAGGCCGGAGAGCACGTTGGAGATGCCGTCGCCCAGCAGGGAGCGGTGCAGGCCCGGATCCTCCATGAGCTCGCGGCCCACCACGCTGCCGGTCACCACTAAGTGGCCCACATGCTCAGCCAGCACCACCAGGCAGGCCGGGAAGATCACCAGGATCGCCTGGAGGCTGAACACCGGCTTGTAGAAGTGCGGCGCCGCGATCCAGGGGGCCGCGGCCACGGCACCGAAATCCACCAGGCCCATCGCCATGGACAGCAGGTAGCCCACCACCACGCCCACCAGCACCGGGATGACGGTGAGGAAGCCCCGGGCGAACAGGGACACCAGCACGGCCACCACCAGGGTGCCGACGGACACCAGCAGGGTGATCCCATGGTTGGCCGGCAGGGGGCCGGGGCCGTTCACCAGCCCGGCCATGCTGGCGGCCACCGGGGCCAGTTCCAGGCCGATCACCGCCACCACGGCGCCCATGGCCGCCGGGGGGAAAATGATGTCCAGCCAGCGGGTGCCCGCCTGGCGCACGATGAGGGAGACGAAGATGAAGAAGAGGCCGAACACGATGAACCCGCCCTGGGCCGCCGAGTACCCGCCCAGCGCCGGCACCGCCATCACCGCCATCACCGGGGCGATGAAGGCGAAGCTGGAGCCCAGGTAGGCGGGGATCCGGCCGCGGGTCACCAGCAGGTAGGTGAGGGTGCCGACGCCGTTCATGAGCAGGGACGTGGAGGGGTCCACCTTGAACAGGAACGGCACCAGCACGGTGGCGCCGAACATGGCGAACAGGTGCTGGAGGCTCAGGGGGATGCCTTGGAAGAGGGGAACCTTCTCCTCCACCTGGATGATGCGCAGACCGCGGTCTTGGGCTTGCAAGGTCGTCCCCATGATTTCTCCATTTGCCGTTGGTGTGCCCCCATTTTGGCATGGGTGCACGCGCTCGGGCCAGTCCGCTAATAACGGTATTTTATTGCTAACCTCAGGTCAACCGCGTCCCGCTGGATGCCTGTCACAAGTCCCCCGGACGGCCCGGGGAGGGTCCTCTTCCCCCGTGCCCAGGCATGCCGTCCGGGAACCCGGGTCGGCCAGAGCGGGAAGGGCACCGATGCTTGGTTGAAAACCGAGTCACCTGCCCAAAATTTAATGATTTTTAGGGTTGCATGGGAAAATCCAATCATTAATCTTTAGTTATGGATCAAGGTTTCATTGGTGGTTCTGCTCCCATGAGGTTGCCTCTGGAGCAGGTGACGCCCGTGCTGGACCTGTGCTTCCCCATCATCCAGGGCGACGTGCTGGAGGTGGACCACGGGCACGCCCTGTTCCTGGCCTTGAGCGCCGCCTGCGCGGACCTCAAGCGGGTGCCGGGCCTGGGGGTCCACGCGGTGCGTGGCATCCTTGGCGAACGGAAGGGCGACCTCCTGCTCCTGGACGGCTCGGAGGTGCGGTTGCGCATCCCCGCTGGCTCCGCACCGCTGCTCCAGCGCCTGGCCGGCACTTCCCTGAACGTGGGGGGCCGGGGGATCCGCCTGGGAGAGCCGCGCCTGCAGCTGCTGACACCCGCTTCGGACCTCTGGGCGCGCACCGTCACCATCCATTTCCAGAACCCGGTCAGGAGCGCCGCCCAGGCCCAGCTGGAGCGGCGCTTCGCCCAGGAGTTCCCCTGGGGTTGTTTCCGCATCCTGCGCGCCCGCAACATCCGCATCGAGGGCCGGCAGCTGCTGGGTTTCGAGACGGCGGTGCGCAACCTGTCCCCCCAGGCCAGCCTGCTGCTCCAGGGCCAGGGCTTCGGGGGGAGGAGGGCGCTGGGCTGCGGGTTGTTCGTGCCCATCCCGGCGGCGGCCCGGCGCAAGGCGAGCTAGAAAAGCCGCCCCACCAGCGCCGCCACGGCGGTTTCCACCCGCAGGATGCGTCCGCCCAGGTGGACCGGGCGGCAGCCGCTGCGGGCGAGCAGGTCCACCTCCGCAGGGATGAACCCCCCCTCCGGGCCGATGACCAGGGTCACCGGCCCGTCGACGCCCCGGGGGCAGGCTTCCGGGGCGCCCGGATGGGCCAGCAGCGCCAGGGTGCCCGCCGACAGACCGGGCAGCTCGTCCTCGGCGAAGGGGCGCAGCAGGCGGCGCAGGTGCAGTTCCGGCAGGCGCGTGTCCCGGGCCTGTTCCAGGCCCAGAAGACGCTGCAGCAGCAGGTTCGCCTCGGCCATGCGCGGGCTGCTCCAGTAGCTCTTCTCCACCTTCCAGGCGTTCACCAGGTAGATGCGGGCCGCGCCGAGGCTGGCGGCCGCGGCCAGGGTGCGGTTAAGCACCTTGGGGCGGGGCAGGGCCAGCACCAGGGTGAGGGGCAGCTTGGGGGGCGGCGGCTGGTCCAGGACCACCTCCAGGTCCAGGGCCTCCCCGTCGAGGGCCACGACCCGCCCCCGCCCCAGGGGGCCATCCAGCAGGCCCACCGCCAGCTCCGATCCCGCCGCGGCCCGGTGCACCTCGGTGACGTGGCGCAGCCGCCGCCCGGTGATGCGCACCCGGCCGGGGGCCAGGAAATCCTCCGGCAACAGCACCAGCAGGTTCATGCCCGCCACCGGCCCAGGGCCATATCCCCTCCCCAGCCATCATAGGCCCGGGGTCCCGGAGCCTGATAAGCTGGAGCGTCATCGAGCTTGGAGACCTACGTGAAAATCCTCATTCTGGGCGTGAACGGCTTCGTGGGCTCCCACCTGGTGGAGCGGGTGCTGCGGGAAACCCACTGGGAAGTGTTCGGGATGGACCTGGGCACCCACAAGATCGCCGAGTTCCTCGACCACCCCCGCTTCCAGTTCGTGGAGGGCGACATCTCCATCAGCAAGGAATGGATCGAGTACCACGTGAAGAAATGCGACGTGGTGCTGCCCCTGGTCGCCATCGCCACCCCCAAGATCTACGTGACCGATCCCCTGCGGGTGTTCGAGCTGGATTTCGAGGAGAACCTGAGGATCATCCGCCAGTGCGTCAAGTACCGGAAGCGGGTGGTGTTCCCCAGCACTTCCGAAGTCTACGGCATGTGCCCGGACCCGGAGTTCGACGAGGAGACCTCGCCCCTGGTCACCGGCCCCATCCCCATGCAGCGGTGGATCTACAGCACCTCCAAGCAGCTCCTGGACCGGGTGATCTGGGGCTACGGCTTCCGGGACGGGCTGCGGTTCACCCTGTTCCGGCCCTTCAACTGGATGGGACCCAAGCTGGACAGCCTGAACACCGCCAAGGAAGGCTCCTCCCGCCTGGTGACCCAGTTCGCCTGGAACCTGTTCAACGGCGAGCCTCTCAAGCTGGTGGACGGGGGCGGCCAGCGGCGCTGCTTCTGCGACGTGGAGGACGCCATGGACGGGCTCATGGCAGTGCTGCGCAACGAGGGCGGCAAGGCCGACGGCCGCATCTTCAACATCGGCAACCCGGCCAACGATTACAGCGTCAAGGAGATCGCCCAGATGATGCTGGAGATCTGGCGGGACCACCCGTTCCGCCGGGAGCGGGGCACCCCCCTATCGGAGATCGTGGAGGAATCCAGCGGCGCATTCTACGGCAAGGGCTACCAGGACGTGCTGGTGCGCACCCCGAACATCCGGCGCATGCGGGAGACCTTCGGGTTCCAGCCCAAGGTGGGCATCCAGGAGGCCTTGCGCAAGTCCCTTGACTTCTTCGTGGAGGAGCACAAGGCCATGGAAAAGGTCGTCGAGACCGAATGACCCGCAAGGAACGCTGGCGACTCCTTTGCATCTGGTTCTTCCTGGGACTCGCGCCCCTGTTCCTGAGACCCCTCTGGGAACCGGACGAGGCCCGCTACGCCGAGATCCCCCGGGAGATGCTGGCCCTGGGGGACTGGCTCGCTCCGCACCTCAACTACGTGCTGTACTTCGAAAAGCCGCCCCTGCAGTACTGGCTCTCGGCGGGGTGCATGCGCCTGTTCGGCCTGCATGCCTTCGCGGCGCGCCTGCCCTTGGCTCTGGCGACCCTCATCAGCCTCTGGTGCGCCTGGTGCCTGGCCCGGCGGCTGGGGGCCCGGCAGCCCCTCTGGGCCGCCTTCATGGCGGCCACCGCCATCCTCTGTTATGTGTGCGGGCAGATCCTCACCCTGGACGCCCTGTTCGCCGCCCTCCACGTGCTGGCCCTGGTGGCCGGGATCGAGGCGGTGGCGGACCGGTGCCGGGGGCGGTCCGGACGGGGATGGAGCCTCCTGGCCTTCGCCGCCCTGGCCCTGGCCACGCTCACCAAGGGCCTGGCGGCCCCGGTCCTGGTGGGCATGACCCTCATCTGCTCCCTGCCCTGGGCCTGGAAGGACCGCCGGCTGCGCTCGGCCCTGGGGCGCACCCTGCTGGACCCCGTGGGCTGGCTGGTGTTCCTGTGCCTGGCCGGGCCCTGGTTCGTGCTGGTGGACCGGGCCCACCCGGGCCAAGCCTCCTTCTTCTTCCTGCACGAGCACTTCGCCCGGTTCACCAGCCACGTGCACGCCCGGGAAGGCTCCGAGAACCCCATCCTGGACAAGCTCTACTTCCTGGGCATCCTGGCGCCGGGGCTGGTGCCCTGGCTCAGCGCCGCCGTGACCGGGCTGCGCCGGGGCTTCGCCTTCCTGGGCCATGCGGGGCCGGCGTCGGACCAGGCCACCCTGCACCGGTGGACCGTGGCCGCGGCGCTCCTGGGCGCGGTCTGGCCCCTGGCCTTCTACACCGTTTCCGGCTCCAAGCTGCCCCCGTACATCCTCCCGGTGATGGTGCCCATCCTGGCCCTGGCCTGCGCCTTCGAGCGGGACGGGGAGGAAGGCCGGGCCCTGGCCCGGTGCGGGAAGGAACTCCTGGTGCTGGGCCTCCTCCTGGCGCTGGCGGGCCCGTTCCTGCTCAAGGAGCGGGCCGGGCTGGGCTGGGTCCTGGGCACCGGCGCCGCCTTCGCCATCCTGGGCTGCTGGGCCATCCGCCCCGCGGGCCTGACTCCGGCCCGGTGGATGACCGCCGTGGGGGCGGTCCTGCTCCTGCTCACCGTGGCGGCCCAGGGCGCCGCCGGGGCCGGGAAGGGGGTCGAGGCCCTGGTGCGCCGGGCCCCCGCGGATGCCCAGTGGATCAGCTGCGGCAACTACTACCAGGGCATTCCCTTCACCAGCGGGCAGCGCACGGCGGTGGTGGCGGGGACCGGCGAACTGGCCTACGGCCGGGACCACCTGCCCGTGGACGAGCGGGAGCGCTGGTTCCAGGAGGATCCCAAGGCCTTCACCCCCCTGGCCCTGCGGTTGCGCTCCGAGAACCCCCAGCGCCCGGTGTGGGCCCTGGTGGACAAGGGCACCTGGCGGGACCTCCCCGACGCCCAGCGCCAGGCCTGGGAAGCCCGGGCGGCCGCCCCGCAGTGCCTGCTGGTGCGGTTGAGGTGACGGCCAGGCTTCCGCCTCCGGATCGAGCGCCGCGGGGCCTTCTATTTTGCAGACACCCTCTAAGAGGGTGTCTGCAAAATAAATTGACAAAGTACAAAAATAGTCACATCCTTGCTTAACAGGCAAAGGAGGTGGCCATGGAGGAGGTTCACCGAGGTCCCGGCCGGCCCAAATCACTTACCGCCGAGGAACTGCTGGTATTGAAGGAAATGGTTGAAGCAAGGCCAGATATTTCGCTGCGGGACCTGGTCCGAGTTCTGGTGGAGCGTTGCGGCAAACACGTTGCGCCCATAACCGTGTCTCGTGGTTTGAAGGAGCTCGGAATACGTAAGGCACC
>Ga0326728_10008808_pt1 | contig 24737 bp, 21 predicted proteins | sample MB3enrmetagenome_FD_207602 | JGI IMG/M metagenome (GOLD analysis project Ga0326728, IMG submission 207602) | Lab enriched peat soil microbial communities from McLean, Ithaca, NY, United States - MB31MN | ecosystem: Environmental > Terrestrial > Soil > Wetlands > Peat | place: USA: New York... | reverse complement strand
TCCCAGTCTGTGGGAAGCAAGCTCAGTAGAACACTCCAATCCTCGTCCATGACCGGCATGCCTAAGCTTAACGAATTTGAGCTGCTTAAGCAATCGTTATCTTAGCGCTTATGGGCGTCCGCCCCACTTGCGCGGGAGTCAGGAGGAGTCTGTGTTGAGTGATTTGCTGTATCGGCTGCGAGCGCTGATTCGACGGAGGGCGGTCGAAGGTGAGATGGCGGAGGAGCTGCGGTTTCATCTGGAGCGGCAGGTGGAGAAGTATGTGGGCTCGGGGCTGACGCGGGCGGAGGCGGAGCGGCGGGCGCGGATGGAGTTTGGGGGAGTGGAGAGCGTCAAGGAAGAGTGCCGGGAGGCGTGGGGCGTGCAGTTGATCGAAACGCTATTGCAGGATTTACGTTACGGGCTGCGCATGATGCGAGGGCACCGGGCGTTTACGGCGATGGCTGTGCTGCTTATTGCGTTGGGGATCGGGGCGAGCACTTCGATGTTCAGCCTGGTTGCGGCGAGTGTCCTCAAGCGAGCTCCGTTCTCGGACCGCTTGGTCTATCTTTGGCGGTTCGAGAAGCCGCAAGGAGAATTCCATAGCCGGTTGCCGCTCGATGTGATAGAGATCCGCGATCAATCCCGAAGCATCGAGCAGTTTGCCGCTTACCGGCCCGAGTGGTTCCTGGTGAACGGGACGGAGCGCGTCTACGGATACTACGTGGAGGCGAACTGGCTTACCGCACTGGGTGCGACACCGGCTCGCGGCCGCAACTTTCTGCCCGAAGAAGAGCAGAGCGGCCGCAGCGATGTTGCCATTCTGACCGACACACTCTGGAAGCGGATGTTCAACGGGAAGCCGAACGTTGTGGGTAGCCGGATCAGGGTACAAGACAGGGCATGGACGATTATTGGAATTCTGCCAGCGGGCTTTGACTTCGACAAAGCGGAGCTGTTCGCGCCGCTGGTGGTGGACGGACCGACCCAGGATCCGTGGTTGTTCGCCCTTGCGAACCTGCGGCCGGGCATCAGCGTGGAGGGGGCGCAAGGCGAGCTCGATTCGACCTTTGCGGGGCTGGCCCGGCGCGATCCGACGAACTGGAGGAACTCGCGCCTGGAACTGGTGACGCCCGCGATGCAGATTGCCTACGGCTGCGGCCCAACGTGCATGCAGGCGCACGAAGGAATCTGGCTGCTATTCGGAGCAGTCGGAATGGTGACGCTGATGGCGTGTGCCAACGTGGCGAACCTGCTGTTGGCTCGCTCGGTAGGGCGGCGGCGCGAGTTCATAATCCGCGCTGCGATTGGATGCAGCGGGCCACGTCTGGTACGGCAGAGTTTGACGGAGACCATGCTGCTGTTCTGTTTTGGTGGGGCGGCGGGAGTCCTGATGGCGTGGTGGTCGAAGACGCTATTGGCGAGGATCGCCGCCGCTTACATGGAGACGGCGGAGATCCAATTGGACGGCCGCGTTCTGGCATTCAGCGCCGCGGCGACGCTTTTGACCGGTCTGCTATTCGGATTGCTGCCTGCACTGAGGGCATCCAAGGGGCTCATGAGAGGCGGGCTTCAGGAAGTGAGCGGGGCTACTGCGGCTCCGGTGCGGCGTAATCTTACCAGGCGTTTACTCGTCAGTTCAGAGTTTGCCCTGGCGCTTGTGATCCTGATCGGGTTTGGGCTGTTGCTGCGCAGTTTCCTTTACGTCGAATCGATTCCGGTCGGCATCCGGACGGATCGGCTGCTCACAGTGGGTACGAGCCTCGCCGGGCCAAGATACAAGGACGAAGCGGAGAGAGTCTCTTTCGCGCGCAGACTGCTGGATGACGTGCGCCGGATTCCAGGCGTTGAGTCGGCAGCGTTAACCAGCAGCCTACCCCTGACCGGCGCGGACGCAACCAATGTTCAGATTGAAGGCATTCCATCCGCTGGAGCGGGTGGGACGGAGGTCCGGTACATATCGGCGAGCCCGGAGCTATTCAGCACACTTGAGATTCCGCTTCTGGAAGGCAGGACGCTTTCGGTGCAAGACACCAAAACCGCTGCGCCTGTGGTGGTGATTAACAGAACGATGGCGCGGATGTTTTTTCCGAACGGGACGGCGGTGGGGCGGCGGATGCGGGTGGTTCCGGCAGGCGAGCAAAACAGACCTCCGGCATGGCGAGAAATCGCCGGAGTGGTGGCCGACGTCCGCCAACGAAACCTCGAAGAGGACTCGCGTCCTGTTTTCTACCAGCCCTACTTGCAAGGTCTGGAAAGCGATCTGAATGTGGTGGTGCGGGTGCGTTCGCAGACAGATATGCCGCATGTGGCACAGGCGCTCCGTGGAGTGGTTCGTGAAGCCGATCCACAGCAGCCATGGGATGAAGTGAAATCCATGCAACGGATTATTTACGAGTCGGAGTCGCTGTCGCTGCGGCGGCCGATAGTCCGTGTGCTCGGCGCATTTGGTTTGCTGGCGGTGATCCTCGCCGCGGCAGGGCTTTACGCGGTGCTGTCTTATTCAGTGACGCAGCGCACGCGCGAGATTGGGATCCGGATGGCGCTCGGCGCAAGCCGCTGCCAGGTGCTTCGGCAGATTGCGCTGGATACGTGCAAGTCAATCAGTCCGGGGGCAGTCATCGGTATTGCGAGCGCGTACTGGCTGAGTGCGTTGCTGCCGACCGGCCATATCGGGTGGAGCGGGTCCGGCGTGTTTCTATACGGGGTCTCGAGGGCGGATACAGTTACCTATGTGGCAGTGGCGGCGGCATTGAGTGCCATCTCCGTCATTGCAGCCTTGATACCGGGCAGGCGGGCAATGAAGATTGATGCGGCGGCAGCACTGCGGCACGAGTGAGTGTCTGAGGGGGAAATATGCTGAGTGACCTGCTCTGTGGACTGCACTGCGAAGTGAGGGCTGGCGTGGTTCGGACGCTAATAGTGGTGTTTCGAGCACGTAGCTCAGATGGATAGAGCAGTCGCCTCCTAATCGCGACGCACCGCTCCAACGAGTCCATCCTTTCTTAGCTTTGTCAATGGCTTAGGGAATCTGCTTTTCGCTCAAAAGTATCCCGAGCCAGTTGAACGGATGGGGTTTTGATACAGTTTTGATACAGGGAAAAACGGTCAAAACCGGGTCGAAGAAGCATCCTTTGTGAAGCGTTAGCCTCCCGGCGCGTTGGGTCGGCCGGCCACTAAGATCCCGAATACATAGAACCAGTTGTCGGATGCTAAGTATTTTCAATAACTTGGCGAGTGTTTTGATACAGTTTTGATACAGCGAACGCGTAGTCGGAGAAAGCATCTGGTCAGTCAGTTCGGCGGGAACGTCAATCGGATCACAGTCGTTTGATCGTCGGTGTTCGAGTTCCCTCCCAGCGATATTCAAAATGGGCGTCAGGGCGGACGTTGCCAACTAAAGCAGGACGGAAACAGGCGATGCACTCGCCACCGGGTCGGCGGACGCTTCGATACAGTACTCTGTTCGAACCATTGTTCAGCAATTCGCGCGCAAACCTCTGAGATGCTGCATAGCTTACCGGGTCGTGTAATGGCAAATTCTCCGGTAGGTCTGGTCGCACATCATGGAAAACCGCGTCGAAGGCTGCCAGGTAGAGTCTCATTTGCACCCGCGTCTCAAGCACCCCGATTTCCAGTAGCTCCGCCGTCCGGTGATAAATAGCCTCTGCATGTGCCGTATCCAAAGACGTGCTCGCATACCACGCTCCTCTGTCAGGTCCATTGAACCGTCCTCCGCCAGGGCGCGGGTGGCAAAAGGCAGCCATAATCACCGTGGCCATTGGCTTTCCGACGACCCATTCATCGGGTGGAATCGTGTGCAGGACTCCCAATTCGGTCGAAATCCGGTCATTGGTCCAACTTTCCAGTTCGAAGATGAAGGGCAGGTCTTCTGGGCTTGACACTCTGTCGAGAATGCCGACGACCGGATATCGGCTTGGTACCAGCCGGCAAGCGTCTTGCAACTGAACAGCGGTCTCTGGCGGACTCCGTTTCACGTGCCGCGCCTGCCGTCCAGTAGCCGCCGCACCTGATACAGGCCATCCATGCCACCTTCCGTCATCAGCGCGAGAGCCGGTCTTCCACCGAACAAGGCGTTGGCGTTCGGCAGTTTTACCCAGCGGTCGGCGAGAGCAGGTTCGGGGTAAAGAATGTGCAGAGCCTTATAGATGCCAAGCACGAGCGAGATGCGCATCAGCATGTCGTAGCTCAGAGTGCCGATCTGCCCGGCCTTGTACTTGTAGAATGTCGATTCAGGCGGCCAGCCGAGCAGAGCCCGTGCCTCCTCAATGCTTAGCTGCCATGCCTGCGCTACGTTGAGGAAGGTGCGTATCGCGGGGCCGGACATTTTTCGGCGGACGGCGGGGTCTCGCCGCTGCTCCGGTACTACTTGGGGCATTGCCGGTTGTCTCGCTCGTCGCACCCGCGACTCCATATTTGGAGTATGAGCTATATTTTGAGAGGAGTCAATCGGTAACCCCCTCGTGCTCTTGACACTCTCGGCTTGAAAAACTCGGCCAATCTCCCAGCGCCTGCGCTGCAGCTGAGCCCCAATAGACGCGGTCGAGCCAAGCCTAGCCGCCAAGCCGGGCCGGGTGGTCCATGGCAGAGGTGCCCAAACTACAGCGGACTGGGGAGCTTACGCCGCTTACGCCGGCAGCACGCCGCATCCACGATCGATTTCGGGGTATCATCGGGATTCAAGGATTCGAGTCTAAAGACGAGCCCGCGTAGGGATGTGTTCCTATGCTGGCGTCCGCCATCCATATTCGCCAGTGAACATTCTTGGTATTTCTAGCTGGTTTCATGATTCCAGTGCAGCACTACTTCTTGAAGGCGAGCTTGTGGCTTATGCCGAAGAAGAGCGGTTCAATCGTGAAAAGCACACCAATGCTTATCCACTGCGCTCCACCGATTGGGTTCTGGCTTCCAATAAGATGACCCTGGATGATATCGACGAGGTTGTATTTTACGTCAATCCAGCCAGATATCTGTGGACCGGCCTCAAGGCGGTAATGTCTCACCTGCCGTACTCCCTCAATCTTGCCCGCCGTAATGCCGCAACAATGCCGCCCGTGGAGCGAATCTGGCGTCTCTTACGGTTGAAGTCGACCCTTTGCCGGAACCACAACGCCAAAGGCAAGTTTAAGCTCGTCTTCCTGGATCACTACAGGACACACCAGGCGAGTGCATTTTTCGCCTCGGAGTTCAACGATGCGGCAATCCTCACCATGGATTTTGCCGTAGATGGCACCACCGAAGTCATTGCTCGTGGCCAGGGGCTCGACATTGATGACAAAATTAAGCACCGGCTGCCCCACGGCTTTGCCATCATTTACGCCGCCATCACGCATGTCCTGGGTTTCAAATGGTACGACGAATATAAAGTGATGGGGATGGCCGCTTTTGGAGAACCGCGTTACCTCGATCAGATCCGGCAGCTTTATCATTACGACGAGATGACCGGCCGGTTGGAACTGGACCTCGATTACTTCCAGTTTCAACAAGCGGGGCGCTCCAGCCTATTCTCGGCGAAGATGGCCGGTCTATTCGGTCCGCCTAGAAATCCTGATGATCCGATCACGCAGCGCGAATACGACCTGGCTGCGTCATTGCAGGCGGCCGTGACTCAATATGGTCTAGCTATGGCGTCTTTGGCGAGAAAGGTCACTGGTTCACGCAATTTATGTCTGGCGGGAGGTGTTGCGCAGAACTGCTTGATGAATCAGGCGATTTGCGAATCGGGAACATTCGCGCGTGTTTTTATCCAGCCCCTTGCCGGGGATGTGGGCGGCTCACTAGGCGGAGCCCTGTATCAGTATCATGCCGTTCATGGAAAGCCGCGGAAGTACGTGATGCGTCATCTCTACCTAGGGCCAGATTACGCGAGTACCATCCCCGCGTGGGAACGGCAGTTCGGTTTGAAAGAACGCCTGTCGCCTTGTTGGCAGGCTGAGGTTGCGAGGGCGATTGCAGAAGGTGCAGTCGTCGGCTATTTCGGCGGACGCATGGAAGCCGGTCCTCGTGCATTGGGTGCCCGCTCCATTCTCGCCGACGCGCGCCGTCACGACATGAAGGACATTCTCAACTCGCGCGTGAAGCACCGTGAGCATTTCCGGCCCTTCGCGCCTTCGGTGCTGGCAGAGGAGGTCGACACAGTTTTCGAATCTTTACCCGCCTGCGATTCACTCGACTATATGATCACGACAATGTCCGTTCGGCCCCAATGGAAAGACAAGGTTCCGGCCATTACGCACAACGATGGGACGGCACGCGTTCAGGCGGTGCGTCGAGAGTACGCGCCCGATTTCCACGCCATCATCTCTCATTACCAAACGCTGACCGGTGTGCCGTTGGTGATTAATACATCCTTTAACGACAACGAGCCGATCGTCTGCACTCCCGAAGACGCCATCCGCTGTTTCCAGCGTACTAAGATCGACCTGTTGGTCCTTGGTTCCAGGCTCTATTTCCGTGGTGACAATTCACATGCCGTCCACGGCTAAAGTCAGCCCCGCCCGCACGGCCCAGCGGTGTGTCGCCTGTGACGGTGCTCTGGAAGTTTCTCCAGCGGTTCGTATCGATAGCTTTCAACTCTTCCTTTGTCGGTCGTGCCGCACCTGGAATCTAGTACCACGTCCAGAAGAAGCAATCCAGTGTGCCTTTCACGATTCCGAAAGCTATTACGAACACCCCTACTTGGAGCATCGGCGGGCCAATCTGACGGCCGTCGATCGTCGTTGCGCCTCCCTCTTTAGGAGGATTGGGCAGTTTACCGATCTGGCGGCTTTGCGCGGGAACCGGGTTTTGGACGTCGGTTGCGACACAGGCCAATTCATCTCTTCCGCGGCACGACAGTTCGGAATCCTGCCAGTCGGGGTGGATGTGGCTGGCCTCGCCATTAGAGGGGCCCGGTCCGCCGGTGTGGACGCGTACCATTGCACCCTGGAGCAGGCGCCGGCCCACCTGCGGGACTTTCCGGTAATTACGGCGATCGATGTCATCGAACACGTTTCCTCTCCGCGCTCCTTCTTTCAGGCCTTGTTCGAAAGGTTGCGCCCGGGCGGCGTGGCGTACGTGGAAACACCGAATGTAGACTCCTATGTGTATCGTCTCGGCCGGCTTCTCTGCGGCCTTACTGGTGGTCGCCCGGAGGCGACCCTGCGACGCCTCTTCCCGCAAGAGCACATTCAGTATTACAGTGCGGGAGGGCTCGCCCGAGTTACGCAGTCCTGCGGTCTCCGCGTCTTGACGCAGGAATCCAGATTGCTGCCCCCATCTGAGATCGCCGTGGGGCGCGTGACAAGGTTAGTGCTCGGCGCGTTACAGAGTGCCGACTATCTTTCCGGGGAAAAGATCCTCCGCTGGGCGGTTTTGCAACGTTCCGCTGTTTGAAAGATTCATGCGGGAAAACGAGGATTTCCCGCCCAAGTTCGTTATAATCTCCAAAACACGTCAGAAAGAGACAGACAGCAGAAATGCAACCTCTCCGGGTTCTGATCAACATTCCGATTCTCAATGAAATTGAGATCATTGAGCGGCTGGTGAACCGGGTTACCAGTGCTCTCGAGGGCTACGATTATGTGCTGTTGATCGTGGACGATGGCAGTACGGACGGCACCATCGAATATCTGAACGGAATCATTCCGCAATCTCGCGGGCGCATTGTGCTGCTGCCACGAAAGAAGATGTACCAGGGATGCCAGCGCGGCGCAGCGCTTCTGGCGGGCCTTAAATGGGGTCTCAGTCACGGCCCCTTTGACATTTTTGTGGAAATGGATGGGGATCTGTCCCACTTGCCCGAAGAGCTGCCCAAAGGGTTGGAAGCGATTGCCGAGAATCGGGGAGATGTCGCCGTGGCGTCGAAATATGTTCAGGGTAGCGAAATCAGCGGGCGATCCTTCGGGCGGACGCTGATCAGTATCGTTTGCAACATTGCTGTACGTAGCGTTATTCGGTGGGGGATTCGCGACTTCAGCAATGGCTACCGTTTCTACAATGCGCACGCCGCGAAGCTGGTGCCGCAATACAGGATTCGTTATGGCAGCCCGATCTACTTAACAGAAGTGATGGCCATTTGGCTCTCCAATGAACTGCGCATCATTGAGATTCCCGGTCACTATGTGGGCCGCAACGACGGCTGGTCAAAAGTGCGGCTGATCGATTATGTGAAGGCTTGCATTGGTGTCATTGAGGTCGGCCTCCGCTATCGCTGCACTGGATTCAAAAAGCTAGCGCAGTCGGAACCGCCCTTTACCCGTCTACCTGTGGCGTCGTCTGCACCCTCAGCGCACGCCCTCGAAAAGCAAGATGGATAAAATCTCGCTGGTCCGGGAGTTCTGGAATGAGACCCCGTGTGACGGGCAGCCTAATTATGCTTTGCGATCGCGCTTCCGATACAACAAGGATGCTTGGCTAATTCCGATCTTGGAAGGAATCGCCGCAAACCATAGCAATATTCTCGAGGTTGGCTGCGGGCAGGGGACCGATGGCATCACTTTGTGCAGTTTGCTGCGGTCTGGAAGCCGTTATATAGGCGTGGATATCTCTGAAGTGAGCTTGGCAAGCGCGCGTGCGGCCGCCGCGGATTTGGGCGGCGCTCTGCCCGTAGCTCCGGTCTTCCGCGTGGAGAACGCGGAGCATTTGAGCTTTCCGGACAACTATTTCGATTGTGTCGTATCGGTCGGGGCTCTGCATCACAGCGACAGCACTGAGCGCGCTATCGCCGAAGTGAGACGCGTATTGGTGCCCGGCGGCTCCGCGTTCGTCTTCCTTTACCGCACCGTCTCCCCAAGACTTCTGCTCGCTCACGCCTTGCGGGCGTTGCAAGCCGCGCTCGATGCTCTTCTCCGCACGAACCGGGTCCTGTACCGGTGGGCCCGCGCGTTAGGCGTCGGAGACCGCTGGGGCACAGCTATCTATGAGTGTTTTGGAGCGCCTATCTTGCGCAGCTATACACGGCGTGGTATGCAAACGCTATTTCGGGACTTTGCGTCGGTTCAGCTGACCTCAAATGGACCGCATATCTTTGCTAGTAACACCCCTTGCCGCTCTCGGTCGTTGACTGCCGAAATTCTTGGTTATCTGTGGTTGGCCGAAGCCGTGAAGGGATGATAGGCCTCCGTTGTTTTTCCGCATTCTGGTTTTGGCGTGTACCTGTGCAAGCAGCGAACGACCAAAGAAAGGAACTGAACCAGCGTGGAACAGCTATGGTTGAATAGGTTTCGCCGGGCGGCTAACGCTCTGCTGTTGCTCACGATTGCTTTGGGCTGCCTGCTCGTCCTCCAGAAGAGTTTCCACTTTATCAATAAGGGGCCGTTACTCAACGTCGATGACAGCATCCCCAACGTAGCCGTAGCCTTGGCGGAACACGGCCGGTATGGCTTTCTCTCGAGCCCAACGCAAGGGCTTCATGAGGTCGACCGGACGCACGCCTTTTTCAACTATGGCCCCCTGTATTTCTATTTCGCGGCGGCACTCACTTGGTTGATGGGGCCGTCGCTTGTCATGTACCGGATGATGCATCCACTTGGTCTCGTCGGTATTGTATTGGCATCGCTATTCGCTCTGAAGCGCTTCTCCCTCGTTGGACCGGCGCTGTTCGCAGTGGCGATATTCGACATCTATCTGCAGTCACATTGGCCGATAGCGCGCCCGGACATCATGGTTTCCGTTTGTGTCGCGTTGATGCTCATTTTCGCCGGACATGCAGTCGAACGGGGCGATCAGCTAAGTTGGTTTGCCGCGGGCTTTTTTGCGTGTAGCGCCGTGACCACCCATCAAATCGCCGCCGTTCTGGTGCCCGTCACCGGCGTCATCTGGCTGTGGAGCGTAGCCGCCGAATGGCGCGATAGAACTGCTGAATTCTGGCGGCGCGCGGGCACCAGTTTCCTGGCAGTGGTTCTTGGCGGTGGGGCAGGTGCGTTCCTGTATTTGGCGGCCATCGACTTTCGTGTCCGGGATCTCTGGGATTTAGGCCATGCGGGCATTACGCTTTACTCCAGACCCTATCTGGAGGTCTTGAACAGCCACCTGTATTACGCATGGAGCTCCTTGAATAGAACGTCGTTCCTGCTTCTCAAAATCGGCTTCTGGGGAGCGGCACTCCTGTCGCTCGTTGGCTGCTTTTTGCCTGCTCTGTGGCGGCGTCGCGTTCTGGCATACGTAATGCCTCCCGTTCTCGTGTCTGGATGCTACCAGTTGAGCTTAGGGTTCTACGGAAACAACCACAGCGGTTACGTGATTCTGTCACAAGTGGCGACCATCTGGGCCATAGCTTCGCTGGCGTCTCTGGCAATCTTCTGGATTCGAGAGCGATTTGGTCGATGGGGTGAGCGAGTGGAAATGGTCGCCCTTGTTGCGACCAGCCTGGTGATGGTCAAGGCGGACGTCACCTGGGCAAAACGACCCAGTACCTGGGAAATCGAGGCCGCGGGGAACGCCGATATTAATGACTACATCCGTGAGGTGGAGTCACCGCTACCAGAGGGAGCGGCCGCGTGGGGCAGTCTTTTTTTTGGACTGGACGCGGGAGATCGCACCGATCTGGTTCAGTTTGGCCAGATGTATCGCGTTGTCGAGGACTTCCGCGTAGATCGCCGATCAAAGATCGCGCCGGATTATCTGGTCCTAAGCAGCTACGAAATCGACACAGACTTCGTGCGATGCGTCGGAGGCGCAGATACGTATATCGAAAACTTCACGAAGCTGTTTCCGGGTATTCACTACCAGCCTGTACACCTGGCATATGCTCCACCCTACGGGGTAACGCAGGAGTACCGGCGCGTTTTGGAGAATGACCTAGAGGGGGCTAAGACAGAGCCGAGCGTGGCCGTCAACGACGGTGCGAGTCGTCAATGGAGCACTCAGCTGAGCGCTCCTTGGGAGGTGACTTTTGCCCCCGCGGACAGCGTCACCGTAAATGTGGCGGAATATTCCATAGAGATAGAGCGTAAGGCCCTGAGGTCTCTGGTGGCGAATCTGCCAGCCGGCTTCTTCCTGATTGAGGTCGGCATAGACCGGAACGATTCGGGACGAGTCGGATTCCTCGCCGCTACGCCTGGCCGATACTTTTACTGGCATGGCGGCTGGACGAATTTTGCTGTGCCCGCCACGCCATACCTGCCCGGCGAGAAGAATGGGTTCCTGTTAGTCGATCATCTAGGAGGGCCGCTCTACGTGAGCAGATTCGAGTATGCTTCGACTTCACAGGCCCCCCCTGTCTCACACGACTTGAGGAAAACGGCGCCCTCCTCCATAAGGGCTCTCGGCTCTAGCACGTCGCGCATTGGGGGAGACCAGTCTTACGGAGTGCGGATTGTTTCCGTGCGCCGGGTGTCGCCTCTCGCCGACGAAAGTGGGCGCATCCAACCAGTGAGCGTGCCAGCGTGGACTCAATGGACGCGACAGGACCCAAACATCAATGCCGTCTCCGAGGTTGGCGATTTGTTACGGCTGTTGGGTAGCGTCAAGTCGGGCGCCTGGCTGCTTCAGAGCCCACCGATCGCCGTTCCCATGCACCAGCTTTTCGCCCTCACAGTGCCGAACGAGCCCGCCAGCGGGGCACTTGCGATCGGCGTTCTCGGCTCTGACGGAAATTGGCTCGCACCGCCCACGCTGATGCCCCGCCGCGTGGCCTTCGATACTCGCAACTCGACTCGCGTAAGTATCGTCATCACCAACAGCGATTTGGGACTGAAAAAGCCGATTGATGTTGCAGTTCGGCCCCCCACGCTCGTCCCCGTAGCTCCCCGTGAGCAATACGTGGATCGATTAATGGGATGTAGGTCGCCCTACCTCGCGAAGTCGCCCGACTGCTCGAACTGATCCCGCGTTTCCTTCTCAAGATCTCTTGCATAGCCAAACGCGCATCAGACCCTCGCCGCTGATCCACTGGGCGATCCTGCCGAACCGCGCAAAGGGATCCATCGCACTGGGCCACTCGGCGACGATGGTAAGGCCGTGGCGTGCGAGGATTTCGCGCACCTCTTCGGCACTAAACACCCATAGCGTAGGAACATACATGTGGTCCAAAACGAAGTTATTCATCACGCGATTCCATCCCCACGCGCCGTGCATAATCCGGAAGGGGACGATCGCACCGATCCCTCGCAGGATTCGAACGATCGACTCGAAAGTCGAGCCGGCAAAGCAGTACACGGAAATGTAGAGCCTGCCCTGGGGTTTTATAACTCTTGCCAACTCCCGCACGGTCTGTTCAGGATCTGGTGTGTGGTGTACGACACCGGAGCAGACCGCGAAATCAAATGTCTGATTCGGGAAGGGCATCGACGCCACGGAAGCGGAGCAGAGGCAGATTGCGCCGCCGTCGAGACTCCTGATGACGGCATGAGCATGTCGCAGACTCCTCTCGTTAATGTCTATCGCCACTACATTTTTGAATCCTCGCTTAACACACGCGATACTGAAGTTTGCAGTCCCGCCACAGCCGGCATCCAAGGCTAAGCCGACGGGACTTATTGAGAACCGCTTCAAAGCCTGTGAAAACTCCTGAGCGGTCGGGCGGGAAGCGCCGGCGTCAAACGCACGTGTCGTTATGGTCGCGTGAATCGAAGCGTAGAACTCTTCGATCGGTGGCGCAGCCGTGCGGCGGGAAAGATTAGAAGGCATCCTTTGGATCTCGAGCGGTGAAAGAGCTGAACTGGAGGCTATCATCTCCGATAGCGCCAGCAATCAACCCTCGATTCGTTGTTCCAGATACCGGTGCTGACATAGGAAAAAGTATATCCCTCATATGATGATCCAGCTAGGACCGCGCCACATTGCCGCCATTGCGGCCAGGATGTATCCGCCTGTGGGCCGCGCTTGCCATGAGCCGCGGTCGATTTGGTCAACGGGAAGGGAAGAACATATCGAGGTTCCTGGCGAACTGCTCGATGTAGCCGCCATAGGAAGGTTTCTCTCCCTCCGACGCCGGCGTAATGAGGTCGAGACACGCGCGGACATCGACCAGGTCCGCCAAGCGGTCACGGTACTTCACTAGGAGCTCGGCGGTGCAGTCCTCCAGTCCGAAGATTTCCAACATGCAAGCGAGCTTCAGGATCTTCCACTCGGTCAATGGCACGGACCACGTCGCTTCATAGCCTTGCTCCCCTGCATCCCTGCAGTACAGCGCGTCCGCCCACAGCACCTGCCCTGCGGTCGTCTGCGCTGGAATCCGATACACAAACGGCTTGGGCAAAGCAGCCCGGCTGTATCGGTACACCTCAATGTCAAAGAGCGAAAAGCCTAGCTGCCGTAGCAAGCGGTCGATGTTCGAAAAGATGTTCGCCGAATCGTGGACCAATCCGTGAAATTGGCACTCCACAGCCACGCCGAGCACCGGGCTGCGGGCCAGTAGTTCCTGGGCTCCCAGCAACACTTGATAGTCGGATCCGTCGGTATCGATCTTGACGAAATCCACATCCATCGGATGGGTTCGCAGGAAAAACTCATCCAGCTCGATCAAATCCTTTGCGAACAACCCCTCGCCCGTCTGGTCGTAAAAAGTTCGCGCGTAGTTGCATCGCGTGATCTCTTGTGCGCGGGTCGCGCTCGTGCGCCCATACAGGCTCGGCTGGGCGCTTGGGACCGAGGGCGGAACGAGCTCGTTGTACCGCTTGTAACCCACCAGGTACGGGTAATAACGTTGGCTCCCGTTCTGATGAATGGCATTCAGCCGCTCCACCTCCTTGATCAGGGGGTCGAATCCCACGGCTTTCAGGCACGTGTCGAAGACGTTCCAATAATAATCGATGCCGCCGCTCGCTCCCACGTCAACCAGTCCCACGGGTGACGATTGAAATACGCCGTTGGCGACCAGGGATTGGGTCAGTTTGGGGTCGTTTTGAATTCGTGGTGTATACATTGAGGTTCCGTAGAACTCAAATTACCATTTGCGGAGAACCCTGTTGGAAACGACAACCTGCGGCAAATTCGTTTCGGCAGTCGTTCCGGCTGTCGTTCCGGCTTGCGCTGGTAACGGCCTTTTAGTAGACTCGCTTCAAAGCGTTCCTGTGCAGACGTTCGCCTGCTGGGAGGCCCTGAGCAAACGCCATTTTGCCGGCCGTTCCGTGAATTTTTTGTTATCGAGAACGTCATATGAAATGTAATGCGGGCTGGTATGAGCTGAATATCAGCGCTCCTGACAATCGAGTCACTGCTTGTTGCTTTTACGGCGGCCCAACAGATCAGTGGTTGGATGAGCGCCGGGATCTGGATTCTTATTGGAACAGTTCCAGGTTCCGAGAGCTTCGGCAGGCCAACATAGAGCAAGCTCCCGAAAGCGGCTGCACAAACTGCTACTTCTTTCGAAGTAACTCCCCGGATGTAAAATCTTTTTCGTGGCTTCCCCAATTCGGGATGCCCCAAATCGACGAGACTGCATCCCCGTTGCAGCAGGCGAATTGGCGGCTGGCTGTGCAGGAATTCGAGGCAAATCGTGAAATTCTCACGGCCAAGCCGTTGAGATACTACGTTAATTTCGGTTTTGCGTGCAACCTCTCCTGCATCCAGTGTCACCAAGTACCGCGACGGAAAACCAACGGGCGGCAGGTATCTTCTGACGTTCTGTACAACTGGCGCGAGCATTTCAAGTCAGCTCTGGAAGTGGGCGTGATCGGTGGTGAGCCGTTCGCGTTGGCTGAGGCACTGAAATTTATTCGCCGGTTTGTTGAGGATGATGAACTGAAGGATGTCCGCCTGAAGATCTTCACCAATGGCACCCTGCACCACCGCCACATGGAAATCCTGCGGAAGAAGCGGAAATTGAGTCTGATCGTGAGTATGGATGGAATTGGAGATGCCTACGACCACATTCGGGTCGGCGGCAAATGGAGCCAGGTAGAGGAAAACGTGCTGGACTTTATCGAAGCTGGCAAACGCCTGAACCTGGAATGGGACGTTGCCGCCTGGTGTGGCCTGATGAAGACCGCCATCCCGAAGCTGCCGGACCTCGCCAAGTGGCATGGCCGGCACAATATCCCGGCGCGGTTTTTCGAAGTCATCAGTGCTCGCGGAGTAGAAAAGGCCGTTGCCGACGAAAACGTTCTGGCGAATCCGTTGCTGGTCCGCCAGATACCGGGATGGAAGGACTATTTCACGGAAGCGGCAAGTGTTTACCGCCGTTACAATATGGAATATTTGGCGGGCTCCATGGAATATTTCCGCGACCGCATCGAAAAGAGGCTTCAGGCCGTGGTCTTTGCGGAAGAGACCTTGGGCGCCAGTCCAAAGTCTAATGGTTGGACTACGCTATTCGATCAGGGTGTGCATCAGTTAGCTACGCTCAGCGCCTGTTTGTATGGCAACGTTAGCCAACCCCCTGTGGTTAGGCAAAAGCGCTGGTGGCCTCGCGATCAGCATCTCATCTTTAAGCCTACGCACCTCAACGACCACTTGGCTTCTGAATTCGTCGACCTCCCCGCCGGTGCGTCCGGCGACCTCTGCGTGCGGATGACCTGGTGGTGGCCTTCGGGTTTCCCGGAATCCGAGCGCTGTATCGTCAATTTCCAGGACCAGAGCTTTGCCGGAAAGTGGGAGGTTGACTTCGAACGGGATCTGGCCGGCGGCGTCGTGCAACGGCACATCATTCTGAACGAAAAGTCCAAGCAGTTTCGGCTGATGCTTTGCGCTCCGGAAATGCAGCAGGCCGTACTGCCCAAGCGGGTCAAAATCGAGTTTCGGCGTGAAGCGCATGTCCCTGTCGGCCGCGGCCGCGAAGAGTTGCTGCAAATTGCGAGCGCGGCGAACTGATTTCCGCTGCACACATAACAAAGGAGACTGCGCGTGTCGATCTTCAGTCCCGCTCAATGTTACTGGAATCAGCGCCAAGTGCTGGCCAGAGCGCATGATCGCATTTTGGCCCTCAGCCGGACCGTGAATCAGGCTTCCGATCTCTTACCCTACCAGTGGGCTCAGTTGATGTCCGTTGTCCTGGACTACCAGCCGGATCTTGTCCTGGAACTGGGTCGAGGCAGGGGCAACTCGACGTGCGCCTTCACCGAGGCCGCCGACTTAAATGGCCGCCGGTCGCAGATTCTGAGCCTCTGCCTGTCTGACAACTGGGATCGGGAAACGGTGCCCCGCCTGCGCTCGGTTGTCCCCGACGCATGGTTTGAACCGCTAAGCACGGTTCGCGCAGACATCCTGGACTTCGACTATGAGAAGGCGCTCTCCGGCGTGGGACGCCTGCTGCTTTTCTGGGATGCCCACGGCTTCGAGATCGCGGAGTGCGTGTTGGGAGCGATCCTGCCGATTGCATCCAAAATGGAGCACTTGGTCCTCATGCACGATCTTTCCGATGCGCGCTACAGTTCGGAGGAGCAACTGGAATATGGCGGGCATGGACTGTGGAAAGGCAACAACTGGACCGGGCCGCGCCTAAAGCTGGGGATCATCGATTCAGCCGTGGAGCAGTCCGTCGCAGCCGTCGACTTCACGACGCGGAATCGCCTTACACTGGATTCCGCGGACCACAGTTTCCACACTGGTCTCACGCCCGCCCAGCAGGCGGAGATGCAAAGTCTTCTCGGTGAGCTGTTCGACACGCAGGGCCACTGGTTCTATTTCAGTCTGAATGAGCGTCCCGGCCCATATAAGTTTCCCCGTTATACGCGTCCGCAGGCCGCCGTGCCAGCCACAGGCTTTTCACTGCTGAACCGCCTCGCTGGAAAACCGCGGGCTGCCCGTGCAGCCGATGTCTGACAACAATCCCTATCTCTCTTTGGTAGTCACCGCTCGCAATGACGACCACGGTGGCAGTCTGCTCCGCCGCATGCAGGCTTTTGTGAACGGTTGGGTCGGCCAATGCAAGCGCCACGGCCTTTCTTCCGAGCTGATTGTGGTCGATTGGAACCCGCCGGAAGACCGCCCGCCTCTCATTGACGCGCTCCGTTGGCCGCCGGATACGCAGCCTTGCCAGGTGCGGTTCGTTCAGGTCCCACCCGAGGTGCACCAGCGTTACACGCACGCGGCCGCGTTGCCTTTGTACCAGATGATAGCGAAGAACGTCGGCATTCGGCGATCTCGAGGCCGCTTCCTGCTAGTGGCGAACATCGACATTATTTTCTCGGATGACCTGATTGGCTACCTGGCCGAGGAGCGTCTCGAACCCGGCCGCATGTACCGGATCGACCGCCACGACGTGATGAGCGACGTCCCGGTGGACGGCACCGTCGATGAGCAACTGGCTTACTGCGACACCCACCTGATCCGCGTTAACGCGCGCGAAGGCACCTTTGACCTTACTCCGGATGGGCTGCGCGCACTCAGCGTAGAAGATATCGCGGGCCCCGATTCAGGCATCAGCTTCGGCACCGGTTGGCACGGCGTGGAACGGTATTCGCCGCGGCATGTTTTTCGTTGGATAGGCAATGACGCGGAGGTGATGATTCGATCTCCTCGCGCTCCAGCCACTTCGCTCACCTTCGACCTGGAACCGGGCCCCAGCGCAGGAGCCGGACCGCTTCGGCTCAAAGCACTTGCCGACGATGGTACTGTCCTCGCCGACGCCGATGTCAGTGCCGGAACCAGGGTCGAAATAGATGTCTCCCCGGGTGGTAACGCCGTTCGTTCTTTCCGCATTCACGTCACTGGAGGTGGCTTGCCGGTGCCCCATGATCCTCGAATCTTGAACCTGCGAGCTTTCCGTTGTGAATGGGCTTCACGTTTCCAAGCCAGCTTCAAGCCGCTGACGCCTGCTACGCCGCGCACCGGGCTGCTCGGTCTTTGGACGAAGCTGATGCACCTGGCGAGCCGGTTGGCCCAGGAAGAGCCCGTGCACGTTAAGCTGTCTGTTCCCGGCCCCATCCGGCGCTTAGCTGGGCTCTATATTGCGGCTGGTGGCTTCACCGGATTGCTTCGCCACGGCATGCCGCGTTGCCTGCCCCGCCAGGCACTAATCCGTGAGGCGCCGGAACTCACGGTCGCGATCCCACCCGAAACGACTCCCGTATTTCTCCACACCAATGCTTGCGGGGATTTCACGCTCATGGCTCGTGAACACTGGATGGACCTCCGCGGTTACCCGGAATTCGACATGTACTCATTCAACATCGATTCCCTCCTCTGCTACGCCGCGCATCACGGAGGGTTCCGCGAACAGGTTTTGGAAGATCCGCTTCGCATCTATCACATCGAGCACGGAACCGGCTCCGGATGGACTCCCGAAGGCCAGGCCAAGCTTTTCAACCGGCTGAAGGCAAAAGGAATCCCGTGGCTAGAATACCGCGATCTCGTGACTTGGGCTGAGCACATGCGGCGGTTCGATTCGCCCATGATCTTCAATCGTGAGAACTGGGGCTTGAAGGAATGGGAGCTGCCCGAAATGGCGCCGAACGCCAAGTGCTGTGCTCGGCCAGCCTCCTCGATTCGCCCGCTGGTCCGCTAGGCGCGCGTTAAACTCGGAGGAAGTACCGTTATGGTATCTGAAGACCGCCCGCTCGTCAGCATCGTTACCCCGACGTACAACATGGGTCGGTTTCTTGAGGAAACCATCCAGAGCGTTCTCAGCCAGGATTACTCGAATATTGAATACATCGTGATCGACGGCGGCTCGACCGACGGGACTCTCGACATCCTCCGCAAATACGAAGGCCGCCTGCGCTATGTGTCGGAACCGGATCGCGGTCAAACCGACGCCATTAACAAGGGCTTTCAGCTGTCGCGAGGTAGCGTGTTTGCGTTTCTCTGCGCGGATGATACGTACCTGCCGGGCGCTGTTAGCACCGCCGTTCGCCACCTGCTCGCCAATCCTGGTCATGCGGGGATTTACGGAGAGGGCTATCTGACTGACGAAGCCGGCACGAATCTGGGGCGTTACCCGACTAAGGAGTTTGACCCGGAGCTGTTGAAAACGGAGTGCTTCATCTGCCAGCCTGCAGCGTTTCTGTGGCGCAACGCGTTCCTCGAAGCGGGCCTGATGAATGTCGATCTCCGCAACGGCCTGGATTACGATCTCTGGATTCGCCTGGCCAAACGCCACACCCTACTCAAGGTCGACGAGCATCTCGCGACATCCCGTATGCATCGCGGATCGAAAACACTGCGCGAGAGGGCCGGAGTCTTCAAAGCATCCATCGACGTACTGAAAGCCCACTACGGCTACGTGCCGTTCTCGCACGTCTACGGCTACTGTTGCGCACTGGTGGACCGGCGGGACGGCTTCTTCGAGCCCGTGCCGTCTTCGCTGTTCAAATATGGGCTCGCCCTGCTCTATGGTTCTCTGCGAAATCCACGCCACCTGTGGCGATACTGGGAGGAATGGCTGGAGCAAGGCAGCCCACGGCTGAGCGCCAAGTGGAAAGGCGCATCCTCCACTGTTCGACGCCCCTGAGGGAGCCCGGTCGGCATTTCGCTTGCGGCCGGCTTGAGAGGGCACCGGGCCTTCCAGAATTGCAACACTCAGAAACTCTGCGGGTAAGAACTGAAATCTGCTGAATGGGGATTCCGGTCAGGCTGAACGCTCGTTCCGGAGGGAAGCCGAAGGGCATGCCGGGATGATCCCGAACACTATCGGAGGTAGCGACCATGGCTTCTCGACTGTGCTGGAAAGTGTTCAGCTTCGTCAAGAGAAACTTGTCCGGAGCGAGCATCTGAATCGCACCCGCCAAAAACGCATCGGACTGTGCGTCCCCACACGCCGGCTGAAACCGTTGCCTGGGCTCCCTTGCCTGAAAATATACCTTGACAAGTATATGCTCTGTGGAGTATATGAATGGAGTGGCATCTGTGTTCGAAATCATTGCGGAGCCGAACCGCCGCGCGATATTGAGCCTCCTGGTCTCGTCCCAGCAGTCGGTTGGAGAGATCGAGCGTCAGCTTCATATGCCGCAGCCGACCGTGTCAAAGCACCTGCGAGTGCTGCGCGAGGCCGGTTTCGTGGAATCCACGGTGGACGCACAGCGCCGTCTCTATCGACTGAAACCAGAACCGTTTCAGGAGGTAGATGCCTGGCTGACTCCGTTCCGCCGGTTCTGGTCCGCTCATGTAGATGCTCTCGAACGCCACCTCGACCGCATGGATCAATCAACACCAACGAAAAGGAAGACAAGGAGAAGATAGATGGCCGATCGCGATATGGCTGAGAAGAAGGCGGCCAAGAAGGCGACGAAGACCGCGAATCCGGCTGCGAAGAAGGCCGCCGCCCCGGCGCCGACAAGGCTGACGGCGAGGCCGCGGTGCTCGCGAAGATCGCCGCGATGCCGGCGCCCTACCGCGCCATGGGCGAGCGCCTCCACGCGCTCATCTTGCGCAGCGCGCCGGCGCTCCAGCCGGCCCTGTGGTATGGCATGCCGGCGTACGCGAAGGACGGCAAGGCCGTCTGCTTCTTCCGCGCGGACAAGAAATACATGACCTTCGGCTTCACCCAGGAGGCGAACCTCACCCGCGAGGAGGGCGCGCCGCACCAGCTTATTGAATCCGCGTGGTACTTCACCGCGCTGGACGACGCGACCGAGGCCAAGCTCTGCGCCATCGTGCGCAAGGTCGGGAGCTGAGGGCGAGCACGTAGATGCTCTCGAACGCCACCTCGACCGCATGGATCAATCAACACTAACGAAAAGGACGACAAGGAGAAGAAGGCGCGGCCCAAACCGCGAACGTGACAAAGGAGAAACGCAATGAAAATCAAAGTGACCAGCGTGTACGTCGACGACCAGGAGAAGGCCCTGCGCTTCTATACCGAAGTGCTGGGTTTCGTGAAGAAGACCGACTTCAGCCAGGGGCCGTTTCGCTGGCTGACCGTGGCCTCGCCCGAGGAGCCGGACGGCACTCAGCTGCAGCTGGCGCTGAACAACAACCCCGCGGCCAAAGCGTATCAGCAGGCGATCTTTCAACAGGGCCAGCCCGCGGCCATGTTCTACACCGACGACGTCAAGGGCGACTACGAGCGGATCAAGGACCGCGGCGCCGAGTTCACGATGCCGCCCACCGGCGTGACCGGCTCGACCATTGCGATGCTCAAGGACACCTGCGGCAACCTCATTCAGCTCACCCAGCTGGCACGGTATTGACGCTGAGGAGAAGAAGATGGCCGATCGCGAGCAGTATGCACCGGGTCCCGCCAGCGGGGCGCAGGTACGAAAGGACGGAGAGAAGTGGACGCTCATTCTCGTCAGAGAACTGCGCCACTCGCCGGAAAAAGTCTGGCAGGCGCTAACCGACCCAGCGCATCTGCGCGAGTGGGCGCCCTTTGTAGCCGATGGGAGCCTGGGTACGGTTGGAACCACGGTGAAGCTCACCTGGGTGGGAACGCCCACGCCGCTCGAAACGAGAGTGACGCGAGCCGATGCTCCCAAGTTACTTGAATACAACGATATCCGGTGGGAACTCGAAGCCCTTGATGGCGGCACGCGCCTGACGCTGTGGCACAACATCGATCGCCGCTTCATCTCGTGGGGCGCCGCGGGCTGGCACATTGCTTTTGATGTTCTGGATCGCCTTCTCAGCGGAACTCCTATCGGCAGCATCGCCGGCGCCGAGGCCATGAAGTTCGCCGGCTGGCAGCGATTGACCGCCGAGTACGCCAAGCAGTTCGGCGTTGAAACGCCCAACTGGACGCCTAAGGCGGGTCAAAAGTCGTGAATCTGGTGGATCGCAAAACAATGCACCAAAGTCCAGGAAAGAAGAGACCGAAGACCAAATCCAAGGAGTGACATCACGACCCAATCAGCCAATGCAGCAAACATCATGAACCGAGGCATCACACGTTCGATTCTTCGCTGGATTCACATCGTTTTTAGCATTCCGAGGAGCGAGGCCATGTCGGCGCCGTTGTAGGCGGTGCCCGCCGCCGCATGGCCGGTGAGGCGGGATTTGACGTAACGTACCCTCGCAGACGTTCGGAAAGGCGGAACTCAAGCGCCAGGATCGCACCCTTTTCAAAGGGACTGCGCTTTCCTTCCGCGCTCGGCGCGTGCCAGGAACTCCGCCATGTTCTTATCCTGAGCGGCCTGGTAAGCCCACCCTTCCGCAGTCCCATTCCAGCGATAGTCGCGGATCGTCAGATCGATGCCGTGGTCGATCAGGAATTGTGCGGCCTCATAGTTCCCTCTGACGGCGCACTCATGCAGAATGCTGGCTGGCTCGTGCGTGCTCCAGTCCGTATTGATATTGGCTCCATGCTCCAGTAGGAAAGTCGCAATCTCAAACTGCTTGTTCACGCACGCCCATGCCAGCGCTACGTCCAGGACGTGTTGTGCATTGGCGGGGGTCCAATGCAGGTTGTTCAAAATGGCGGGATTGTTGGTGGGGTAATGCTGACCGAGGCTTCCCAACCTTGGACGGCCAACCTCATCAAACCAACGACGCACTCTCGCGAAGTCCCCTACGCCAGCCGCATGGCAGAGATCGTCGGGTAACGGCCAAATCGGGGTCAATAGAGGGATGAGATGCGCCTTCCCGTAGTCCAGAGCGATCACCAGCGCGAACGAAGCAGGGCGCGTCACCCCTCGCAGGAGCGCGGGATTGAACTCCAGCAGCCGCGTGATAAAGGGCCCGCGATCTTTCAACACCGCATTCTCCACTAGTTGCACCTGCAGCGCGACGTGGGATTCGCCGAGCAGATCCGACTCCTGCTCGAGCCACCGGGTGAACTCTTGGAGGTTGTCTTCTTTGATCGTCCTGAATAGTTCGCTCATGACGACCGTCTGCCAGGGGCTTCCGAACGTTTGCGGATGTCCGGCAAGGTAGTCGATGAAGCCGCTTCGTCCACGCCATTTCTCCACTCGCTCGCCGAGCGCGGGGTCGAGCTCGAGACAACGGTCGAGAAGGAGAGCAGCAACCGCCCGATACTCGAACCGGCAGGCCGAGAGGAACGCTTGCATCACCGAGGGGGCGTCACCACTGGGGCGGGCCCTCGATGCGTCAAGGCAATCCCGCACACCGTCGTAGTCACCCAGTGCCGTCAGAGTGTCGAGATTACGCGGCAGAATCCCCTCGCGAGAAAGGAGCTGCAACACTCCCTTGGCACGGGCGCGAATTGCGCCTTCCCATATCTCCGGATCCGGGATGGCCCCAGCGTCCAGGAGAAACTTAGCGCATTCGATGCGCGTGAACATCTGCTCCCGGAGAGGATCGCCGCTATCGCCAAACGAGCCGGTGGCAAGACTGAGCAGCGATTCTCCGGAATCGCCACGCCATGAGAGAAGCGCAGGATGCTCCCGAACCAGTTGCGTCAATCGTTCGACGCTGTTGTCGTGGATGGCGCGCTCCGCCTCAGCGGCGGCCCACTCCAGGCCCTTGCCTTCCAGGCGGAGCACCGCCGCGCGAAGATCCTGCCAGCCTACGAAGCCGTATTCTCGGGCGAGCACAAGCTGGGCGTCTCGCAACGATAGAGGAAGGGTCGGAGCCGGCAGTTGGGCGTGTACACGGGCCAGAGCATCGGGGTCGCTAGCGGCCACCTGGTGGACCAGTTTCTTGGCCCGCTTCCGGATGGACTCAAAGGATGGGTGAGAGGGTAAGAGCTTCGACGGGGTCACAAGACCTCCTTTCATATTTGCCGGTGTCCCGCTGATACCAGGCTGAAAGAAGGTAAATGCTGACTGAAAACGAAAACAGGTGGGATGCTTCCCTTGCCGCGGGTAGGAGACGCCCTGTTAGCGCACTGCCTCGACTGTATCTAGCTCCGTCGAGCTTGTCAATCCACTCCCTTCCACGCAATTTCCCCGTCAAGCCCCAAGTCCTCTTTTGGGAAATAACTCCCGCATCACTCCGTGGTGTTGACGGATCTTGTCATCCCGGAATGCCGTTCGGCTTCCCTCCGGAAACAGCGTTCGACTTCGCCGGAATCCTTGCGGAGGGTGCAGGTTACGCCGAGCCCAGCTAGAATAAGTGCGAGAGTTGGAGCTTGTACATGAAAAGGCCCGTCCCGGTGGAATCTGCCTCTGCATTCATCGATGAGAAGATCAAGGAACTTGGGGACTGGCGCGGGAAGACGCTCGCGAAAGTGCGCGAAATCGTACACCAGGCAGACCCTGAGATCGTCGAAGAGTGGAAGTGGATGGGGACTCCCGTCTGGTCCCACGGCGGCATCGTCTGCACGGGAGAGACGTACAAGAACCACGTCAAGATGACATTTGCTAAGGGAGCTGCGTTGAAGGACCCTTCAGGTCTATTCAACTCCAGCCTCGACGGGAATGCCAGGCGCGCCATCGACATCCACGAAGGCGACAAGGTCGATGAGGCGGCCTTGCAGGATCTCATCCGCGCTGCAGTGGCGCTCAATCTCAAGGGCAAGAGCAAGCCGAAGCCCCGGCGAGCGAGAGGCAAGCGGGCCGACTAGCCTATATCTCCTCCCATAGGGGAATAGCTTCCTGCATCGTGAGATTTCGGCAGGACTGCGTATGTCAGAAACGGCGGCCTGTCGCCAGGCAGTCATGCCAGTCACCGATCGCTTCGGCGGTTGATTCGTTCATGTTTATGTTGAAATCGCTTTCCTGCGCCATCGTTGAAATACACGACCCCCCGCGGCATCGACGTAACCGACGACAATGTCCGGTCTCCGATCGCGATTCAAATCGGCGGCGATCATCGAGTAAGGGACGGCCTGCGGATCCTGGAACTTGGCCCCGGGGCCGAAGCGGCCTTTGCCGTCGTTGAAATGTGAAATACTCGGGTCAGGGGCGCCGGTAGCGCTCCGACGAGGTCGGTAAAAAGCGCCCGCGCAGGGGGTCCCAGCTCATCCGCTCGACCTCGATCTCCGGCGGTTCCACGCGGATCACGTTGAAGGAGTTCGCTTCGCCGCGGCCGCGGGTCGAGGT
>Ga0326728_10008806_pt1 | contig 24749 bp, 22 predicted proteins | sample MB3enrmetagenome_FD_207602 | JGI IMG/M metagenome (GOLD analysis project Ga0326728, IMG submission 207602) | Lab enriched peat soil microbial communities from McLean, Ithaca, NY, United States - MB31MN | ecosystem: Environmental > Terrestrial > Soil > Wetlands > Peat | place: USA: New York... | reverse complement strand
CAGTGCTGCGATGTCTTGATGCTCTCCGCATGGTTGGTGCGAAGCGGGAACCGCATCGTGGCCACCCAGTCGGGGAATCCGCCGCGCTGCCACTCCGCGCAGACATAGGGGCCAGGCCGGGCGATCATGTAAAAGCCCATGTCGTGGACAAGCTTGATGAAGTCCTCAAACTCCGTCAGGTTCGACTTGCCGTCCTCCGGCTCGTGGTAATTCCAGAAGACATAGGTCTCAATGGTGTTGAAGCCCGCTGCCTTGAACTTTGCCAGACGGTCACGCCACAGCGCCTTGGGGCAACGCGGGTAATGGAACGCCCCGCTGAAGATGACCATGTCTTTACGATTGATCGTGAAACAGCTTGAGTCGTATCGGATGATGTGCGGGTTGTCGAACTCCATCTGGGCTGGCAACGCCAAGAGGGTCTCCAGGTGGGCGCCGCCAGAGCGGCCGAAGCCCAGGCGGGCAATCAGCGGCGCCGCCAAAGTGGATTGCAGAAAATTTCGTCGGGATGATTTCATGGGGTTTTACTCCGGTCTCGAGCCGACAACTTGTTTGGGGATGGCGAAATATATGGACATCTCGGGGCTAGCGCCGGCGCCTGCCCCCGCCCCGCGAGGCGGGACGGGTCTTGGCGCAGCGAAGAGTGCCGCCCGGACGGCGGGCGCTACTTGGCGAACTGCCGCATGTGCCAGTTGGCCTCCCACATGTTGAAGAAGCCCTCCTTCATGGGGTGCTCCTTAATGAGGTCTTCGTTCAGCGAGACACCCAAGCCGGCTCCTTCTGGCGGATAGAAGTAGCCATCCTTCGGACGCGGTGTTCCCGGTACGGCATCCACCACCCAGGTCTCCGAGAAGTCGTCGAAGCACTCCTGGGTTTTGAGGTTGGTGGTGCAGAAATCGAAATGGACGCTGGCCGCCGTGCATACGGGGCCGTTGGAGTTGTGCGGCGCCATCACAATCGACCGCACATCTGCCATGGCCGCGATCTTTTTCATCTCCATGATTCCGCCCGTGTGGATGACGTCTACCTGAAGGATGTCCGGCTGGCCATTCTCAATCACTTCGCGGCATCCGTACCGCGTGAGGCAGCGTTCGCCGGTGGCCACGGGAACGTTGACATGGTCCACAACTTTTCGCAGCGAGGGCACATCCTCCGGCGGGCAGGGTTCTTCAATCCAGCCGGGGCTGTAAGGTTCCAGCATGCGAGCCAGCTCGATGGCCGTGGCGGCGCTGAAACGTCCGTGCATTTCAATGAAGATCTCAATGTCCGGGCCAACCGCTTCGCGTATGGCCGCTACCAGTTCCACAGACCGGACTTTCTCTTGGCGAGTCAATTCCAGCGCGCCTGGACCAAAGGGATCGACCTTGAGCGCTTTGTAGCCTTTTTCGAGCACCACCTTAACCCGCTTCGCGAACTCCTCCGGCTTGCGCTCCACGGTGTACCAGGCGTTGGCGTAGGCTTTGACTTTTTCGTGGCAGCGCCCGCCCAGCAGTTTCCACACGGGTTGCCCCGCCGCTTTGCCCACGATGTCCCAGCAGGCGAGCTCAATCCCGCTCATTACGGTGGTAGCGATCACGCCCCCGCGCCAGAATTCGTTGCGGTACATCCTCAGCCAAAGATCTTCGATGTTAAAAGGGTCCGAGCCAATGACGTGTCGGCGTGTGGCCCCCTGAAGGTATCCGAGCACACCTTCCTCGCGGTTCTGAAGCGTGCATTCGCCTATGCCGATCAGCCCCTCGTCGGTCTTGACTTTCAGAAAAATGAGGTTTCGCCAGCTCGTTCCTAGAACCAGCGGCTCGACAGCAGTGATTTTCATGGGACCATCCTCCTGACGGGAGTTTGTGTTTCCGAACGGATGCCGCGGCGCCCAGCGCGCCCGCGGAAAACCAGACGCTCTAATTTAGCTCAAATGAAGGAAGGCGGCAACGGCAGGTTGCTACTGCTGCGCTCTTGGGAAACGAAGGCGCCGCAAAACGACGTCCGTCGCAAAAGCGCCAACAGCTCACCCTGAACCGCATTTTGCGGCCTCCCAGCGGGTGAGGGTTGCTTATCGATGGCGCCCTTGGTCAGCGTCCTTGATCTACTGATAATACTGCGCGTTTAACTCGGCGTAGTTCTTTGCGTTGTCAGGGAGCTCGTCCAGCACATAAATCGCCGAAGCCTCGCAAACCGGCACGCATGCTCCACAGTCGATGCACTCTACCGGGCTGATATAAAGCTGCGTCGCTTCCGCAAACTTGGGTTCATCCTTGCGCGGGTGAATGCAGTCCACCGGACAAACCTCCACACACTTCTCATCTTTCGTACATTCCCCTGTTATTACATAAGCCATAACACCAGACTCCTTCGGTCAATTGGGATGCGGACCGGAGCCACGCAGCAAATGAATGGCTTATCGCCGCCTCCGCTCGTGCCCGTGTTTTGTGACACGGGCATTATTTCTTAGCAACTTTGGCTCCAAAGCACGCGTCGTCACCCTTTGATTCTAAGCAGCTTAGCGATAAGGCAAGACAGTGGTGAGTTAAAGGCCACAGGGTTTGGAGCAACTATGCGTGAGAAATTGAGTAGAAAACGGATAAAAGGTAGGTCTGCGACAGACTAACTGCCTGATTAGGCCTCTATGTTGACTGAGCGTCTTGGAAGGTATGTCTGAATAAAAGGGAGCGCGTTCAGCATGACGATGCCCAGGGTCGTGTCAAAGTCCCCGAAGGATATCATCCCAAAGCGGCAGAGCCGCTTTTCCCGCCACTTTGAAGCGACGCTGTGACGATGGCACAAGGATATTCCCTCTTTCATTCCTCTAGGGTAATCTTGTCAAGAGGAGGACCGCCAGTGAGGGTCTTAGTTTTGCAACATATCTCGTGCGAGACCCCCGGTATCTATGAAGACATCCTGATGGAGAAAGGCGCTTCGATCCACCGGGTTGAGATCGACGAAGGGCCGCAACTCCCCGACTGGCGAGGCTTCGACGCTATCATCGCGATGGGCGGCCCGATGAGCGTGAACGACGACGTCACACTTCCCTGGTTGACTGCCGAAAAGCGCTGGGTCAGGGAAGCCGTGCTCGCCGGGCAGCCCTACTGGGGCGTTTGCCTTGGAGTTCAACTCCTCGCCGCCAGCCTGGGGGTGCGTGTCTACGCGGGGGTCAGGCCTGAAGTCGGAATCATGCCGGTCTATTTGACGAGCGCAGCCCATGACGATGCCGTCTTTTCTGGACTTCCTGGTGAGCTTCTCACATTTCAGTGGCATGGGGAAACGTTTGACTTGCCCGATGGCGCGGTCCTTCTTGCAACTTCGCCGGCCTATCCAAACCAGGCCTTTCGGTGGAAAGAGAAGGCTTATGGAATCCAGTTCCACGTGGAGATCTCGGCTGACTTGGCGAAGCGATGGTCCCAAGTGCCGGCCAACAGGGCGGCGCTCGAACGCGTGCTGGGCGTGGGTGCGGCAACGAAGGTGGTCGGTGATGTCAGCAGAGAGGAAAAGGCGTTGCACTCTTATGCGCGGAGTATGTTTGAAAACTGGCTGCACGCTTGCGGGCTCACTTAATGTCCTGAGCGGGGGGAACAGTGAGCGCAGAATCCCTGGCTTCTGGTTGGGGGCGCCGTTTCCGGCAAGGGCGATTTGCGGATAGCCTTCAACACCTTACAGAGACCGACCGACTGGTCAGGAGGTTGAACGCAAGTACTTGAACCTTCTGAGCTTTCTTGACAACCCTGCGCGTCTGGCTATAATTAAAGTCTACGGTTTTCGAGGCCGCGGTGCGGATAAGAGTGGAAGATCTGGAACTTCACCCCATTGTGGTCTCCAAGACGTACGCTTCCGGGACACTCGATTACCACGGAACTGATTTCCGGCAGGCCGCTCCTTTGAAGGTTGATGCGGTCGCAGAACTAGTGGGGTCAGAAATCTGCATTCGTGGACGCCTGGGAACGCGCTTGGAGGCTCGTTGTGACCGCTGTCTGGGTTCGGTGGCCATTCCGATCGAGCAGGATTTCGACCTCGTCTATCGGCCCGTTTCGACCATTGCCCGCGAGGAAGAAGTCGAACTTCCCCCGGATGAGCTTGGGGTCGGCTTCTTTTCCGGAGATGGAATCGAATTGGCTGATGTCGTGACAGAGCAAGTGATCCTGGCCGTGCCCATGAAAGTCGTTTGCCGAACGGAGTGCCGTGGTCTTTGCCCTGTTTGTGGGGCAAACTTGAACTTTGAAAGATGCGAGTGCCTGCCCGCCAAGGAGAACTCACCCTTTTCTTCCTTGAAAGAGGGCTAGGCGGGTAAGATACTCAGTTGGGCATCTGCCGCGAGACGAAAGCAGTTCGAAATTCAGGGTTAAGCAGTGAGAGAGGTGTCAGGCGGTTTTCATTCTCCCGCTAAAGGACTTTTCTGAAGAGAGTTGAGATTCTATGCCAAATCCCAAACGACGACATTCCAAGGCACGGCGGGACCGCCGGCGAGCTCATGACTTCCTGGAGGTGCACTCGCTCGCTGAGTGCCCCCACTGCCACGAGAAGAAAATGCCTCACCAGGCCTGCCCATACTGCGGTTATTACAATGGAAGGGAAGCCATTCTGGTGAAGGAATCTGCTTGAGTTAGGGCGCGACAATCCTCGGGGCACACGAGCGGCGCGCATTTCTTATCCAGCACCGGCAATCCGCGGATTGAGTTGAGTTTCATGCGACGCATCGCCATTGACGCCATGGGTACAGACTCCGCGCCCGGGCCGGAGGTTGAGGGGGCAGTGCAGGCGGCGCGTGAGGGGTTCGCGGAGGTTTTGCTCGTCGGACCTCAGGATGTGCTGAAGCGCGAACTGATCCGCCGGGATGCCCGCGACCTTCCCATCGAGCTGGTCCATGCCAGCGAGGCCGTAACCATGGAGGATGCCGCCGCCAAGGCATTTCGCCGCAAGCGGGACTCGTCCATCCGCGTGGCGGCCCGCCTGGTTCGCGATCATAAGGCGGATGGATTGATCAGTGCTGGTAACACCGGAGCGGTGATGGCCACCGCAAAGATCGTGCTGGGAACCCTCGCCGGCGTGGACCGGCCGGCCCTGGCCGCCGTCTTTCCCACCTCAGAGGGGAGGGCTGCGGTGTTACTGGACGTGGGCGCCAACGTGGACTGCAAGGCCCATCACCTGGAGCAATTCGCCGTGATGGGCGAGGTCTACTATCGGGTGATCTTTGGTGTGGAGAGGCCCCGCATAGGACTGCTCTCGATTGGGCAGGAAGAACATAAAGGGAACGATCTGACCCGCGAAGCCTTTGCCCTGCTCAAGCAGCTTCCCCTGAACTTTGTCGGCAACGTGGAGGGGCGGGACCTTTACAACGGGCGCGTGGAAGTTATCGTCTGCGATGGCTTCATCGGCAACGTAGCGTTGAAGATCAGTGAGGGCTTGGTTGAGACAGTTTCGAGCCTCTTGAAAGAGGCGCTTTCAAGTACCATGTCCGCCAAGGTAGGTTACGTCCTGTCCCGCAGGGCCTTCAAGAACTTTAAGAAGCGGGTGGACTATTCAGAGTACGGCGGGGCCACTCTGCTGGGGGTGCGCGGCGTGTGCATCATTTGCCATGGTGGCTCCAACGCGAACGCCATCAAGAACGCCATTCGTGTCGCGGCCGAGTTTGCGGAGGGCCAAGTGAACGAGAAGATTGAGGGTCACCTGGCGGCAACCGAGCTGGGGCGCGTCCAAAGCGGCGGTACCGTTGTAGGGGCGGTTCGCGAACCGCCCCGACCGAAGACATAGCTGGCTGTAAGGGCGGTTCGCGAACCGCCCCTACATATTTGGGGAGTTTCTATGGAGCTTGCGGTTGGAATACTGGGGACCGGCTCGGAGCTGCCGGAAAAAGTGCTCACCAATTTCGATCTCGAGAAGATGGTGGATACGTCGGACCGGTGGATTACGGAACGAACCGGCATCAAAGAACGCCGTCAGGCTGCTCCCCATGAGACCACTTCGACGCTTTCGGTAACGGCATCAAGAAAAGCCCTGGCGATGGCGGGAATAACCCCGCAGGAGCTGGACCTGGTCATTTGCTCGACTATTTCTCCGGATATGCCCCTTCCCTCCACCGCGGCGATAATCCAGCGCGACCTCGGTGCCCGGGCGTGCTGTGCCTTCGATCTCGCGGCGGCTTGCTCAGGCTTCCTGTTTGGCATGACGGTGGCCGAACAATTCATCCGTAATGGCAAATACAAACATGTCCTGGTGATCGGCGCAGAGTTGCTTTCGCGATACGTGGACTACAAAGACCGCGAGACCTGCGTGATTTTCGGTGATGGCGTGGCGGCGGCCGTGCTCGGGCCGGTCACCCCTCCCTCAGGTATTCTGGCCTCCGACCTGCATACGGAAGGCCTTTATGCGGACCACTTGTTCATTCCCGCCGGAGGCACCGCGTCTCCGGCTTCCTATGAGACTGTGGCGACGGGGGCCCATTACATCAAGATGCGAGGGAATGAGTTGTTCAAGGTGGCGGTTCGGAGCATGGAAGAGGTGTCCCGGCGGGTCCTGGAGAAGGCGCAGGTTTGCCCAGACCAGATCGACCTCTTTGTCCCACACCAGGCCAACCAACGCATCACCGAGGCAGTCCGGGAGCGGCTGGGGGTGGCCCCTGAAAAGGTTTACTCGAACATCAACCGCATCGGCAACACTTCGTCGGCCTCTATCCCGATTTGCCTCGACGAGTGTGTGCGTTCTGGACGGCTTAAGAAAGGCGACTTGATCCTGATGGCTGCCTTCGGAGCCGGCGTCACTTGGGGCGCTGTTTTGATGCGCTGGTGAAAAGCAGGAGTCAGAAGCTCCTGACTCCTTAGATTGCTGAGCAGGAATAGTGCGGAAAATCGCTTTCCTCTTCCCCGGTCAAGGTTCCCAGTATGCCGGCATGGGCCGCGAGCTGGCTGAAAAGTTTCCCAGCGCGCGGCGCGTCTTCGAGGCGGCCGACCAAGCGCTGAGTTTTTCCCTTTCCAAGCTCTGCTTCGAAGGGCCCACAGAAGATTTACGGCTTACCGCGAACGCACAGCCTGCGATTCTGGCCATGTCCGTGGCTGCGGCGGAGGTCTTGCGCGAGAAAGGCATCCGAGCGGATTTTGTGGCGGGTCACAGCCTGGGAGAATACTCTGCCCTGGTGGCTGCCGGCAGTCTCTCGATCCAAGAGGCAGTGCGTTTGGTGCGCAAGCGTGGCCAGTACATGCAAGAGGCGGTGCCGGTGGGCCAGGGAACTATGGCTGCCCTGCTGGGGCTTGAGGCTGCCGCAGTTGAGGAAGTCTGCCGGGAGGCTGCGCAGGGGGAGGTGGTTTCTCCTGCCAATTTTAATTCCCCCGGGCAAGTCGTGATCGCCGGTCATGCGGGGGCCGTGGCGAGGGCCGTTGCACTGGCCCGAGCGCGTGGAGCCAAGGCCGTCATGTTGAACGTCAGCGCGCCGTTTCACTGTGCCCTGATGAAACCTGCTGGGGAGCGGCTTGAAGAGGATCTTGACCGCGCGCAAATCCGCGACGCGCAGATTCCTCTTGCCAACAATGCGGACGCGGAGTTGGTCCGGGCGGCGGCTCAAGTCCGCGCGGGACTGAAACGCCAAGTCACCTCGCCTGTCCGGTGGGACCAGGCGATGCGGGTTTTGCGGGGGGAAAATGTTGAATGCTTCATCGAGGTAGGGCCGGGGAAAGTACTTTCGGGTTTACTCCGGCAAATCGATCCTCAAGCCGAATGCCTGCGCGTGGAGGACGTAGCCACGTTGAACGAAGTGCTGGCGCGGCTTGACGCAGGGTAGAGCTTTAATTTGAATGTGCGGCCGCCCGAAGTCGGAAACACAGCCCTCTCCCTTGGGGAGAGGGCAAAGATCCATTTCCCGGGGAGGGAGAAGTTATGTTCAACCTCGAAGGAAGAGTGGCGATTGTGACGGGTGGCGCACAAGGCATTGGAAGGGCCATTGCGCTTAACCTCGCGGAAGGCGGAGCCAGCATCGCCCTGACGGACATGCGCGCCCCAAAGCTCGATGAGGTCGTCAAGGAGATCGAGGCGCAAGGCGGGAAGGCGATTCCATTCGCCGTGGACGTTACTGACCTCGGGGCCGTGCAGAAGATGGTGGACCAGATCCTGGAAGCCTGGGGAAAGGTTGATATCCTGGTGAACAATGCCGGCATCACCAGAGATAGCCTCGTCATGCGCATGAAGATCGAGGATTGGCAAGCGGTCTTGAAAACCAACTTGGAAGGAGCCTTCTACTGTATCCGGGCGGTTTTGCCCAGCATGGTCCGCCAGCGTTACGGGCGCATCCTCAACATTGCTTCCGTGGTCGCTCAGGCGGGAAACGTTGGACAGGCAAACTACATTTCATCGAAGGCAGGAATTATCGGCTTGACCAAAGCGGTGGCGGCGGAAGTGGCGCGCCGGAACATCACGGTCAACGCGGTGGCGCCGGGCTTTATTGCCACTTCCATGACGGAGAATCTGCCTCCCGAGGTCAAGGAGAAGATGTTGAGCCTTATCCCCATGGGACGCATGGGAACGGACTCTGAGATAGCCGCCGGGGTGCGGTTCCTGGTCTCGGAGGAGGCTCGGTATATTACCGGGCACGTCCTCAATGTCAATGGCGGGATGTTTATGGCGTGAAGAGGGGAACCGGTGAGCGTCGCGTCAAAGCCGCGGGAAAAGCGGCTCTGCCGCCTGCTATGCGGAAAGCCTCTGGCTTTCCGGCGCAGACAGCTTCCCTTCTTCCCCGCGACTCGGCTGGAAGGCTGAGCCTTCCAGCCGAGTCGCGGGGGTTAGTCAGGGCGGAGACCCCCGGAAAGGCGAAGCCTTTCCGCACAGCAGGCGACAGAGCCGCTCTGGGATGTTACCTTTCAGGGACTTTGACGCGACCCTGGGGAACCCGTGTTGTCACTTGTCACTCGCCACTTGTCACTGTTAGAATGACCGCCCGCAAGTAATCGGAGGAGGAGAGAGCGATGGCATCGCCCGAAGAGAAGGTTAAACAAATCATCGTCGAACAACTTGGTGTGGATGAATCTGAGGTTACCCCCACGGCACACTTCGTGGATGACCTGGGAGCGGATTCACTCGACATCGTGGAACTGGTGATGGCTTTTGAAGAGGCGTTCGAGATTGAGATTCCGGATGAGGACGCTGAGAAGATTCAAACCGTGAAAGACGCGGTTGAATACATACAGGCTCACATTAAGCCCTCGAAGAACTGACCCACCCAGGGCGAGCCTCCGCAGAAGGAGTAAAGCTTGACGCGTCGAGTTGTCGTTACGGGTGTGGGATTGGTGAGCGCGGTTGGAGTCGGCACGGAGGAGACTTGGCAAAACCTTCTGGCCGGCAAGAGCGGCGTTGCGCCCATCACGCATTTTGATACGACGGGCTTCTCCGCGACCATCGCGGCGGAGGTCAAGGGCTTCGATCCACTTCAGTATGTTGAGAAGAAGGATCTGAAGAAGATGGGCCTGTTCATTCAGTTCGCCCTGGCGGCATCCCAATTCGCCATGGAACAGGCCCAACTCAAACTCACTCCGCAGCTCGCGGACCGCACGGGTGTGTACATTGGGTCAGGCATCGGAGGGTTCGACGTAATCGAGCGGGAACACACGGCGCTGATGCACGGAGGACCTCGGAAGATTTCTCCCTTTTTCATTCCCGCCGCCATCGTCAATCTGGCCGCTGGATTTGTATCTATTCGGTGGGGAGCCAAGGGCCCCAATTCCGCCACCTGCACGGCTTGCTCGTCAAGCACTCACGCCGTGGGAGATTCCTTCAAGCTGATTCAGCGCTGCGCCGCGGACGCGATGATCTGCGGAGGCGCGGAAGCTGCCATCACGCCCATGGGGGTGGGCGGGTTTGCGGCCATGCGGGCGCTTTCGACCCACAACCACGAGCCTGCAAAAGCCAGCCGGCCCTTCGACCGTGACCGGGACGGATTCGTCATCGGCGAAGGTGCGGGCATACTTATACTGGAAGAGTTGGGCTCTGCCTTGAAGCGGGGCGCGCCGATTTTGGCGGAAGTGGTGGGGTACGGTATGTCCGGCGATGCCTTCCACATCACGGCCCCGGCGGAAGATGCCGATGGCGCTGTGCGGGTGATGCAGAACACCCTGGCGGATGCCAACATTTTGCCGGAACAGGTGGGGTACATCAACGCGCACGGTACCTCCACGCCTTACAACGACCGGATGGAAACCCTGGCCATCAAGAAGGTGTTCGGCACCCACGCCGCCAAACTGCCTGTCAGCTCGACCAAGTCGATGACCGGTCACCTGTTGGGTGGCGCGGGAGGACTGGAAGCAGGCATCACGGTGCTTGCGCTTCGCGATCAAATCCTGCCTCCTACCATTAATCTCGAGAACCCCGATCCGGAGTGCGATTTGGATTACGTCCCAAACCAATCTCGCCGCGCGCCCCTCGAGTACGCCATGTCGAACTCCTTTGGATTTGGCGGGACGAACGCTGCCTTGCTCTTCAAACGCTATCAGGGTTAAACTGTGCCTCAAACTCTCGCAGGAGTTAATCAGCGCCCGTGAAAATCGTCGTTTGCCTCAAGCAAGTTCCTGCACGTGATTCCATCCTCCGCCTGAACCAGGCGGCAACCTGGATTCAGGAAACCGATCTCAGCTTTGAAATCAACGAGCCGGACATCTATGCACTCGAGGAAGGGTTGCGCCTGAAGGAGAAGCAGGGTGGAGAAGTGGTGCTCTGTTGCCTGGGTCCCGAGCGCGCACAAAAGGCCATCAAAGAAGCGCTCGCCAAAGGAGCTGACAGAGCCCTCCATCTGGATGACGCTGCCTTTGAGGGTCTCGATGCCTATGGCGTCGGACTCGCCTTGTCACGGGCCATTCAGGAGGAAAAGCCGGATCTCGTTTTAACCGGCCTACAGTCGGACGATTTCGGCTTCGCTCAAACCGGAGTCATACTCGCGGAGTTGCTGGGTCTGCCCCACTCCACCATCCTTATGGAAATCCAGGTGAACGGTGCGACGCTCAAGGTGAAGCGGGAGCTTGAAGGCGGCTGGTTTCAGTGGATTGAAATGCCTCTCCCTGCGCTATTGACGATCCAGTCCGGCATTAATAAGCCGCGTTACGCCACGCTCAAGGGAATCATGGCGGCAAAGACGAAGCCCATCCGGAAGCTGGCTGCCGCCGACTTGGGTTTGAGCCCGGGGGAGCTGGCCCCACGACAGCGGGTTTTGAAGGTGTACGTGCCGGCCAAGGCGACCCAAACAGAGTTCTTGCAAGGTAGTCCCAAGGAAATTGCCGCACGCTTGGTCGATAAACTAAGGAACGAGTCCCGGGTGATTTAAACGCTAAGGAGGCTTGCAATGTTTGTCCACATCTGGAGAATGCGCGCACGAAAAAAGCGAACCAAAGATTACGAGAGCTTCGGACGACAAGTGACGCTGGCAGCCCTCAAGAAAATCGATGGCTGCCAGGAGGCTTGCTTTATGAAGATCTTCGAGGCCCGCAAGCCTGAATACCTCTGGGTGGTCTTCTGGCGAGACCAAAGAGCCCTCGAAGCGGCTCGAGTCAACCCAGTCTGGCGTGAACAGAAGAGGAAATTTGAGGCGGGCAAATTCTGCAAGACGATTCCACTCGAGCTGGTGTGCGAGTGCTTGAGCTCATTTGGCGAAGCACCCGCCAGAAAGCCCAAGAGGAATGCCAGGCCGTCGAAGCCGAAAAAGCAGCAAGAACAACCCCCAGAGCCTGCGACTCCTGACGCGAGCTTTGCGGAATCGACCCCTGAAGGCAAATAAGAGACGCCTTAAAGGAATAAGCGGGAGGTGAAATTCACTGGTGTCGTCACCCCCGCGTAGAGCTTGCCCTGAGCTTGCCGAAGGGCGGGGGTCCACGTCAGTCCGGAAAAAGCTTGATTCCCGCTTTCGCGGGAATGACCGGCGCGGGGCGATTTTCGACGCGGGGCAGGGGAAACGAAAATGGCTGAATCGGTTCTGGTTTTCGCGGAGCAGCAAGCGGGCAAGGCAAGCCGACCCACATGGGAGGCCATGGCGGCCGGGCAGCAACTCGCTCAGCGGCTGGGAGGTCCGGTTTCTGCTGTCCTTTTGGGCCACGATATTGCGCCCCTCGCCTCGGAACTTGCCGCTCTCGAGCTCCAGGAAGTACTGTGCGTCGATTCCCCTTTGCTCGCCGACTATACGGCGGACGGCTACGTGCACGCGCTCCGGGAGGTTGTCCAGCAACAGAAGCCTCGTTTCGTGGTCTTCAGCCACACCTACCTAGTCCGCGATTTCGCTCCCAAGCTGGCGACGTCGCTGCATCAGGCGCTGGTGAGTGACTGCCTGGGCTACCGTTGTGAAGGCGAGAGGGTGATCTTCGTGCGGCAGGTTTTCCAAGGGAAATTTGCTGCCGATGTGGAGTTTGCCGGGGAGGCGCCGCATTTCGTCTCGTTCCAGGCCGCAGCCTTCCGAGAGGACGCTGTGCGACGCGGGACTGCCTCCGCCAAAATCACATCGGTCCCAACCACTCTTTCGGCAGACACCATCCGGACCAGGCCCGGTGAGCGTTTTCGTGAGGCCAAGCAGGCAGTTGATCTGTCGCAATCGGAGATCATCGTTGCGGTAGGGCGCGGCATCAAGGCTCCTGAAAACCTTGAACTGGCCAAGAAGCTGGCGGAAGCACTGGGCGCCGAAATCGGCGCCTCCCGTCCGATCTGTGACAGCGGATGGCTGCCGATGGACCGTCAAGTCGGCAGTTCGGGGCAGACCGTGGCCCCCAAACTGTACATTGCGCTGGGAATCTCAGGCGCTATCCAGCACATGGTGGGGATGAAGGGCTCGCACACGGTTGTGGCCATCAACAAGGACAAGGAAGCGCCGATTTTCGAGGTCGCAACTTACGGCATTGTGGGAGATCTTTTCGAAATCGTCCCGGCTTTGACGCAGGAAATCCAGAAGCTTAAGGCCAGCTAGCACAGTTCAGCCTAATCGACTTGCGAATGCCGCGGACGCCGTGCGCCAAGGCTTTCGCTGCGGGCGGAGCGCGCGTCCACATTGCTGACATGAACAAACAGGCCGTCAAAGATGTGATCGAGGCTAACGACTGAATCACCGGATCTGTGGCGGCCCGATCAAGAAGGACAAGACCTTTGTTGATGCGTTCTTAAATCAGTTTTGCGGAGATAGGGCGAAATGAGATGTCTGAATTGTGGCACCGAGATGATGAACAATCGAGTGAGCACGAAAAACAATCTCGTCTCTTACGACATGTGTGAGAAGTGCGGAAGCCTCTGGTTGGATAAAGGCGAGCTGGACAAGATGGCTTTTCAAGTGGAAGGAAGCATCGAATACTGCTCACAGGACCCGATCGAAGTGCCCGAGATGCAGATACGAAAGTGCCCTCGATGCGACAACTCCAATTTGTATCGAGTACGATTTCTGAACTCTACGGATATTGTCCTCTACCATTGTAGGGACTGCGGTGGCTTTTGGCTTGATGGTGGCGAGCTCGACTTAATTGATAAGGAACTGGCGAAAATTATGCCGGTAATCGGAAAGGGATTTTCTGATTTCGTGAACAATGTGCATGTCCCCTATTGGTATAAGCGGATCAAAAGAAAAAGCAGCGAGACTGATACGCAGGTGCAAGCGCTCCCGATCAAGGGCGCTAAGCTGGAGAGGACCACGGCTGACCAGTGCCCCGGATGCGGGAAGCCCCTTGATGAGTACACCGTGTTCTCGATGCGATTTGAAGGCTGTCCGGCCTGCAAGGGAATTTGGTTGTTCAAGGATGAATTGCGAAGACTGAAGAATAAGGTCGAGCACGGGTCAATGCGCTGGCTCAATGATGAAATCAACAACATCGAGAAAACAAGCGCAGTGGCAACTAAGCGTGCATGTCCGAAATGCAAGAACGTCAAGATGGTTTCTGCCCTTTTTGGGAAATCGTCGATTGTTATTGATTGGTGTCCGCAATGCCACGGAATGTGGCTTGACCAGGACGATTTCGACTCTGTGACCGAGTATTTAAAGCACGAGTTGTACAGCATGCCTCCGAAGGAAATCGAAAAGAAAGCTCTTGATGAGGTGAAGCTCCTCTGGAGTGGGGGACCTGAAAGCAGGCATGAAGAGTTTTTGGACGTCAGGGCCACGATCTCGGCTCTAATCAACGCCACTATCTTTGAGCATCCGACCCTAGCGAGGCTCTGCATGAGCCTCCCCCGTGTTTGAAGCGCATTTCGCACGACTCAAATCACAAGACCGCGCGAGGCTGCGCCCGGCGACCCCACACCGCTGTCAGTTCGGGGTGATCACTCACCGGGACGGCTTATGGTGGAACCCATTTCCATTATGTAGCTCCCATCGGAGCCAGCCCTAACTGGGCAAGAATCGGCTGCTTCTCAGCCTACTGTGCTGGCGCTTTCCCCATGTCGTACACGCGCCGGATGCTGACCGACACGTTGCCCGAGGAAGCCTCGAAGCGAGTAATTACGTGGAGCTGTTTGCCGTCTTCGCTCATGCGGAACGTTTGCGTGAGTTTTTCCGAGTGGGGCAGCTTGGTCTCGGCGATGAAGGCGCCGCCTTCCCACGAGGCCTTGGTCGAGATCTTGTTGCCGTCCGCGTCTTTATCGTTATGCTTTTTACCGTCAGGGTAAAAAGTTTGGGCGCGGTCGGAGTCATCGATGACCACAAACTGGTCGGAGCGCTGGTCGATCCGCAAGAACTTAGGATTCTCAGCGAGGCGACCCCACTCCTGGCTGCTGACGCCGCCACCAGGATTCCCCATGCCCATCCGGCCGCGACCCATGCCGCCGCCCATTCCCCCCATTCCGCCCATGCCGCCACGCCCCATTCCTCCGCCCCCGCCGGGGTACCCGCCTCCGCCACCTGGATAGCCACCGCCGCGCTGACTGTTTTGCTGCGCGTCGTGAACCTTCTGCTGCGCATCGTCGCTCTGGTCCTGGTTGAAATTCCAGTGGCCGGTCAATTGCGTCTTGTCTTGGGCGCGCGCCACTACCACCAGCAATGCCGCCAGAAAACACACCGCAATTGGAACTTCTGCCTTTGATGTAAAGTTGAGAACTTTCGCCATCGTCTCCCACCTTCCTGATCGGATAAGCTTGTCTGCTGGTTCTTCGATTCCGCGAGCGGGTGGCTGGTTGTCTCACTGGCGTATTGTCTCTGTCAAGAAACTCCATCTACTATTATATCGGGAATACTATGCCTTTACGCGGGTTCAGGACGAAAGACGACTCCAGCTTCGGAATCCGGGTGGGTGGCGGCGCAGGATGCAGCGGTTCGCCTTCAGACGTGCGCTTCGGTGTCGCTGGTGGGACTGTGTACATACTCCCAGCCGAAGCGTCCTTTGATACAAAGGTTTCCCTTTGTGATGTCATGGTCCAAGGGCGAAGTGGCTTTGACGATCCTGTTATCTTGAACGTGAAGTCTAATGGTGCACCCCACCCCGCAGTAAGGGCAGATGGTATCGGTGCTGGTCTGCCTCGATTCATCCCATGTTCCGGCTTGCCGCATTTCATATTCACTCGAAAACATGAGCGCCCCCGTGGGGCAAACTCCGATGCAGTTGCCGCAATATACACAGGCGGACTCCGGTAACGGCACAGCATATTCAGTTGAAATGCGCGCGTCGAAGCCTCGGCCGGCGACAGCAATGGCAAATGTGTTCTGAGCTTCCGTGCCACAGGCCTGTACGCACTTATAGCAAAGAACGCACTTGCTGTAGTCGCGCACGTAGAGCTCGTTGTCGATCTTGACCGGCTGCGCCACCGTAGCGGCATGCGATCCATCGGTCGGGGTGTGGCACCCCGGGACCGCCGCATCCCGATCGGCCTGTTGCGCAGCGCAAGGGCCGAATCTCTCCGGATGAGCGCCGTACTGGGCCATATACGCCTGGATCTGCGGCGCCGTCGAGATGTCGATGGACGAGCCCAGGAACTCCAGGACCAGCCGTCGACTGAGCCGCACCCTCTCCGTGTCTGTTCTCACTACCATCCCCGGCTCCACTTTCCGCGAACAGGCAGGGACAAGCGGACGCGAGCCCTCGACCTCGACCACGCACATTCGGCACACATTGACCGGGGTGAGAGTCTCGAGAAAGCAGAGAGTCGGCGTGTCGATTCCGAGCTGCCGAGTCGCTTCGAGAAGTGTCGTTCCTTCAGGAACCGAAACCTTGCGGCCGTCGATGGTAAGGTCCACCCTTTTCCGCCGCGGAGCAAGTGGGATCACCGGTAGCGGACCGGGCGGCATAGGCATGATACCTGGCATAGGATGACGTGGAAGGGCGGACGGCGTCGTATCCTGCTTTTGTTGGTCGGTCATGAAGGTCACTCCTCGAGTCCTTCGAAGGGGCTGTCATGAAATAGGTGTTTCATCGTCCGCTTTTCGACCCCCTCACCCCCGGCCCCTCTCCCCCAAGGGGGAGAGGGGACTAGGTTCGGGTATTCCATGACAACGTCTAAGGGGCCGGCTGTTGAAACAGTTGCCAGCGGCGCAAAGCTGACTCGACAGCACTGGAAGCCGTTTGGCCCAAACCGCAAATCGAGCTGTCCCGCATCACCCGCCCTATCTCGCTCAAACGCAAGAGCTCTTCATCCACCGAGCCGAGCGGATGGCCGCTGATCAGGCGCTCGAGTGCCTCCTCCTGCCTAACCGCGCCGATGCGGCAAGGAACGCACTGGCCGCAAGATTCATCGCGGAAGAATGCTGCGATGCGCAGCAGGATCTTCCGCAGGTCGATGGTATCGTCAAAAAGCATAACCACGCCGGAGCCCAGCGCAGCCCCGATGGCCCGTGTGCCCTCAAAGGTGAGCGGCGTGTCGAGTTCTTGCGGGGACACCACAGTGCCCGCTGCACCACCCAGCAGCACGGCCTGAAGACGCCCGCTCCCAGCGACTCCTCCGGCGCGTTCGATGATTTCCCTCAGAGTTGTCCCGAAGGGAGCTTCATACACGCCTGGTCGGACTACGTGGCCCGAGACGCAAAAGAGCTTGGAGCCCGTCGAGCTGGGTGTGCCCACAGCCGCGAACCCTTCACTACCTTCCCTCACGATCTCGAGGACATTGATCAGCGTCTCGACGTTGTTCACCACGGTGGGTTTTCCGAACAGTCCTGCCTGGGTCGGGAAAGGTGGTTTGCTGCGGGGTTCCCCTCTGTAACCCTCGATGGAATTAAAAAGCGCGGTTTCTTCTCCACAGATGTAGGCTCCGGCGCCCTTGTACATCTGAATGTCGAAGTCAAGGCCCTGACCGAGAATGTTGCTGCCCAGAAAGCCTCGCCGGCGGGCAATCTCGATGGCCTGTTCGAGCCGCTCGGCGGCCAGGGGATATTCGCCTCGGACATAGAGGTAGCTTTGCTCGCAGCCGGTCGCGAACCCTGCGATGGTCATCGCCTCGATGAGCGCGAAAGGATCGCCCTCCATCACAATACGGTCTTTAAAAGTGCCCGGCTCGGACTCATCTGCATTGCACACCAGATAGCGTGGACGATTCGCCGGGTCCCATTTTCTCCCGGCCGGAAACGCCGCACCACCGCGGCCAACGAGCTTGGAGGCAACCACTTCGCGTACCACCCAATCGCAACCCATTGTCAACGCCGCGCGCAACGCCTCGTAACCACCATGGGCCCGATAATCGTCCAGGCTTCCGGGATCGCTGCGGCCGATACGGCGCAAGAGCCGGAGTCCTGGCTGCCCTGCCTGCGGCACCGAAATCTCCGCGCGAAAGGAGTCCGGCGTGATCTCGATGGGTTCCTGTCTCTCACCGCACAGAACGTCGATGAGGGTCGTGGCTTCAGCTGGGGCAATGACCTTTTCCCACGGCCGCTCTCCAGCAACCGACAATAAAGCTGCCGGCCCTCGCTCGCACAATCCCAGACAAGAGGTGCGCAACCACGTTGTTTTCCCATCCGGGCCGGGCGACCCAGCAGGACCCAGCGCCCGCTCCAAATTCTCGCATAAATGTTCGGCGCCTCGAGTCTGGCAAGCAATGTCATCGCAAACATGAAGGACCCGGGGTGGGCGTGGCGTCGTCGAAAACAAGCTGTAGAAACTGGCAACACCGAACGCGTCAGCCGGCGGGATGTCGAGCCTGGCGCTGACATAGTTCAGCGCACCGGGACTGATCCAGCCCACCCGCTTCTGGACGGCATGCAGAACCGGAAGCAACAGGTGACGGCGCGCCCGGTCAGTATGCCCTCCAACCGCGAATCGCCCCTCCAGATCTATGTGCCGCTCGCCACCCGACCATCCTGACTCGGCCTTCCCCAAGACCGAATCGACGGCCTCTCGCTCTTCGAGCGTCGGCTCATCTGCGGTCACGTGGATGTCCAATTTGGTCTGCCTCCTTCAGCGCGGTATCTCCGCGTTCTCCGTGGTCAGAAGAGCTTCAACACGGAGGTCACTGAGATCCTCTGTGCCCTCTGTGTTAAGGCTTGAGATGCACAGAGGATGCAGAGAGTCTCGATTTGCTCGCGGCAAACGTCCGTGCTACCGCGACCCCACCTCCAAAGCCGGAAGTTTATCAATACGAATGGCCGCAGCCTTGTATTCCGCTGTACCCGACTTCGAATCCACAGCATCAATAGTCAGGAAATTAGTCGGCACCTCGTCCGGGTGGTTGTAAGAGAGGAAGGCAAGGCCAGGCCGCAGCGAGGTGTCATATCGAACACAGGCATCCACTGCCCCCCGGCGCGAGCTAATGCGGACGCGTTCTCCATCGGCTACGGCGTACTTTGCCCCGTCCTCGGGAGAAAGCCCCAGCGCCTCCTGCCTGCGTAGGGGCGAACGGTAACTGGCGGTCTGAACTCCGGTGTTGTAGCTATCCAGCCGCCGTCCGGTGGTCAGCCGGATCGGGTAGTTCTCATCAAGAACGTCCACCGGGGGCTCGAATTCAACCACGCTGAACTGTGCCCTCGGCCCTACCAGCGGGTCTTGCCAGAGGCGGCTGTGGAGGAATATCTCGCCCGGATGGGACTCGTCATAACAAGGCCACTGGATTCCGCCCAGGGCTTCCAGACGGTCGTAACTCATCCCGGCATGCATCGGGCTGAGCTGCCGGAGCTCATTCCAGACATCTTCAGCGCTGGGACGACCCCAATCGTGCCCCAGGCGCCTGGCAAGCTCGCAAACGATGTCAATATCGTCGCGCGCGCCCGGAGGCGGCTCGACGGCCTTGCGGACTCGCTGAACCCGCCGCTCGCTGTTAGTAACTGTCCCCTCCGATTCACACCAGCCTGCTGCTGCGGGTAACACCACATGCGCCAGCTCTGCGGTGGCGGTCAGGAAGATGTCTTGCACAACGAAGAAATCCAATCCGCTCAGCAAACGCTCAGTACGGTGCTGATCGGCCTCCGAGTGAACGGGATTCTCGCCCAGGCAATACGCTGTTTTCAACTCGCCGCGCTCCATGGCCTGGAACATCCCGCTCAGATTCAGCCCTCGTTTTGGAGGTATCTTGGCGTTCCAGGCGCGTTCGAAGTTCACGCGCAGCTCGTCGTTCTCAACGTGTTGGAATCCGGGCAATCGGTCGGGCAAGGCGCCCATGTCGCCCCCGCCCTGCACATTGTTCTGTCCCCGAAGAGGATTAATGCCAGAACCGTACCGGCCCACATGCCCCGTGAGCAGACCCAGATTGATCAGGGAGAGCACATTATCAACGGCGTTATGGTGCTCGGTGATGCCCAGCGTCCAGCACAACTGCGCCCGATGGGCGCGTGCGTAAGCATGAGCGAGATCACGAATCAGAGTCGCCGGCACGCCGGTCATGTGCTCCGCGTATTCGAGAGTGAAGCGTTCGACGTGCGCTCGATAGGCGTCAAACCCGGCTGTGGCCCGCTTGATAAAGGTCCGGTTCTCGAGTCCAGAAGCGATGATTTCCCGGCCTACTGCGTTAGCCAAGACGATGTCCGAGCCCACGTCGAGCCCGAGCCAGACGTCCGCCCAACGCGCCGAATCGCTCCGGCGTGGATCGACCACCCAGAGCCGGGCGCCCTTGCGAATTCCCTTCAGTACGTGGTGAAAAATGATGGGATGGGCCTCACGCGCGTTCGACCCCCAGAGCACGATGAGGTCCGTATCCTCGATCTCGCGATAGGAACTAGTTGCGCCACCCGAACCAAAGACCGCCGCCAGACCGACGACGCTAGGGGCGTGTCAAGTGCGGTTGCAACTGTCAACGTTGTTCGTGCCCATGACCACCCGGGCAAATTTCTGGGCCAGGAAATTCAGCTCGTTGGTGGTCTTCGAGCAACTGAACATGCCGAAAGCCTTCGGGCCGTATTTCTCCAGCGAGCCGCGAAAGCTAGCGGCCGTGCGGTCAAGGGCTTCTTCCCAGCTTGCGGGCCGCAATTGGCCATGGTCACGAACTAGTGGAGTAGTGAGCCTAGATTTGCTAGAACCTGGCATCGATTGCCACCTCCTTCTTGCGTTGTACAACTGCGATGCATCACGATACCGCTCTCGCCTCGATGGCATCCAGGATGCTGCCGACCGCGGCGAGGAGATCGGGATCTTGCACCGCCATCCCTCGGCGGGAGGCTTGACGTAGAGCAAGACTCTCCGGGAGACAAGCCAGGACCTTCAGATCGCTCATGCCCTGCTCGATCAGCTCCCGCTCTTCTGCATCTCGAACCTTGTTGCCCACCACAAACATGCGAGAGAGGCCGATGTCTGCGGCCAAGTGCTGAATTCGATGGGCTGTTTCCAAGGAAGATTGGCTGGGTTCGACCACGATCAAGAGAGCATCGGCTCCTTTTGCCGTCGCTCGCCCCAGATGTTCCAGCCCAGCCTCGCAATCCATGAATACCCATTCTGAGCGCTCCAGCATGACGTGCTGGAGCAGGTTGCGAAGGAAAGCACTTTGCGGGCACGCACAGCCCCCGCCCCCCTGGCTGATGCTGCCCATCACCAAGAGCCGAACGCCATGGTCCTCAAAAGAAAACCGCTCCGGAATATCGTCCACGCGAGGATTGAGCCGGAAGAATCCCTCGAGCGATCCGAGACGCTCCTCGATCAAATCCTTCATGCCGACCAAGGCTGGCGGGGCAGAGGGAAAACCGAGGGCCAGATGAAGGTTGGGATTTGGATCGGCGTCGATGACCAAAACGGGATGTCCCCGTGCAGCCGCCTGCCGGGCTAACAAGGTCGTCAATGTGGTTTTGCCGACTCCGCCTTTGCCGCTGAGCGCAATTTTCATGATATTAGTCTCACAGCGCGGCCCGGCCGCAACCGAAGAACCTTTCACCACAGAGACCGCAGAGGACACGGAGAAGAGGCGCATCAAAGGCTACGGGTGAAGAAACAAGGAAGCTAACCTCAATACTGATTGACCCAGATGAGGTGGTTTACCCTGTGGTCTCTGTGTGCTCTGTGGTGAATCTTTTCTTCGCCCATTCAATGCTTGTCCCGTGCTGAAACAATTCGTTCACACAACATGCCGCCCAGATGCGCCAGCATCTCCAGGTGGTGGTAATGGCCGGCGGACTTGTTGAACAGGACCTGCGCGGAGTCAGGGAACTCTCCTCCCCCTGACCAGTAAACCACGGCCAGGGGTATTCGGGGCAGTGCCCAGAAGCGAAACGCAGCATCCCCCATCTCTAGAGGTTCTCCTCCCAGTCTTCTTGCGATCACACGGAAATCTCCCGGGTTTTCGCGAAAGCTCCTCACCAGCAGGTTTCCGCTGTAAGACTGAAAGGCCTGCTCATAGAAAGCGCCATTCGGCAGGTTGCGCAACGAGACCCATGCGTTCTCTAAAGGTGTGCCATCTGCCAGGAGGAGGTATTGAAGAATTATGCCCTGGAACGGCCCGGGACAAGGCTGGCCTTCCTTATCGCGGACCGCCAAGTCCGGCCATGCTATCAGGTAGGAACGGTCCCAGAAGCGGACCTCGAGGCGAGTCACCCCCGCTAAGGTTTCGCACGCTACCCCAGACCACAGGGCCACTTCCGCAGGGTCGCGTCCCCGGAGCGCCTCTTGCGTCTCCTGCAACTGCTTCTCAAGGCTGGCAGCCCAAGTGGGATTCACTCGCATGGCTTCGCCGCCAATTAAGCGCCCACCGCTACACCCTGAAAAGTCTTCTTGGCGGTGTACATAGGAGGCGCAAGCTTAAGTTCCGCACGCTTTCGATCCAGATGCTCGATGATCTGGGCAGCGGCCTTGACTGGGTCGGCTTCGAAGAAGAATTTCCCGCCCAGCATCTCTTCCACATCGTCGGTGAGGAACTTGTGCACGGCACGGCTGCCCAACACGGGGTGGGGGGTGCCGAAGTGAGTCAACACACCGGAGGCCACAAAGTAGAACCCAATGGCCACTGCCTTTTCCGACATCCATTCGGGCGCCGAACCAGCCACCGGCAGTTGGGAAAAATCCTCTCCCAGACCCCCCTCACCCACGATCTCAATAAGCGTGGTGAGGATGCGGGAGTTGTCCACACAAGCCCCGACGTGCAAGACGGGAGGGATTCCCACAGTTTCACAGATCTCTCTCAATCCGGGTCCAGCGCTCTCAAAGGCCGCTTCGGGACGAAGCAAGCCGCACTTGGCATCCGCGATGGCGGCGCAGCCTGTGCTGACAATCAACACGTCGTTCTTGAGCAGTTCCCGAGTGAGGGTGAGGTGTGCCCAATCATGGAGCGTGTTCGGGTTGTTGCATCCCACGATCCCGACCGCGCCGCGCAGTCGGCCGTCGATCACGGCGTCGTTCAGAGGACGGAAGGTGCCACGATAGCGGCCTCCCAGGAAGCGAAAGACCGATTCCGTGGTAAAGCCAGCGATCAAATCCGAGCGGCTCTCGGGGATGGTCACCTTGCGCGGGTCACGCCGGGAATAATTCTCCACGGCCCGCCCCACGATCTCCTTTGCCACTTCCAGCGCCCGCGCTTCATCGAAGTCAACCTGTTCAACCCCGGGCATCTTGGCCTTGGGCGAGGTTGAGACCAGTTTCGTATGGAAGCAACTGGTCAGACTGGCCAGGGACGGCATGACGCACTGCACATCGACCACCATGAGATCGACCGCACCCGTAATGATGGCCAGTTCCTGCTGTAGGAAATTTCCTGCCACCGGTATACCGTGACGCATCAAGATTTCGTTGGCGGTGCAGCAAATCCCGGCAATATTGATTCCCTTGGCGCCTTGCATCTCGGCCATCTTCAGAAGTTCCGGATCCCGGCTGGCGGCCACGATCATCTCCGAGAGGACGGGCTCATGGCCATGCACCACGATATTGACGGCGTCCTTCCTCAGGACACCCAGATTTACCGCGGCGCGCAAGGGTTGGGGAGAGCGAAAGAGGACGTCCTGCAGATCGGTGGCGATCATGGAACCTCCCCAGCCGTCCGCCAGCGAAGCACGGAATCCCTGCATGAGGATGTTCCGATAGTCCGTGTCAACTCCCATGGTGCTGCGGTGCATGATCTCGACGATTTCCCGGTCGATTCCGCGCGGGCTGATCCCAAACTTGCGCCAGAGCTCCTGGCGCCGGGCAGGGGCCCGCGAAAGCAGGGTGAGCTCGCCCTCCTGCTGACCAAACATGTGGAGAGCATGCTCTGCCACGGCCTTGGCTATCTCCGCATCACTGTGCCCATCGAGAGCAATGCCGAATTCGGCTGCGATTTTGCGCAGCTTAATGGGATCCTTGAGGGCATAGCCGCCCTTTCCCTCTGCTGCCAGAAGAAGCGTATGGGCTACATCGCGGCCGTGATCAGAATGGGCGGCCGATCCACCCGCAACCATGCGCACCAAGTTGCGGGCCACAATCGTATCCGCATCCGCTCCACAAGTGCCTCGGCGCGGCTCGCCGCCGAACGGATCGATGCGGCAGGGTCCCATATTGCAAATTCGGCAACAAACCCCGAGCTGACCAAAGCCGCATTGCGGCTGCTGTTCCTCCCACCGGTCCCATGCCGTCTCGAGTCTCTGCTCGTGGGCATGCTCGAGCATTTCCTGTGAAGCACGATCAACACTCTTTTGATTCATAGTAGCCTCGCTCTTTCTCGCTTATCCCTTCGCCGTCGTGTCCGTGCAAAGAAAACATTCACCACAGAGCACACAGAGACCACAGAGAAAGGTATCTGTGCTGGCGCGAGCGGGCATTCAAGGTCACGCTCGCTTGTTTGTTCCACCACATCGTTTGTCTGCGTGCTTTCTCCGTGACCTCTGTGTCCTCTGTGGTGAAACCGTTCTTGCGTTGCCGGCGCCTTATGCTGCCGCAGCAGTGTCTGAGCCTGCTCTCTGGCGATAAGCCTTTAAGTAAGCATCGCTGTAAATCTCCATGCCGAGCAGGAGTTCAGCCGTGGCCACAGCCGCCCGTAGTTCCTCGTCGCAGACATCCAGGATCGCCGCATCCACGCCCATCGCCATTGCCATGACCATGAAGGTGCGATTGATGAGTTTGCGCTCTTCCGCTTTGGAGGAAACATTGCTCAGGCCGATGGAAATGTGGCATGGCGGATCGGAAAGCATGGTCATCTGCTGAATGGCATTGAGCACATTCTTGGGCTGGTCCTGCATGAATTTCACCGGCATGACGATCGGGTCAAGATAGATGTCGGTCGGAGAGAGACCGGCTTCTATCGCCGCCGCGAAGATCTTGCCGCCCAACTCCAGCCGTCGGTCCACGTCTTGGGGGCTTCCTCTCTCATCCATCACCACGCCGATGATCCCCGCCTTGTATTCGGATGCCAGCTCGAGAAGCGGGATGAGCTTACTATCTTCAGCGGTGGTACTGTTAAGAATCACCGCACGCTCCCCGACCGCGTCTCGATAAGCCTTCAGTCCGACGCGGAACATGTCGGCGCGGGGGCAGTCGAGC
>Ga0326728_10008802_pt1 | contig 24758 bp, 19 predicted proteins | sample MB3enrmetagenome_FD_207602 | JGI IMG/M metagenome (GOLD analysis project Ga0326728, IMG submission 207602) | Lab enriched peat soil microbial communities from McLean, Ithaca, NY, United States - MB31MN | ecosystem: Environmental > Terrestrial > Soil > Wetlands > Peat | place: USA: New York... | reverse complement strand
GATCGGAACGCAAAAGCCGAGCGCGCTGATCGTCGCAGCGATCTCACGCACATGGGCGGGGTCGCCCCCGCGAACCTTGCGGGAAGGAGAGCGAAGGCTTTCCAGCGGCAGATCGACGATCTCCAGCAGCGGCCGGATGTCATTGCGCAGGGCGCGAGGCGCCGCGGCGGGCGCTGCCAGCCGCGCCAGGTCTTCGCGCCTGCGCCGGCTCTTGCCCTTCAGCTTCTCCTTGAAGGATTGCTCGATTTCGAGCGGATTGGGATCGTCTCTGGACATATTGGTCATCTCCTTGTTGGACGGCGGGCCTGCCAAATTCTGGCGCCCTGCGCCGCTAGGGCAAGCATGCTTCAATAGAGTTTCGCGGGAACGATTTCATCACATCAGGATATCCGTCTTCGGAACGCTGGCTATCGGTTGCGCGCCTCCATAGTAGATGTAATATAACGTCACGCTCCTTTAGGCCGCAAGCAGGAATATCGTCTCCAAAACGTTTAGGGTGGTTACTATTCGCCAAGGGTGTCCCTGTACTCTTTCTCCAACTCTCGGTACAATTCCTTCTGCTCTTCGTTCCAATTGAACTCATGCACCTTACCGTTCGGGCTGATGAACGGGTTGTCGGTCGCGCGATCGCGCGTTTCAAAAGCGCTGATCAGGTTAAAGACTAACCTGCGAGCGCGATCGTTGCCCTTCAGAGCATCGCCAATAACACTGCGGGCCAGAGCCTCGAAGCGAGTAATGCGCTTCTTACGACCGCCGATAGTGACTTGCACGGTTTCGGCAAGCTGCTCTTTCAACACTTCTGCAAACGATTTGCCTGGCGCCTTGCGTTTGCGACCGCCCGCCGGATTTCCTGATTTTCCCGGCTGGAATCTCGTCGCCTTCGGTGGCCGACCGTAGCCGACCGCGTAGTCATCGGCGCCAGCGTCGTTATGGTGTGCGGCCTTTTCCGCCCGATCATGGGCCTGCGAGGCGTCGGCGCGATCGACGTCAGGCCCGCCCTCATCCCATTTGCGATCGCTCAAGACTCAACCTCCGACAAAAGACGCTGGCGTCCCGGAGGCTGGTGCAGTCCAAGCGGAGGCCCCGATCACACACCCAAACGATCAATGTCGGTCCACCTCGCGAAGAGGGGGCGATCGATGTTCGGGCGAGACCGGAACCTCCATGTTCTTGGGGGCTCGCTCAGACCGCTCAACCTTAAGGCCGAAGCTGTCTGACTAGCTTCATGGAGCACAACAGTTCAGTCGTGTCAAGTCGCGCGATGTAATTCGTTCACGTATGTGCCGTAGCGCAGTGAGACGTGAGTGGTACAAGATTGAGTCCACTAGTCGAAATGACGCTTGACATCGCGGTCAATTGGTTGTGACTCTCCCTTTTTCGGTTGGCCCTGGCGGGACAGCCAGGGCCAACCGAAAAAGGGAGAGAATTTTTCTCCCGATACGTCTTCCGTTCGACGATGCGCCTTGCTCCCCTTCTGCGTGGGCGGTTACGCGACGTGCGCGGGCGGATCAATCCTGCTCAAGGTTGACGGCCAGACCTCGATCACGTCCGTCAACGGGAGGGCCGCCCGATGAGGAAGGCCGTCCGCTCGACTTGCTCTGCAACAACTCCGCGAAATGAATTGGGTTTTGGAACTGCCTGATGCTCGATACAATTGGCTGCGGGCCTCCTTCCAAATTCCCTGCACGCCTCAGAGAATTCCCTGCGGAGCGCGAAAAAATTCCCTGCTGCTGAAAGCGGGTGTTTTGTCGGGACGTGGCCAGAATCCGGGTGATCCAGAGGTTGGAGACGCTCGATATGGCGCAAATTCGTCGATTTTCCCTGCCAAATTCCCTGCCAGCAGGGAATTCGACCTGCGGAGACCGGTTCTGCAGGACTGCGTCCGCCGCCACGACTTGAGTATTTGACACCACATAGCAAATATACACTGAAGAGGCTGAATTGCCGCCCGCTTTCGGGGCCTTGCCGGCGATGCATTTTGCGGCAAGTCGGCAGAGACGACCATGGGGCGAGATATGCGCACTCTCCGCGCCAAAGTCTCGAAAGCTCTTTTCAAAGGCGCGGGCGTCTCCGACTGCGCGGTCCCCTTGGAATGATGTTTCGCTCCTCGCGTCGCCCGCGTCCCGTGGCGAAAAGGCCACGCTCGAACAAGCCGTCGTTGAAGATCGGTCGGTTCGGCGGGCGTTCGCAGTGCAAAATGAGGCGACGCGCCGCTCAGGACAAAACTGCGAACACCTATGTGATTGAAATAGCAATATGATTCGCAAGGGCTCGTTTGGCCGCTGCGCGCCGCTGAGCGGCCATTTGTCGATGCGCCGTCCCCCGGCTCAGAACGACTCTGAGCAGACGCCCGCGCGCGCCCGCGACGGCAAATAGGCAAAACGCTCTACAGCCGTCTGTCGCCCAGGTTTGCGAGCGGTGCAGTTTTATCCGACAACTATAAGAACTCAAATCTATACTCAGGTCACAATTCAATTGGCTCGATCTCAGTCGTTCCAGGTCAGGCACAGCGCCACGTTGCTCGGGATTCCGTCAATATACTCCGCAATTTGGGCTGTAAGGCCGAACCTGGCGGCGCGCAAGTCACGCTCCCATCTCGTATAGAACTCGGCCGCTTCGCCTCTTAGGGTCGTAGGCCAATCGGCCTCGGGGACGCCGATTTTGCGGCCTCCATCGCTACAGAGGTCACAGGGAAAGCGAACAAGCTCGAAGCTGTTCTCGCCGCGCGCCGCCGCGGCTCGAGCGCGCTCGAGCAACGCAGTCCACGCCTGCGTGCCGACGTGTTCCCCGAGCATCGCTTTGACCCGACGTTCCAGGTCCAGCTTCACCTCTTCTTTGGCGGTGAGCGCTTCATCCTTGTCGGCTTGCTTGGAGGCAGTCACCAGCGTCAGGAACGCTTGCGCCGTAATGGTAGGCGAGGCGATGACCGCAGCTGCGGAAGGGGGCGCCTCTGGCGGTGGGCCCTCCGTTTTCAACATGCCGGCGAACATGGCGGCCAAGCCGCCTAGGGATCGGCCCGCCGCCGGCTGCGGAACCATGGTCGCTATGGCGCGCACCAAATCCGACCGGCTGACGATCCCCGCGATACGGCCTCCGCGCATGACAGGCAGTCGTTTTATGTCATAGACGCGGAGCATCTCGGCAATCTCATGCAACGGCGCCCCGGCCTCGATGGTCATGACAGGCGCGCGCATGACCTGCTCGACCGGTCGAGCGAGCAGCGCTTCAAGAGGTTCGGCGAGGGAGCGACCGTCTGCAAGCAGCGCCAGCCACCAATCGCGTCGCGCGACCCGGTCGGCGTCGTTGCGACCGAGAAGGTCGCCTTCGCTGACCATGCCAAGCAATTGCCGGTCGGCGCCGAGCACGGGAACGGCGCTTATGCGTCTTTCGAGCAGTAGGAGCGCGACATCGCGCACGCTGGTCCCAACCGCCGCCGAGACGATATCCGTCGACATGATATCGCCGGCCGTTTCCGGGCTTGGCGTGACCGCCGGCCGATCCGCCTTGGCGCCCGACGATTCGTGTGTCATGCGATCCTTTCCGCCGCGCCAAGGGAGCGCGGCATGCGACGTTTCACGAACTCGGTCAGGCCTAGGCCAGAGATTCCGCTGTGTTCGCGCCGCCGCCGATGTGCGGATCGGTCACCTTGTGGACGCCGGCGCCAGACCCAAGGGTCGAGAGTGAAGAGAAAGACTGAGGCGCGCCAGCGACGCGTCGCCGTCGCGCCGCTGGCGTGAGTGGGGGGCCTCAGGCCGCCTTCGGGGGAGCAACTTTGACCGGACTGACGGCCCGCCACGACGACTGCTTCAGCGTTCCGATCAGCAGAGGCAGGCCGGTGAACACCACCGTGCCGCCGACGACCAGCCAGACATAGAGCGTCGGGCTTCCCACCGGCAGTTGGGTCGGCGGAAAGAAGCCCACGAGGAAGGAGAAGGCGACGCCGGCGAAACCGACGCCGGCGATGATCCACATGCCCGTGGTCCCGCCCGGCACGCGATAGCTGCGCTTCAGTTCCGGCTGCGAATAGCGCAGGCGGATCGCCGCGGCGTACATCAGCATGTACATGATCAGGTAGAGCGTGATCGTCACGGCGCTGAGCAGGAAGAACGCCACGCTGACGTCGGCCATGACGAAATAGGCCAGCGCGAGGATAGTGACGATCGCGCCTTGCACGATCAGGATGCTGATCTGCACGCCGTTCTTGTTGGTCTTCGCCAGGATGGGAGGGATCTCGCCCTCCTGGGCCGTCCACAGCAAGCCGCGGCTGGGACCGCTGATCCACGACATCACGCCGCCGATCCCGCCGAAAGCCAGCAACAGGCAAACGATGGGGGTCGCCCAGTCGATCCCGAAGCGCGTGAAGATCTGCTGGAAGGCCTTCATCAGTCCTTCCTGAAGGTTGATCTGCGCGTCGGGCAGCACGGTCGCCACCGCGAACGAGCCCAGCGTGAACAAGAGGATGATCACGACCGACGCGATCAGCATCGCGACGGGAAACTGCCGCTTCGGGTCGGACATTTCGTTGGCGTGCACGGCGTGCACCTCCACACCGGCGAACAGCAGGATGATGCCCGCCAGAAAGGCGATGTCGCCCAATCCGGTGATGAAAGGAAAATACCGGGGATGCGCGTGGCCGCCCGCCATCGACATGACGGAAGGCGAATCCGTCGCTACGGGGTGCAGCAAGGCGATCGGGTTGCCCTGGGCGATCCAGATCACCGCCAGAATCATGATCACCACGCCGGGCAGCACTGTTCCCAAAAGGAAGGCCCAACTCGTCACCTTTGCGATGGCGCCGACGCCGCGCAACGTGATCAGCGTCGCCGCCCAGTACGCGACAATGCAGAAGACGCCGACATAGATTCCGTTATTCGCAAGCGCTGGCTTGCCCACGACATAGGCGATGGCGGCGGCGGAGAACGCGAGCACGGTCGGGTACCAAACCACGTTCTGGATCCATTGCAGCCAGATGGCGACAAAGCCCCAACGGGAGCCAAACGCCTCCTTCACCCAGGTGTAGACGCCGCCACCCTTTTCGCCGAATGCGCCGCCGAGTTCGGCCGAGACCAGCGCGGCGGGAATGAGAAAGATGAAAGTGGCGAAGGCGATATAGACGAACAGCGTCAGCTGTTCCTTCGCCATCATCGGCAGGCCGCGCAGGCTGACGACGGCCGCCGCTGTCATCATCGCAATACTGAAAGTGGAAACCACAGCTATTTTGGATTGGGCCATCGACGCCTCCCCTTGTTGGGAAATCAGTGATGAAAGGTCGGCCCCGCGGCCGAATGCGGAATGGGGTTCGCCTGCAGATGCTCGAGCGCGTGGCCGAGATCGTCGAGCAGCAGTTGCGCGAGATCGCGGCTGACGCCGTGGCGGATCAAGATCCGCTGGATGACGGTCGACTGGCGGTTTGCCGGCAGCGGATAGGCCGCGATCAGCCAGCCGCGCATACGGACCCGCTCTGACAAGTCGTACAGCGTGAAGCCATGGTTGTGGCCTTCCTTCAGCTTGTAGCAAACCGCCGGCAGGGCGCCCTTGCCGTCGTAAACCAGCTCCAGCGGACCAAGCTTGGCGATCTCGCCGGCGAGCCATTGCGCGGTGTCGGCGCAGGCCTGCTGGATCCCCGCGTAGCCTTCGCGGCCCAGCCGCAGAAAATTGTAATATTGCGCGATGATCTGCCCGCCGGGCCGGCTGAAATTCAGCGCGAAGGTCGGCATCTGACCGCCGAGATAGTCGACGTTGAAGATGAGCTCGTCGGGCAGATCCTCCTTATCGCGCCAGACCACCCAACCCACGCCGAGCGGCGCCAGCCCGTATTTGTGGCCTGACGCGCTGATCGACTTGACCCTCGCGACGCGGAAATCCCATTCCAGTTTCTGCTCGATGAACGGCGCGATGAACCCGCCGCTGGCGGCGTCGACGTGGATCGGGATGTCCAGACCGGTTTCGCGCTGAAGGTCGTCGAGCGCCGCCGCCAATGCGGCGACCGGTTCGTAGACGCCGGTGAACGTCACGCCGAGCGTCGGGACGACGCCGATCGTGTTCTCGTCGCAATACTTCTTGAGGTCTTCGGGACGCAGCCCGAGCGCGTCGCCCTCGAGCGGAACCTGACGAATCTCGACGTCGAAGTAGCGCGCGAATTTATGCCAGCACACCTGCACCGGCCCGCAGACGAAATTCGGCTTCGCATACGACTTGCCGGCGGCGACGCGCCGGTTGCGCCATCGCCACTTGAGCGCCAGCCCGCCGAGCATGCAGGCCTCGCTCGACCCTGTGGTCGAACAGCCGACGCTCTTCCAGGCGCCCGGCGCGCGCCAGAGATCGGCGATCATGTGCACGCAGCGATTCTCGATCTCCGCGGTCTGCGGATATTCGTCCTTGTCGATCATGTTCTTGTCGATCGACTCGGCCATCAAAGTTCGTACTTCCGGCTCGGCCCAGGTGGTGCAGAAAGTCGCCAAATTCTGACGGGAATTGCCGTCGAGCAGCAGCTCGTCATGCACCAGATTGTAAATGGGCTGCGCGGCGGAGGCGTGCTCCGGAATTCGGTATCTCGGCAGTCGCCGGTCCGCCGTTTCGGTCGCGTATACGTCCTCGATCTGCGGCGCGTCGGATCCGTTTATCTTGTGCAACGGCATGGCGGTCTCCTGCGAATGGGCGCGCCTCAGTCGGCCTCAGAATTTGGTCGATGCGCTTATCGAGCGATCATAGTCTGCGGCGAATCGCGGGAAAGATTCGGAATCTACCTAGTCCAGGGCAAGATCGATCAACTGAGGTCTTCGCGCATGTCTTCGACGTCGACCGCTGCAGGCGCCCAAAGGGGCTGGGTAGTTTCCGACCCTGTCTTCATGGGAGCGCCCACGCGTAATGTCGTCTTGTCGGACGACGCGCCGGCGAATGGTTCGCCTCGCCCGCGGCCGCTTTCGCGCAATTCCCGCGTAAGGCGAATGCTCGGCGCCGCCTCGTCCCTAAGGAGACTCCCATGGATAAATTAGAAACGGCAATCGCCGTATTCCCGAATCACGATGCGGCGGAAGGAGCGGTGAAGACCCTGACGGCGGCCGGTTTCGCCATGAAGAACCTCAGCGTCGTCGGCAAGGGTTATCACTCCGAAGAGAAGGTCGTCGGCTTCTACACCGCCGGCGACAGGGTCAAGTTCTGGGGCTCTCGCGGCGCCTTCTGGGGCGGCTTCTGGGGCCTGTTCTTTGGCGGCCTATTCCTGGCCTCGCCGGTGACAGGGCCGGTCGTGGTGCTCGGCTTTCTCGCCACGATCATCGTTTCCGGCATCGAGAACGCCGTGCTCGTCGGCGGCGTGGCCGCGCTTGCGGCGGCGCTCTACAGCATCGGCGTGCCGAAGGACAGCGTGCTCCAATACGAGTCCGCCATCAAGGCCGATAGCTTTCTCGTCATGGCGCGGGGCGCGGCGGAAGAAATCGCTCGCGCCAAGACGATCCTCGGCGCGGCCAGTCCGTCGCGGCTCGATATTCATCGCGATGCCGCGGCCGTCGCGCCGGCCGCGTCTTCCGTTCCTGCCGCCGCCTGAAGGCGGCTCGGCAAGCTGACCGGCCGTCGCGGAGATTGACGGCGACAGCGCGTTGGCTCAGCGAAAGACCAACGGCCGCCAGCGCCGGACTTGCGTCAACGCGCGCACGTCGGGCGCTGGCGGCCACAAAGCGATTTCGGGCGATCGGGGCGTTTGAGCCCAGCCGCCGGCAATTCGGCCGCGCGCTCGCGATTGCGGCGCACAACCCCGGCGGCGAGGCAAGCGCGACGCCATGACATTGTCGAGACCCTAAGGATCGAGTTTGCGCGGCGAGACCGTCGCGGCGGCGTCGGCGGACGGGGCCGACGGCTTGGCCCCGTCTCCCGGCCTTGGCGAAAGACTGGCTGAGAGCGCGAAGACGACAAAAATCAGGATGGCGAGAACGCTCAAAGCCATGCGGATTTGCGTCCGCTGCGGGTCAACGGCGGCAAACACGCTATTCAGAGAAGGGGCATTGAGATTGCCGACCCTCGGCAACAGCGCAGCGAGATCGGCGGCGACCGACTTGGCGGGAATATCCATGGTCGGCTCGTCCGGCAATGCGGCGATCAACGCGGTCAGGCGCTCCGTCGCTGCTTCCTTCGGCATTCGCGCCAGGCTGGCGGCCTCTCGCCAAGGATCGACATCCAGCCGCGCAAGCGCAGAAAGGACGCTGAGCATAGTTCCATTTCGACCCTCGCCGATGGACGCATAGAGGAACTTGTCGAACTCCGGCCCGATGAGAGGCGCTAGGGCGGCATGGGTCATGTCAACAGCCGATTCTCTTCTTTATCGCGGAAGCCAAACGGCGAGCAAATCGACGCCCGGCGTTCCCTGCATCGACCTGCACAAGTAGCGCGCGGCGACGGACTCCGTCAGACTCGGAAACTACCCATATCGCCTGTCCGCGCTCAGCCGCGCCGTGCGGGGATCGCCAAACGAACGCGGCGACCGGTCGATCCTGCCTACGCCTAGGTATTTTCCGACCCTCCTTGCGCGGCCCGCTGTCCGCTATTGCTGACATAGCAGCCTCACGCGGAAGCGAGGGGCTGCGGAACAGTCGGCAAGCCGCTGATTTTGTCGACTCGCCATTCTTCGGGAGCGCGTTTTGGCCTCGCCTCGCTCGTCGCGTCTCCGCAGCCGCTGGACGCTTGCAGCCGCGGTGGCCGCGCTCGCGCTCTGCAGCTACTTCGGCTGGCGCCACTTTTACGGCGCCGAGACCGGGACGGCAGGTCCGGACAAGGCCAACAGCCTGCAGGCGCCTGCGCCCATCCCCGTCACCGTAGCGCAAGCGAAAAAGGCGGATTTCCCAGTCTACTTGAACGGGCTCGGTGCCGTGGAGCCGTACCAAACCGTTCTGGTGCGCAGCCGCGTCGATGGCGAGGTCATCAAGGTCGCCTTCAAACAGGGCCAGATGGTCAAGGAAGGCGACGTTCTCGTGCAGATCGATCCGCGTCCCTATCAGGCGGCGCTCGATCAGGCGGTCGCGAAGAAGATGCAGGACGAGGCGAGCCTCAAGAACGCGCAGCTCGACCTTGTGCGCTATGCGGGGCTCGCCAAAGAGGATTCCGTTTCGCGTCAGAAGTTCGATACGCAGCAGGCGACGGTCGATGAACTCGTCGCGCAGATCAAGGGCGACCAGGCGTCCATCGACAACGCCCAGACGCAGGTCGACTATACGACGATCCGCTCTCCACTCACGGGGAAGATGGGCTTTCGCCTTGTCGACGCCGGCAACATCGTGCATGCCGTCGACACGACGGGCATCGTGACGATCGTACAGTTGCAGCCGATCTCGGTCGTGTTCACGGCGCCCGAGGAGGACGTGCCGGAGATCAACACGGCGCTCGCGGCGGGCGTCGCGCCGGTGACCGCGCTGAGTTCGGACGGGTTGAGGACGCTTTCGCAAGGGCGCCTCGCCGTCGTCAACGACGCGATCGACCCGGCGAGCGGCACGATCGGCATGAAGGCGACCTTCGAAAACACCGACGACGCCCTGTGGCCCGGCCTGTCGGTCGCGACGCGCCTGCTGGTCCACACGCTGAAGCAAGTCACCGTCGTGCCCGACGGCGCCGTCGAACGCGGACCGAACGGTCTCTACGCCTTCGTCGTCGGCGGCGACAACAAGGTCGAGACGCGCGACATCACGGTCGGTCAAGAAGGCGATGGACAATCGGTCGTCTTGACGGGTCTCGCGCCCGGCGAGACCGTGGTCACGGCCGGCCAATACCGATTGGTTCAAGGCTCTTTGGTTCAGTCGAGCGCGGCGAGTTCCGCTGCGCCGCCTGCGAGCGCGGCGCCGCCGCCGGCGAAGGCGCCCTGACCGTGGCGGGCGGCATCTCCGAGCCGTTCATTCGGCATCCCGTCGCAACCTCGCTGTTGATGGTCGGCATCCTGTTCGTCGGCATTATCGCTTATCCGCGATTGCCGGTCGCGCCGCTGCCGCAGGTCGATTTCCCCACCATTCAGGTTTCCGCCAAGTATCCGGGCGCCGGCCCGGACACCATGGCGTCGGCGGTCGCCCAGCCGCTCGAGACGCAATTCGCGCAGATCTCCGGCGTCTCGCAGATGACGTCGACGAGCACGCTCGGGTCGACCGCCATCACCATCCAATTCGACCTCGACCGCGACATCGACGCGGCCTCGACCGATGTCCAGGCGGCGATCAACGCCGCCAGCGGGCAATTGCCGAAGGATCTACCGAGTCCGCCGACGTATCGCAAGGTGAACCCGGCGGATTCTCCCATTCTCCTGCTCGCCGCGACCTCGGAACTGCTGCCGCTGACCGAGGTCGACGACAATGTCGAGACCAAGCTCGCCCAGCAGATCAGCCAGGTTCCGGGCGTCGCTCAGGTCAGCATCGGGGGGCAACAAAAGCCCGCCATTCGCATCCAACTCGACCCAGCCAAGCTCGTGGCCAAAGGGCTTTCGCTCGAGGATGTGCGCACGCCGCTCTCGGTCACAACGCTGGCCGAGCCCAAGGGCGCGATCGCCAGCGGGGCGCGCTCTTTCACGATTTACACCAACGATCAACTCGTCCGGTCGGCGGATTGGAATGACGTCATCGTCGCCTATCGCAACGGCGCTCCGCTGCGGGTGAGCGATATCGGCCAGGCGGTTACCGGCCCGCAGGACACCAATCAGGCGGCCTGGGCCGACGGCAAGCGCAGCGTCTTTCTCGTCATCTACAAGCAGCCGGGCGCCAACGTCATCGACATCGTCAACGCGATCAAGGCCGAGCTGCCGCGCATCAAGGCCTCGATGCCGCCCTCGATCGACATCTTCACCTTGAGCGATCGCACGCAGACGATCCGCGCCTCCGTTCAGGACGTGCAGTTCACTCTGCTGCTCACCATCGCGCTGGTGGTTATGGTGATCTTCCTCTTTCTGCGCTCTCTGTGGGCGACGATCATCCCAAGCGTCGCGGTGCCGCTCGCGTTGCTCGGCGCCTGCGCGCTGATGTGGGTCGCCGGCTACAGCCTCGACAATCTGTCGCTGATGGCGCTGACGATTTCGGTCGGCTTCGTCGTCGACGACGCGATCGTGATGCTCGAGAACATCACCCGCTACATCGAAGAGGGCGAGGAGCCGTTCGCCGCTGCGCTGAGAGGCTCGCGCGAAATCGCCTTCACCATCGTGTCGATCAGCGTTTCGCTGATTGCGGTGTTGATTCCGCTCCTGTTGATGGGCGGCATCATCGGGCGGCTGTTTCGCGAATTCGCGGTGACGCTGTCAATGACGATCGCCGTGTCGGCGGTGGTGTCGCTGACGCTGACACCGATGATGGCGTCGCGGTTCTTGACCGCGGCGAAGGACGCCCATCATGGGCGACTTTACGAATTGAGCGAGCGCGGCTTTGCGGCGGTGCTAAGAGCTTACGAGCGCGGCCTCGACGTCGTGCTCAAATTCCGCTTCGCCACGTTGATGGTTTTCTTCGCTTTTCTCGCACTGTCAGTCTGCCTTTTCGTGATGATCCCTAAGGGGTTCTTCCCGCAACAGGATACCGGGCAGATCAACGGCATATCGCAGGCGGCGCAGGACGCCTCGTTCGCCCAAATGGCGCAGCGACAGGCAGCGCTCGGCGCGATCGTTCTCAAGGATCCGGCGGTCGCTCATGTCGCGATGTCCATCGGCGGCACAGGCAACGCGCTCAACGCCGGCCGGCTCTTCATCACTCTGAAGCCGCGCAACCAGCGAACGGCGACCGCCGATCAGATCATCGCGCGTCTGGGACCGCAGCTCGACAAGGTCGAGGGCGCCAAGTTGTTCATGCAGGTCGCACAGGATTTGACCGTCGGCGGCCGCGCCTCGCGCACCCAATATCAATACACCTTGCAGGGCTCCGACTCCGACGCGCTGAATGCATGGGCGCCCAAGATGCTCGCCAAGTTGCAGACCTTGCCGGAGCTGCGCGACGTCGCCACCGACCAGCAGACGGCGGGCACGACGCTGACTTTGACTTTCGATCGCGACCAGGCGGCCCGGTACGGGCTGACGGCTCAGACGATCGACGATACGCTCTTCGACGCCTTCGGCCAGCGCCAGATCGCCCAGTATTTCACCCAGCTGTCGAGCTATGAAGTGATCATGGAGCTTCTGCCGAGCCTGCAAAACGACCTGACGACTCTCGACAGGATATTTCTGAAGTCGCCGACGACCGGCGGCGAAGTGCCGCTGTCCGAGTTCGCAAAATGGACGACGACGCCCGTCCAACCTTTGTCGATCAGCCATCAAGGCCAGTTCCCGGCGGTCACCATCAGCTTCAATCTGGCGCCCGGCGTGGCGCTGGGAGAGGCGACGAGCGCGGTTCAGCGCGCCAAGAGCGACCTGCAGCTTCCGGCGACCGTCATCGCCAGCTTCCAAGGCAACGCGCAGGCGTTCCAGGATTCGCTGGCGACGGTCTGGATGCTGATCGTCGCGGCGCTGGTGGTCGTCTACCTGATCCTTGGCGTCCTCTACGAGAGCTATATCCATCCGATCACGATCATCTCGACCCTGCCCTCGGCCGGCGTCGGAGCGATCGCGACGTTGATGCTGTTCCATTTCGACTTCAGCTTGATCGCGCTGATCGGCATCATCCTGCTCATCGGCATCGTCAAGAAGAACGGCATCATGCTGGTCGATTTCGCCATGATCGCCGAGCGGGACGATCACTTGTCGGCGCATGACGCGGTGCGCCGCGCGGCCCTGCTGCGCTTCCGGCCGATCATGATGACCACCATGGCGGCGATGCTCGGCGGGGTGCCTCTCATGCTCGGGATGGGGACCGGCTCGGAACTCCGACAGCCGCTCGGCTACGCGATTGTCGGCGGCCTGCTGGTGAGCCAGGCCCTGACGCTGTTCACGACGCCGGTCATCTATATCTATCTCGATCAATTGTCGGACTGGTTGTCAGGTCGGCGATCGTCGACGCCAAAGCGTGAGCCTCAACCGCAAGCAGCGCCATAAGCCGCTTCAGTCACGGAAGCTCGCGGCTCATTCGATTGATCGCGGCCAACCCCGTCTCTTCAGCCGGTTCAAGGGTTGGCGTTCTTCGCGATCAGAAGGGTCCCCGTGCCGAACCGCGGTCGGCCCCCCCCCCCCGCGCCAGCGCCAGCGCGAGACGGTGCCGCCGCCAGCGCCCGCTGAATGGCTTTAACGATGTCCGGTCCGCGGAAGGGCTTTTGGATGAGCACGGCGTCGGGCCCGAGCGACAGGTCCCTCAACGCGTCGCCGGTCGCAAAGACGTGGGGAACAAAGCCGCTTCGCAGGATCTCCTTGACCGCCGCAATGCCGTTCGCTTCGCCCAGCCCAATGTCGACGATCATCAGATCGGGGTGATGACGCGCCGCGGCGGCCACCGCATTGGCGGCATTGGCCTCCACGGCGCAGACGGTGTGACCGAGGTCCTCCAGCGTTTCGGCAAGCAACTCGCCGATCGTCACGTCGTCCTCCACCACCAGAATGCGCAACGCCTTCAACGACTTACCCTCCTGCACACGCGGCCATGCTCCTGCCGACGCCCTTGCAACGTTCGCCGCGTGGCTCATTTCGGCGCGACATGCGATTCGACGAACCAGAGCCGGTGGTCGACGCCGCGCGATCTCTCGGTGAAGAGCACGGCCGTATCGGCGTCGGCGATCGCCTCGGATAATTTGTTGTGCGTCGGCTGCATGGTCGGGCCTCTAGGTTGCATCAAAGCGAACGTCAGGCGGCGCGCCTCGGCACTGGCCTGACGACCGAAGCTTTCCTTGCGCGCGGAGCGAAGCGCAGACGCGCCTAAATCGACGATAACGGATGGCCGGTCGCCAAGGCTACCTTCGGAATCTACTCATGCCGCGGCGCGACGGGCGCGGCGGAAGGCGTTTCAGGCGGCGGCGAGCAATTTTCGCCACCGCCGAATATTCCCGCAAGGAGAGCGGCGCCCGGCGCAAGGCCGGCGCGCCGCTGCAATTACCTCGCCGCTGCCGCGAACAGCGCGTCGGCGCCCGGATGGCGCCCGCGATGACGATGGCTAGTGCCGGCCGCGCAGCCTGAAGTCGCGCATCAGCGGACCGAAATCGCGCTTTTGCGCATCGGTGAGGCTATCATAGAGAGGCTTGCCCGCATCGGCGACCACCTTGAGTTGTTCCGCGGTTTTCTGAAGATGCTCGGACATGATCATCATGCGTTCGATCGGCGAGGGGCGCTCGCCGCTAGCCATACGGTCGCGCGCTTGGCGCCATCGATCCGCGCGCGCCTTTTCCGCGTCGCGGATCGCCGTTTCGAAAGCCGGCCAGTTCTTGGCTTGCTCGTCGGTGAGCTTGAGCCCCGCCTTCATCGCGGCGAGATGCGCATCGAGCATTAGGGCGTGGCGTTCCTGCATACGCTGCATCTGGGCCATGTCCGGCGCGCCGCCGGGGGCGGCGACCGCGTTCAGGGCGAAGGTCGAACCAGCCAAGCCGACGACCGCGACAGAGGCGAGAAGAAACTTTCTCATGAGTGCACCTATGGGTTGAGACATTGCTTCGTCTGACGGATTTCCGCGCATTGCTATGAAATGCGAACTTGCCCGGCTCCCGCCCGCTGTCGCGCCGCTCTCTCGGTCGATAGGCCGATCGAGTTTCGGCGCGCCCGGCGGATCGTCAAACCCGGCGCGCGATCTCGTGGTCCCCAAGGAGCGGGACCCCAGCCGAAACTGGGTGGGCCCGCGTTTTGGAGAGGCGATAAAGCCGTGGTTAGTAGCCCCAGGGACCACAGAGACCAAGAGTCAACTGAATAGGCCCGCAGACGCCGTAGTAGCCGCCGACATAGCCGCCGCCGCCATACCCGCCGCCGCCATACCCGCCGCGAACTCCGCGGCTGCGGAAATTGCCGCCAGTGCGCCCGCTAAAACTTTTCGACATACCCTTACCGCCACCGCCACCGCCCACCTTCGTGCCGGCGTCGGCGACGGACGGAAGCATGATCGTGCTGGCGGCCAAGGCCAACACGGTCGAGCCCGCGATGAACATGTTTCTCAGCAAATGCTTTTTCATGAGGGTTGCTCCAATTGACGAGACATACGGCGACTTCGATCAGTCAATACAGTCGCGCGCGGGAGCGCTAGAATCGGAAACTACTCACGCCGGGCGCCGACGGAAGCCTCCCACGAGCGCCGGCGGCGCGATCCTCCGACGTACCGCACCTCGCTTTCGAACGCGGGCTGCGAGAGCAAGGGATGACTCCGATCAAGCATCGAACGGATGCGATTGTCGGTCGGGAATTTCGCCGTGCCGAACGGCGTCCGGCGAGCGGAGGTCTCGCGGTGTTCCCCGAGCGAGCGCTGGTCGGAAAGAAACGATTGCGACTGCGTGAAGAACAACGAAAACGCCGACCGGCTAATGTCCGCCATCGAATAGACCCCGGCGCCCTTCCGCTCGCCGGGAAAGATTGCTGATCCGCCATCAGGCAAGTCGAATTAGCGCCCGGATTGTGCTATGAAATGCTGCGCCATTCCCTTTGGAGCGCCGCTGTTCGAGAGAAATAATCGAATGCCTGGAAGTCGACCGCATCGGGGCGCCGCGGAGCGGCCGCGTTGGATCCGGAAGCCCCTTTCCGCCAGCGGCCGCGCGGATTTCCCGATCGTGGCGATTGGCGCCTCGGCCGGCGGCCTCGACGCATGCAAGAAGCTGCTCGACGCCCTGCCGGCGGACAATGGCATGGCCTTCATAATCGTCCAGCACCTCGACCCGAGCCACGACAGCATGATGGTGAGTTTGCTCGCGGGCCACACGGCGATGCCGGTCTTGCAAGCGACGGACGGAATGGCGATCGAACGCGAGCGCGTCTATGTCATTCCGCCTGGCGTCTATCTTTCGACCGACAAGGGGGCGTTGCGGCTTTCACGACCGCAAGCGCCTCACGGCGCGCGGCTGCCATTCGATTTCCTGTTGAATTCGCTGGCGAACGAATATGGCGCGCGCGCCGTCTGCGTGATCCTCTCGGGAACCGGCGCCGACGGCAGCGTTGGCCTAACGGCGGTCAAGGCGAAAGGCGGCCTCGTCATCGCGCAAGAGGCGAACGAAGCCGACTATGACGGCATGCCCCAAAGCGCCATCGCGACGGGAGAGGTCGACCTCGTGCTCCCCGCGGCGAAGATCGCCGAGGCGCTCGTCAGCCGCCAACAGGGTGCAGCCTTGGCGCCGACGCGAAGGAAATCGCGAACGCAAAATTCAGTGCAGGATTTCCTGCCGAAGATCGTCGACCTCCTGCGCACGAAGACCGTTCACGATTTCACCCATTACAAGCATGGCACTCTCGAACGCCGTGTCGAGCGGCGCATGGCGATGGCCGCGATCAAAACCGCGAGCGAGTATTTTGATTTCCTGCTTCGCGACGCCGACGAACGCGATCAGCTCTCCCGGGACTTGCTGATCAATGTCACGGGTTTCTTTCGTGACGCGCCGGTATTCGATTTCCTGGAGAAGAACGTCATTCCCGACCTCGTGCGCGATCACGCCGCGGATTGCCCGCTGCGAATCTGGGTCGCCGGTTGCAGTTCCGGCGAAGAGACTTATTCCCTCGCCATGCTGTTCCGTGAGCAGATCGACGCTTCGAAACGCGACATCAAACTGCAGGTCTTCGCCAGCGACGTCGACCCCGAAGCGGTGGCGATTGCGCGTGAAGGCCTCTATCCCCAATCGATCGAGGCCGACGTTTCGCCGAGCCGATTGGCCGCGTTTTTCTCGCGGGAGGATCATTCCTACAGGGTCTCGCCCGAGCTGCGCGCCAGCGTGCTGTTCACGGTGCAGGATGTGCTGGCGGACCCGCCGTTCGCGCGTCTCGACTTCGTCTCGTGCCGGAACCTTCTGATCTATCTGGGCCCCGAGGCGCAACCGAAAGTCGCCTCGATCTTCCATTTTGCCTTGCGCGAGGGCGGTCTGCTGCTGGTCGGCAATGCCGAGACAGTAGGAGCTGCCGACGGCCGGTTTGCCGTCGTTTCCAAATCCGAGCGCCTCTATCGGCGCGTTGGCGGCAGCCGGCCTAGCGACCTCGGCTTGTCTCCGAGCGCCGGCGATGGGCTGCGGATGCGGGCGCGTCCCGGACCGGCGCCGGCGCCTTCGCGCCAGGCTTCGCTTGCCGAGCTTTGTCGAACAATGGTGTTGGAGACCTATGGTCCCGCCGCGGTGCTGATCAACCGCAAACTCGAATGTCTCCACTTCCAAGGGCCGATAGATCGCTATCTCAAGGTGGCGCCGGGCCGCGCCGCGCACGATTTGATCGCCATGGCGCGCGAGGGCGTGCGCGCCAAGTTGAGATCGGCCGTTCAGCGCGCGCTGCGCGACAACGCGCGCGTCGTCATGCCCGACGGGCGGGCGGACGGCGAAGCCGGCGCCTCGTCATTCCGCATCGTCGTCGAACCGGCGCCGAGCGAGCGCGAAGAATTGTTGCTGGTGTGCTTCGTCGAGGCGCCGGCGCCCGAAGTCGCCGTGGGCGGCAGCGTTCCGCCAGCCGACGTTCCTCGCGTCGTCGAACTCGAGCGGGAGCTCGAGGCGACGAAAATCGAACTCCAAAACGCCGTCCGCAACCTCGAAACCTCGAGCGAAGAGCAGATGGCGATCAACGAGGAGGCGTTGTCCATCAACGAGGAATATCAATCGACCAACGAGGAACTGCTCGCATCCAAAGAGGAGCTTCAATCGCTCAACGAGGAGCTGAACGCTCTCAACGCCCAGTTGCAGGAAACGCTCGAGCGGCAGCGGACGACCGCGGACGATTTGCAGAACGTCCTTTACAGCACCGACGTTGCGACGATTTTCCTCGACACCCGCTTCGCCATCCGCTTTTTCACCCCGGCGACGAAAGCGCTGTTCAACGTGATTCCGAGCGACGTCGGGCGCCCGCTCACCGATCTCAAGTCGCTGGCGGTCGATGACGCTCTGCTGGACGACGCCCGAAAGGTGCTGAAAAGCCAAACGCCGGTCGAGCGGGAAATCGAGGGTCGGAGCGGCTACTGGTTCATACGCCGGATCTTGCCCTATCGCGCCAGCGACGCGAGGACCGAGGGCGTAGTCATCACTTATGAGGACGTGACGGAACGGCGGCGCGCGGCGGACGCGCTGACCGCCGCCAAGCGACAAGCGGAATTGGCGACCATCGCCAAGTCGCGCTTTCTGGCGGCGGCGAGCCATGACCTGCGGCAGCCCTTGCAGACGCTCGCCCTGCTTCAGGGTCTGCTGGCGAAGCGGGTCGTCGGGGAGAAGAAGCAGAAGCTGGTCGAGCGCATCGACGAAGCCCTCAGCGCGATGACGGGCATGCTGAACACGCTGCTCGACATCAATCAGATCGAAGTGGGGGCGGTTAAGGCCGCGACAACCGACTTCCCCGTAAACGAACTGTTCGACCGCCTCAGGGACGAATTGACCTACCACGCGCAGGCGGCGGGCCTCGCCTTGCGCGTATTGCCTTGCGCTCGATTCATTCGCAGCGATCCGCGTCTGCTCGAGCAGATGATCCGCAACCTGCTTTCCAACGCCCTGAAATACACGCAGCGCGGCAAAGTGCTGGTCGGGTGTCGTCGCCGCGGGGGAAAGCTGCGGATCGAGATCTGGGATACGGGAGTCGGCATCCCCGCGTCGGAGTTGCAGGCGATCTTCGACGAATACCATCAGTTGGACAACGCCGCCCGCCAGCGAAGCCGTGGCCTGGGTCTAGGACTGTCGATCGTCAAGAGCCTGGGCGAACTGCTCGGCCATCGCATCCGGGTGCGCTCCCTGCAAGGAAAGGGCTCGGTGTTCTCGATCGAGGTCCCGCTATCGCCGAGCGGCGCCGCGTCGAGCGCCGAACATCGTCCGCGCGACGCAGACAGCGCATCCGCGCAAACAACGCCGCGCACGGGAACAATCCTGATCGTCGAAGACGACCCGGAAGTGCGCGAGCACCTCGAACTCTTCCTGAGAGAAGAGGGCTACGACGCCGCGACGGCCGTCGACGGCCCCGCCGCTCTGGAATTGGCGGCCCGCAGGACGATCCGACCGGATCTCGTCCTTGCCGATTACAATCTGCCGAACGGCATGAACGGCGTCGAAGTCGCACGGAAATTGAGGCAGGAGTTCAGTCGCGAAATTCCGTTCATCATTCTCACCGGCGATATCTCGACCGAGACATTGCGCAACGTCGCCCTCCACGACTGCGTTCAGCTCAACAAACCCGTCAAGCTGAGAGAGTTGACGCACGCGATCGACAAACTTTTGGCGAAGCCGCCCGCCGAGCTTGCGGCGCGGCACGTCCGCCCGGTCGAGGAAGCGAGCGTTTCCGACCGCGCCAAGGTATTCGTCGTCGACGACGACGATCACATTCGCGAGGCGGTGCGCGCCGTGCTGGAGGACGACGGCCGCGTCGTCGAGGCCTATGCGAGCTGCGATGCGTTTCTCGCCGCCTTTCGCCCCGGCGATTCCGCGTGCCTGTTGATCGACGCCTACCTGCCGGGAATGAGCGGCCTCGAGCTGCTGCGGAAGCTCCATGACGACGGCCATCGCCTGCCCTCGATCATGATCACCGGCAACAGCGACGTGCCGATGGCGGTCGAGGCGATGAAAGCGGGCGCGTTGGATTTCATCGAAAAGCCGATCGGCCGCGAGGAACTCATCGCCAGCATCGAACGGGCTCTCGAACTGTCGCAAGATTCGAGCAAGTTGCAGCAATGGCGGGAGTCGGCGGCGACTCACCTCGCGGGCCTGACGCCGCGACAGCGCGAGGTGATGGAACGGGTGCTCGCCGGCCACCCCAGCAAGAACATCGCGGCCGACCTCGGCATCAGCCAACGCACGGTGGAGAACCATCGCGCCTCCATCATGAAGAGAACCGGGTCGAAGTCGCTTCCCGCGCTGGCCCGACTGGCGCTCGTCGCGGCCGGCGGCGTCGCCGAGCCAGAGCAAGCGCCCTAAGACCGACGCGCTTTCGCTGGCTCGCGTTCCGTGCGCCTTAACGGCAAGCTCTCGCGTCGTTTTTCATGTCTTTCCGATCGGCTTGAACCGGCGGCCATCTTGAGAATGTCGGATAGGTAGAATCCGAACCTGCCGCCGCGCGTTTTCTTCGTTAGGCTTGCCGCGGGAATTGGCGTCTTGCCGCGGCGCGATCGTCATTTTGAGACCAGCGTGATTCCTTTAAGGAATGTCGGCCATGTCGGAATTGTGGACCAACGCGCTCGAATCGCCGGCGTCGCGCCTCGGTGCCGGATGGTTCTGGCTTTTTCCACTTGTGTTCTTGATCCACGACGCCGAGGAGGCGACGTTCGTCTGGATCAAAGGAAGTCTTCACAACTCGATCTCCTACAGGACGCTGGATGTGCCTCAGACGCTGGTGGCGATCTCGTTTGAGTTGACCCTCTTTATGGCGGCTGCGGCATGGGCGGGGGCGCCGGGGGCGTCGCGTCTGGCGATCTTCATTTTCGCCGTGTTGTTGGGCGGTTATACAGCGCACGGTTTTTTCCATCTCTATCTCGGGTGGCGCGCCCATGCGTATACGCTTGGCGTAGCGACGGCGATGCCGTTGGTCGTGTTCGGCGGCTCGCTCATCTACGCCAAGCTCATCGAAAGCGGGACCCTGAGCTGGACGCTGGCGGCGACCAGTTTTGTTCTCGGCGCTCTTGCCATGTTGCCTTTGGTCCTCTCGGCGCGCCGGGTCGGTTTGGCCTTCGCTTGAGGAGCGCGGCCCTGCGACGCATGATCCTGGCGCCAACGGTCCCTAATTTGACGGGTAGCCGCTAAGACGCACTGCGTCTCGACGGCCTCGGCGCGAAACGACTTAAGCGACGGCGCCGACTTACGTATCCCAAGGCGACGCTACGCAACTCGCATGGTCGGACAGTCGATGCGCCGCCTCAGAGCCTGACTCAAAAGACAACTATCGCGCCAGTCTCAATTGGCGCGTGGTGTTCCGCTCCTTTAAGCGGGCTATCGATATTCGAGACTTTGATTGTATTTTCAGGCGCGCCGCGCGGCGGCCTCGGGCCCCTGGATTTCACCCTCGGCCGCCTTTAGCGCCGCCGCCTCTCGCTGAAGGGCGTCAATGCCGTCGGCCAGCATCATCATACGCAATTCATGTTTGATTTCCACGGTGGACGGAAGCTTCACTCGCCGTCCGAAACGAAAACTGTTGGCCATCGCGTGCTCCTCCTGTTCCGCTCTCGCCGCCACGAATGCCGAGCGCTATCCGGCGACCGGATACATTCGCCCGACTCGTCCGGAAGACGATCGCGTCACCGGCGCCAGCCCCAGCGGCTTCCCCATCCGCTTCTCCAGCGGCCCCCGCCGCGAACGAGTCGGAGAACCAAGAGGAGCAACAGCGCGCCGACAGTGGCGTTGACGATCGCGCCGATAATGCCTGCGCCAAGTTGGACGCCCAGTCGGGGCAGCAACCACCCACCGATGAAGGCGCCTATGACGCCGATGATGAGGTCGTTGACGAGCCCGTATCCGGTGCCTCGGACGATCTGGCCCGCCAGCCATCCCGCGATGAGGCCGACCGCAAGGATGACGATTAGACTTTCACTCGACATGACGCCCTCCGAAAGTTCTCCACGGCGCGACCCGCCGCCGGTTCTATTTGCGCTATCCTAATGCCGTCGAACGCCGTCAGGCGCCCTCGGAATCTACGCACTCGGACGTCGCGGCGCCTTCACGGTCCTAACTCGCTGGCCAATGCATCGGAGTCGATCGCTCGCCGTGCGCTGGCGATCGGCTAGCGGCCGACGAGCCACAGCACGACAAGCACGATCAAAACGACGCCGAGAACGCCGCCGAGCCCGGGGGCGCCATAGTGACTGTGCGCGTAATAACCACCGCCGCCGCCGAAGAGAATAATCAACAAAATGATGATAAGAATCGTGCTCATGATCCAGCTCCAGGCTGACGATGTTCGCCCCGGCGGAGGCGGCGGGTCTTACGGCTTCTTCAGCGCGTCTCGCACCGCGTCGTTCACGCCGCCGACGGCGTTCTGAATCTTGCCGACGGCCTTTTCGGCCTTGCCGTCGCTCTGCAACTTGGCGTCGCCGACGGCCTTGCCGACCGCCTCCTTCGCGGCGCCCGCGACTTCCCTGACCGAACCGGCGATTCTGTTCTTGTCCATGGCTGCGATCTCCTTGTGCCTCGTGGCGACACGCGACGGCGCTGGAATTGCGCCGGCGCCGTCTCGCATCGAGACCGTAGCGGGATCATTCGAGGGGCGACAGCGTCGGAAAACACTTAGTTTTGGCGGGGCCTCGAATTTCGGCGGCGTCGAACGGAAATTTCGTTTTGCGTCACGACAAAGCGTCGAGCGTGCACGCCGGGCGGCCGGCTCTCACGCCTCTCGCGCCAATGATCGGGCGCTGTTCGAGGCGCCGGCGGCTCAAGGCGCAAGCGCCAATAGGCTTTGCGGCTCGCTGTGGCCGCGCAATGTCGGCGCGACGCTCGCGCAGGATTGCAAAATCGTTCTGCGCTCGAGTTGCGCTTCTTGCGTCGCAGGAGCGCCAATCGGCTCGCTCGTCGCCCAACACGTCGCCGGGACGGCAACGGAAATTGCTTGCACATGAATTGGCGGCGGGATGCGAAACTCCGCGTTGGCGAACTGACCGCGATGGTGAAGGCCTGTTAGATCCGCAGCCCCGACAACGGCGCAAGCCACCGCGCCCGAGACGGCCAGCCGTATGAGGTCGACTGAAATTTTCTGCATCGGATTCCTCTTGAGCGGTCGAGACAGCCCCGAGCGCACGAGTGACAGCGCGAGGAAGCCTTAGAGGTAGTCAATGTCGTGACCGCGACGCCAGACTCGGAGTCTACTCATCTCGATTCCATTGCCGAAGCGGTCGAGGCCGGCGCCGCTTCGCGCGTCGAAGCCGACGCCACGGGACTAGGTAGTTTCCGAGCCTATCGCTCCCGCCCGGTCGCCTCTTACAGTGGACATTGGAGCGGTCCAGCGCGCATACGTAAAGCGGCGCGTTCGGCTCCAAAATCTGGCGGCGGCGACCCCCCTCGCCGCCGCCAGCGCTTTCAAGTCGGGCCATAGCAAAGATCGGCATGAACCCTCTCGGCCCGCGACCATGGGCAGTCAGGCCACTCCTAAAAGGCGTCAAAATATGATGCAGGTCATTTCACCCCTGAAGGGCTACGCGATCGAGGCGAAAGACGGCAGGATGGGAACCGTCGTCGATTTCCTGTTCGACGACGCAACGTGGAGAGTGCGTTGGCTCGTCATCGATTGCGGAACCTGGCTGACGGGGCGCAAGACGCTGATCCATCCTTCCGCCATCTTGCGGGCCGACTTGGAACAACAACGATTTCTCGTGTCGCTGACGAAGGCTCAAGTCGAGAAAAGCCCGCAATTGGCCGAGCACCAGCCGGTGTCGCAGCAGATGGAGAACCAGCTCTACACTTACTATGGGTGGAACCCGCTTTGGAGCGGTCCCTATCTCAGCGAGACGCCCGGCGCGATGGCCTGGCCCTATATGCCGCCGCCCTATTTCGGCCTGGGCCTGACCGACGCGGCGCCTGGCAAGGGCGCGAGTTTGCATGCCGCCGATCGGCGCCTGCGCAGCGTCGATGAAGTGACGGGATACCGGATTCACGCCGTCGATGGCGAAATCGGCCATATCGAAAATTTCATGATCGACGACGCGGACTGGAGCATCCATTATTTTGTCGTCGACACCCGCAATTGGTGGTTTGGCAAGCGTGTGCTGATTTCGCCGCTCGCGGTGAAGTCGATCGATTGGTTGGACCGCCGCGTCGAGCTCGACGTGTCGCGCGAGAAGATCAAGTCGAGCCCGCCGTGGGACCCCTTCGACACGTTCACGCAAATCTATGCGAAGCGGCTCCATGAGCATTACGGTTGGCCGGGATCCGGCGCTTAAGCGATCGTCGCAGGCCCGGCGGCCGGAGTGTTTGACCTTCCGTAGTGGGAAAATCCGCATTGTCACTTGGCGAGGCGCTCGCGTATGGCGATGAGCTCGTCGCGGCGCTCGGCGCTCGTTTTCGGATAACTCAATTTCAGTTGCTCGAACGTGTCGAGAATGATCTGCGATACGATCAGCCGGCCGCTTTCCTTGTCGTCGGCGGGAACCACGTACCAGGGCGCGTCGGTCGTGCTGGTCGCGCCGAGACATTCCTCGAACGCCTTCATATAGTGCTTCCAGAATTTTCGCTCCTCGACGTCGGCGAGACTGAATTTCCAGTTCTTTTCCGGCTCGTCGATGCGCGAGAGAAACCGCTTGCGCTGCTCGTCCTTGGAAAGGTGCAGGAAGAACTTGACGATCCGAGTTCCGTTGGCGTGGAGATGCTTCTCCAGATCCACGATCGAGCGATAGCGATTCCGCCAGACCGTCGCGCTGTCACTCGGCGCATCCGGCAATCCTTCGGATTGCAGAATCTCGGGATGGACGCGGACGATCAGGACCTCTTCATAATAGGACCGATTGAAAATGCCGATCCGACCGCGCTCCGGCAGATCGCGGGTCGTTCGCCAGAGAAAATCATGCTGCGCTTCGGCGGCGCTGGGATGCTTGAAACTGAAGACCTGGCAGCCCTGGGGGTTGACCCCGGACATCACGTGCCTGATGGCGCCGTCCTTTCCCGCCGCGTCCAACGCCTGAAAAATCAGGAGGACGGCGTATCGCTCGGATGCATAGAGAACCTGCTGGAGCGCGCTCAGTTGCGCAACGTGTTCTTCCAGCAGTTTTTCATATTGCTCCTTCGATTTATACACGGGATCAACCTTCGTCGGCCACTTGTCGAGATCGACCTCGTCTCCTTCGCGCACG
>Ga0326728_10008799_pt1 | contig 24763 bp, 20 predicted proteins | sample MB3enrmetagenome_FD_207602 | JGI IMG/M metagenome (GOLD analysis project Ga0326728, IMG submission 207602) | Lab enriched peat soil microbial communities from McLean, Ithaca, NY, United States - MB31MN | ecosystem: Environmental > Terrestrial > Soil > Wetlands > Peat | place: USA: New York... | reverse complement strand
GGCTCATGTGCTGGATCATGCGGGTGAACCGCTCAATATTTGATTCGTCCAGCGGCGCGTCAACCTCATCGAGTACACAGAAGGGGCTGGGGGTGTAGCGAAAGATGGCGATGAGCAGGGCGAGCGCGGCCATGGCCTTCTCGCCGCCGGAAAGCAGGAGCACATTTTGCAGGCGCTTTCCGGGCGGCTGCGCCACGACGTCGATTCCGCTATCGGCGTCATTTTCATCGGCCAGCCGCATTTCCCCGATGCCACCCCCAAAAAGCACCCGGAACGATTCCGCGAAGTAGAGGTTGATGGCTTTGAACGCCTCCAGAAACTGCTGGCGGGAGACCTCATCGATTTCACGAATGGCCTGTGCCGTGTCTTCGATGGAAGAGAGCAGGTCCTGGCGCTGCGTGTCGAGGAAAGTCAAACGCTCTTCCGCTTCCTGAAGTTCTTCCAGGGCCATCATGTTGACCGGCCCCAGGTTCTCCAAGCGGGTCTTCAGTTGGCGCAACTCCTCTTCCGCCATCTGCAAGGCTTCGCCCGCCAGAACCGCTTCCGGCGCCAATTCCGCCAGGAGGGTGGCAGAGTCAGTGTTCAATTCATCGCGGCATTGCTGCGCGTGATGGGCGTAGTCGGATTCCGCGCGCGCCAGCGCCACCTCTACTTCCGAGCGCTTTTGGCGCCGGGCGTCGAGTTCCGCCCGCGCGGCGTCTACGCGCGGGCCCAAAGCATCGCGCTCGGCCCGGACCGCGCGGGATTCCTCCTCGAGGTTGTGCAGATCAAGGCGCGCCGCTTCCAGTTCAAGGTGAAGCTCCTGCAGGCGAAGCTGGTGGGCATCGCTCTCCTGCGCCAGTCGCTCGCGCTCCTGCTGCCAAATTTCCATTTGTTGGGCCAGCCGTGCAATGCGGTTGCGAAAATCCTGCGCTGCCTCCTTGAGCCGCGCGGCTTCCGCCTCCGCGGCGCGGGTTCTTTCTTCCAGAGCCCGGGCCGCGGATTGGGCATCGGCAATATCCTGCGCCAGCCGGTCCAAGCCCGCGCGGAGTTCACGCGCCAGATGGGTGGCCAGGGCAATTGCCTCTTCGCGTTCGCCCTTGGCGGTGCCGGCGGTTTCCAGTTCGGCGCGCAGGGTAGCCAAGCGCTCGTCCACGCTGGCGCGCTCGCGTGCGAACACGGCAGCCTCCGCAAGGAGGGCATCGAGTTGCTGGCGCGTCCGATCGCGGCTCTCGCGCGTCTGTCGGAGCTTCTCGTCGGCGACCACGGCTTTCTTCTCGGCCTCCATCTTGCTGCCGGTCAGATCCTTCAGTTGTGCGTCCAGGCGTTTCGCCTGCCCTTCGGCTTCCACCAGAGCGGACTCGCTGGCCCTGATCTGCGTTTCCAATTCTGCCGTTCGCCGCTCCAATTCGCGGAAGTCCCGCCGTAAAGCCAGGGGCCCGGCATTGGAGCCTCTACCGCCGGAAACCATACGATGATGGTAGTGTGCACCCCTCGATGTCAGGAAGTGGCAGTGCGGGTAAGCGCTCGCCAGGCGTTCGGCGGCAGCATCATCTTCCACCATGTAGGCGTTCGCGAGGGCGGGCAGAACAATATCGCCGTTTAATCCCAACTTGGATTCGAAGCGCACCAACTCCTGGACCGACGCCACAACCCCGGGCTCTGTGCGAACGGGCGAGTCGCCGTTGCCTTGCGAGTGCCCACTGGAAGGCAAGTGGGTGACGAAAAAGGTGGAGCGTCCCGTGCCTTCGCTCTGCAACAAGGCGATTCCCGATCGCGCCTGCGCATGTTGCTCCACGACCACGCACTCCAGTTCCTGCTTCAGGAATTCCTCCACCACTTCTTCGTAACCCGGCGAGACTTCCACAAAATCCGCCAGTAACCCCAGGGGCTGGAACGGGTGCCCATCCGCCGGGATCTCGCCGGAGAGCAGGCGCCGCACACTCTCCGTACTGTAGGCGTGGCGTGCCAGGGATTGCTCCAGCGCTTCTTTGCGGGCCATGCTGCCGGAATACTCACGGCGCAGGGCTTCGAGCTGCGACCGCAGGGAAATCTCTTCGCTACGAGCCTGTTCCAGGTCGCGGGTAGTTTGGGAAACGGATTCCGCCAGCCCTGCCAACGTGCTGGCATCGCGCTGATGCTCCGAAAGGTAAGCCTCCAACTCCGCGGCCAGCCGGGAATGCTCAGCCTCAATGCGCGCCTTTTCCGCATCAGTGCGAGCCGCTTGGCGGTCGACTGCCAGGCCCGCCTCTTCTGCTTGCACAAGCAGATTGCGCAACTCCGACGCATGGCTGACGACGGCCATGAGGGACTGGCGGCAAGTTTCCACGTCCTGTTCGGCGGCGCCGAGCTGGAAGTTCAGGTCCTCCTGGCGCGTGACCACCTGGGCCAGCGTGTCCTTGGCCGCGGCAAATTCTTGCTGCAATTTCTCCACTTGTTGGGTGCGCTCAGCCGTCTGCTGCTCGAGAGTGGCAAGCTGCGCGTGGAGTTCGGAGCTTTCGCGCGCGGCCTCCTCGGTGCGCGCCTCCAGATTGCCGGTTTGTTGTTTGACTTGCTCGTGGCGCGAGAGTAGGCGTTCACGCTCCAAGTCACCCTGGGATAGACGCTCGCGGCACTGGGTGAGTTGATCTTCCAGTTCCTCATACCGCTGCGTGGCGCCTTTCTGCTCGTGCTCCAAAACTTCCAATTCCTGCACCGCCGCCTGGCAGATTTCCTGCACTTGGGCGAGTTCCGCGCGCAGCCGTTGGAGCTCAGCTTCCAGCGCCTTTAGGCGGGATGTCAGGACAGTCTTCAGGCGACCGCGCAGCTCATCGTGAAGTTCACGGTAGCGCCGCGCCTTCGAGGCCTGACGCTTCAGCGAATTCACTTGCTTCGTAACTTCTTCCAAAATGTCAGTGATGCGTGACAGGTTCTGTCGCGCCGATTCCAGCTTGGCCTCCGCCAGGCGCTTGCGGGTTTTGAATTTGGAAACCCCTGCGGCTTCTTCAAGAATCAGGCGCCGATCGGACGGCTTCGAGCTGAGGATCTGGCCGATGCGCCCTTGCTCGATGATGGCATAAGACTCCGGGCCCAACCCGGTGCCCATGAAAAGGTCCTGAATATCACGTAGGCGGCAGACCTCGCCGTTGATCAGATACTCGCTCTCACCTGAGCGGAAGAGTCTGCGCGTCACCGTGATCTCGCCGGAACGGTGATGAAATTTCCGCGGCTTGGCGCCTGTGCCGTTGCCATTTCCATTGCCGCTGCCATTCCCGTTCCCGTGACCGTTGCCGTTTCCGGGAGTTTCCGGTTCGAAACCCGCGGGCTCCTCGGCGGCGGACTTACTTTCCTCGGTGGGCTCGGCTTCTTCCGGAACTCCCGCCTCGTTGTACTCGGGATTCACGAGGGTCATGCTGACTTCCGCCATTCCCGTGGGAGGGCGTGTGCCCGTGCCATTGAAAATTACGTCGGCCATGCGCTCGCCGCGCAGCAGACGCGCACTCTGTTCACCCAGCACCCAGGTGATGGCGTCGGAGAGGTTGGACTTTCCGCATCCATTCGGTCCCACAACAGCGGCAACCCCATCCGCAAATTCCAGCCGCGACCGGTCCGCGAAGGATTTGAACCCGAGCAGTTCGAGTTTCTTTAGCTTGTACAAATTACACCCTTCCTACGCAGGTTGCTGATCGTGGATATTCCACAAGTTCCCATCAATAAGGACCACAAACCAAGCGATTGCCCAGGTGGCGGGCGACGGCGCACCCGACAAATTGTCCGGTCGGGCGGTCAGCGACATTCTGACCCTGAACCTCCCCGCCGCGACTCACTCATCCCCTCTGGCGCGTGCTTTAAGGCTGACGCGAAGTCCCTCAACAGCTTTCGATGCATAATTACCATATCGGGGAGGTCTTGTAAAGGGGAAACCACAATATTAAGGGGTTTAGAGGAGCATTAACCCCTATATCTAGTAGGGATTAACTGTCCGTGGGTTTCACCAGATAGGTATCCATCCAATCCAGGATGAGCTGGCGCATGGGGGGGAGTTCCCGGTGCGGGCAATCAAACAGTTCGATATGGCAGTCTTCGGGTTTTCCATATTTCTGATAGAGGGGCATAAGGTAATCGCGCACCCGTTCCACCCCGGCGGGAGGCGTGAGCTCGTCTAGGCGGCCGTTCACGCTCAGGTGGGCGCGCGGCACGATGAGTTCATTGATTTGCGCCGTCTGGAAATGCTTGAGCAGGGAAGGCACAAAATAGTAAATGCCATGATGAAAAAGGTTGTGAAGTTTAATGAGTTCCTCGAAATCCGTGAGGCAGCAGACATCCATGCAGACGCGCACGCGCGGATCGAGCGCCGCCAGCCACCACGCCTTGGTTGAACCCATGGACATTCCCGTCGCGCCCAACCGGCTGGCATCCACCTCGGGGCGGCCGGCAAGGTAATCCATGGCGCGAAATTCGTCGAACATCATCATGCCGTAAAGAACCTGGCCTTTCCAAATCATGTCCTTGAAGGCGTACTCCTCGCCCCGGTTGCCGATCTCATCGTGTTTCCGCTCGCCGAAGCACCAACTGTCGATGGCCAGGGTCACCAAACCCTTTTCAGCGCAGACCGGCGCATAGGCGGGTTGGGCCGTGACCCCCGTCAAGAGTTGTTCCTTGCCCAGGTCGTACATGCCGGCATGCCAGTGGATATAGAGCAGGCCGGGGGCGCGGGCGGCGCGTTTGTCGGGGATGAGCAGCAGCGCGGGAACCGGTTCGATTCCGTTCAGGTCGAGGACCAACCGCTCCAAGGTGTAGCCGTCGTGTTTTTCTGTTGCCAGCACCACGGCCGGACCGGGCTTGTGCCCCCAAGGCAAATCGCCCAGCAGGCCCCAGAGCTCCTTTCGCCGCCGGGCTTGAAAAGCGGCAAATTCGGCGGGGGATTTCTCAAGGGATGGTTGGCTCGACATGGGTGCGGTTCCTCCCCAGGCCAATAGGGCTGTAGATTGTTTCAGAAAATTGCGCCGGTACATTGGCTTCTATCCTCCTGTCAGTGAATGGAAACTTGACACGTAATCCTTGCGCACATATACTGTGTGCATGAACGTAACTCTTTCCATTGATGAGCAAGTCGTAGCTCGTGCCCGAAAGAAGGCCGCGGTTCTGGGCAAGAGCCTCAACCAGCTCGTCCGCGAGTACCTGCAAAGGTTGGCCGGCGGCAACGATGCCGAGCGGAGCATTGAGGAATTCAACCACCTTTCAGGTCGCGGCCATTCGCGCGGCTGGCGATTCAATCGAAACGAGATCCATGACCGCTCGTAGCTTCTTCGACACCAACATCATCGTTTACGGGGACGACAAGTCAGTGCCGGCGAAGCAGCGACGCGCCCTTGACCTCCTGGCAGAGCACCGGCGTGCAGGGACCGGCGTTGTTTCGCTCCAGGTCCTGCAAGAGTACTTCGTCACGGTCACCAAGAAGTTGCACGTTGAGCCGTCGGTGGCTCGCCGTAAAGTTGAATTGCTGGCCGAGTTCGACGTTGCCACTCCCGAACTTGCTGACGTCATGGCCGCCATCGACCTCCACCGCCTTCGCGGGTTTTCCTTCTGGGATGCGTTGATCGTGCGGATGGCCCAAGAGGCTGGCTGTAAAGTGCTCTTCTCCGAGGATCTGCAAGCGGCTCGACTCATTGATGGCATTCAGGTTGTAAACCCCTTCCGGCAGAACTGAGAGGAGCGCGGCGAGGTCTCACTCCACCCGGGACAACGTCGTGGCTTCTCGCCCATTGCTGCCGCCTTGAAGAGCACCTCCTTGAAAAATGTCTACGTTTTAGGAGGCGCAGGCTTCCACCGCAGAACCGGTTTGCGGGCGGCGGTGACTTCGTCAAGGCGGGTGACGCGCGCGGTGTAGGGCGCTTTCAGAACGAATTGCGGGTCTTGTTCCACCTCGTCCGCGATGGCCTGCAGCGCGTCGATGAAGGCGTCCAATTCCTCTTTGCTGGCGCTTTCGGTGGGCTCAATCATCATGGCGCCCGACACGATCAGCGGAAAGGCGGTGGTGTAAGGGTGGAATCCGTAATCAATCAGGCGCTTGGCAATGTCCATGGTGTGGACGCCCCGGGCTGCCTGGCGCCGGTCCGAGAAGACGCACTCGTGCATGCAGGGCCGGTCATAGGGCAGGTCATAAAAATCGCGCAAGCGGCTGCGCACGTAGTTGGCGTTCAACACCGCGTCTTCGGTGGTCTGCCGCAGTCCTTCCGGTCCGTTGGCCAGCATATAGGCAAGGGCGCGAACCGCCATCCCGAAGTTTCCCAGATAGGCACGCACGCGCCCGATGCTTCGGGGGCGGTCGTATTCAAGCCGGAATTTCCCTTCCGGTGATTTCTCCACTGTGGGGGTGGGAAGATACGGCTCCAGGATTTTCTTCACGGCGACAGGGCCGGAGCCCGGACCGCCGCCCCCGTGGGGAGTGGAAAAGGTCTTGTGCAGGTTCAGGTGCATAACGTCGACGCCAAAATCCCCGGGCCGCGCCACTCCCACCAGCGCATTCATGTTGGCGCCGTCCATGTAAACCAGGCCGCCGCGGGCGTGGACAATATGCGCAATCCGGCCGATTTCGGTTTCGAAAATTCCCAGTGTATTGGGATTGGTGAGCATCAATCCGGCCACGTCAGCGTCCATGGCTTGGGCCAGATTAAACATATCGATACAACCCTGCTCATTCGACTTAAGGTGACGCACCTCGTACCCGGAAATGGCCACGCTGGCCGGATTGGTGCCGTGCGCGGAGTCAGGAATCAGGATGAATTTACGCGGATTGCCCTGCTCGGCCAGCAAGGCGCGAATCATCAGGATGCCCGTCAACTCTCCCTGCGCGCCGGCGGCGGGCTGAAGTGAAACGGCATCCATGCCGGTGATTTCCTGGAGGCAGCGCGCCGTTTCATGCAGAATCCGCAGGCACCCTTGGGCCAGGGCTTGCGGTGTGTAGGGATGCTCGGTGGCCAGTCCTTCCAGGCGCGCCGCCACTTCGTTGATGCGGGCGTTATACTTCATCGTGCAGGAACCGAGCGGATAGAGCCCCGTGTCCACGCCGTAATTCCACGTGGAAAGCCGTGTGAAGTGGCGGATGACTTCCAATTCCGAAACCTCCGGAAAGCCCTCCACCTCCGCGCGTGCCAAATCCGCGCCCAGCACTTCGGCGGGAGACACAGCGGGGACGTCCAGGGGCGGGAGTTCAGCCCCGACCTTGCCCGTTGACGTCCGCTCGAAGATCAGTCTCTCGTTGCGGGTGACGTGGGGCCGAGCTTCACGAATTCGATCATTTGTAATCATCAGATTTGTTTTGCGAGTTCTCAGTCCTCAGTCGTCAGTACGCAGTTCTCAGGAACGGCCGTTACTGACAACTGACGACTGACAACTGACAGCTCCTGCTTTCCGGCATACTTCCACCAAACGATCAATGGCCGCGCGGCTCACCAATTCCGTGAAGCACAGCAAAAGGTGGTTCGCGAGCTCCGGATAGAACTCTCCCAAATGCAGGCCGCCAATAATTTTTTCGCGCCGCAAATCTTCCAGCAGGCCCTCGGCATCACCGGGAACTTTCACGACGAACTCATTAAAGCACGGGCTGGTAAAGGGAGTTGCGACCCCGGGAATTTCCCGTAATCGCCCGGCGGCGTAATGAGCTTTGGCCAGATTCTGCTCGGCGAGCAGGCGCAGCCCCGTCTTACCCAGCAGGCAAAGGTAAATGGTTGCGGCGAGTGCGCACAGCGACTGGTTTGTGCAGATATTGGAAGTAGCTTTCTCGCGCCGGATGTGTTGCTCGCGCGTGGCGAGGGTCAGCACAAAGCCGCGGCGGCCCTCGGTGTCGACGGTCTGGCCCACCAGGCGGCCGGGCATCTGCCGGAGAAACTTTTCCCGGGTGGTCAGGAAGCCTACGTAAGGGCCGCCGAAAGCCACCGGCACTCCGAACGATTGCGCCTCGCCGCACACGATGTCGGCCTCGCTGGGAGGTTTGACGATCGCCAGGGAGAGCGGCTCCGTCACCACGACGATCAGCAGCGCTCCCTGCCGGTGAGCGATGGTGGCAATCTCCGGAATCTGTTCCAAAGTTCCGAAGAAATTCGGCGACTGGACCACCACGGCGGCCGTCTGGGCGTCCACCGTGGATTCGAGTTGGGCCGTGTCCACGCGTCCGGAGGCCGCGTAGGGGACTTCCACTAATTCCACGTCCTGGTTGTGGATGTAAGTCTGGAGAATCTGGCGATATTCGGGATGCAGCGTGCGCGCCAGCGCCACACGCCGCCGCCGGGTAACACGCAGGGCCATCAGAGCAGCTTCCGTGGTGGCCGTCGAGCCGTCCCAGAGCGAGGCGTTGCTGACCTCCTGCCCGGTGAGCTGCGTCATCATGGTTTGAAACTCGAACATGGCTTGCAGGGTTCCCTGGGCAATTTCCGCCTGGTAGGGGGTATAGGCGGTAAAGAACTCGCCGCGGGAGAGCAAGGCGTCAACCACCACGGGCCGATAGTGCGTATAAGCGCCGGCGCCCAGCAGGGAGACATACTCGCGGCTGCTCTCCGCCGCTGCTTGCTGAAAGAACTCCAGGATTTCGGCTTCGGAAAGCGGCCCGGGAAGGTTCAGTCTTCCCTTGAATCTTAGATCCGCCTGGATCTGCGCGAAGAGTTCATCGATATGAGCGTGGCCGGTGGCCCCGAGCATCGATTGCCGGTCGGCGGGAGAATTCGGCAAATAGCGCATCAATGGGCCTTTTCCTGCTGGATGTAGGCCTCGTATTGATCTGCCGTCATCAGCTTTTCGATTTCGCGGCGATCGGCAAGCTGCACGCGGATCAGCCAGGCGTCTCCATGGGGATCGGTGTTGACCATCTCCGGATTGTTTTGGAGCTTGTTGTTGACGGACTTCACCTCGCCGGTCACCGGGGAGTAAATTTCGGAAACGGCTTTGACGCTCTCGACCGTGCCGAAAGACTCCGCCGCCGTCACGTGATCGCCCGGCTTGGGGAGCTCCACAAAAACCACATCACCTAATTCCTTTTGCGCGTAATCGGTGATGCCGATGGTTCCCACGGACTCGTCCACCTGGATCCACTCGTGGTCTTTGGTGTAAAGGAATTCTGGAGGGTACATGTGAACATCTCCTCGACCTACTTCGGACGTCTATAGAAAGGTAATGGGACAACCCGCGCGGGCGCCAGTCGTCCGCGGATTTCAATCTGTAATTCACCGCCGGCGTCCGCGCCCTCCGGGGGCACGTAAGCCATCCCGATATTCTTTTTCAGATAGGGCGCCGGAGAACCACTGGTGACTTTTCCCGCTTTCTTTCCCCCAACGCAAACCGCATAACCATCGCGCGCCGGGGCACGGTCGATCATCTCAAATCCGATGAGCTTCTTCGGCGTTCCCTGTGCACGCTGCCGCAACAGGACTTCCCGGCCCACGAAGTCTCCCTTTTCGAGCTTCGCGATCCAGCCCAGGTTGGCTTCGAGAAGCGTGGTCTCTTCATCCAGTTCGTGCCCGTAAAGCGCGAACCCGGCTTCGAGGCGCAGCGTGTTTCTGGCGCCGAGCCCCGCCGGAGTCAGCCCTTCCGCCCGGCCTGCGTCCAACAACGTGTTCCAAACGTGCGCCGAGGAGGCGGGAGGGAAATAGAATTCAAAGCCGTCCTCCCCCGTGTAGCCCGTGCGCGCCAGGAGGCCTTCCACGCCGGCGCAACGGGCGGGGCGGAACCAATAATATTTCAGGTCTCCGGGATCAGCTTCCGCGACCTTGGCCAGGATCTCCACCGCGCGCGGGCCCTGCAAGGCAATTTGCGAGTATTGCGCGGAAACGTTGCGCACCTCCGCGTCAAACGAATTACATTGAACGATCCAGGCGAAGTCCTTATCCGTATTCGCGGCATTCACGCACAAAAAGTAGTGATCGGGCGCGAACCGGTGCACCACGCAATCGTCGATGCAACTGCCCTGGGGCAGCATCAGTGCGCTGTATTGAGCCTGATAATCCTGCAAACGGGAGACGTCGTTGGAGGTCACATGCTGGAGCAACGCCCAAGCCTGGGGGCCGCGAACTTCAATTTCCCCCATGTGGCTCACGTCAAACAGCCCGGCGGCGGTGCGCACGGCAAGGTGCTCGCGGGTAATGCCGGAATACTCCACCGGCATGTCCCAGCCGCAGTAATCCACCATCTTGGCGCCGCTGGCCCGATGGGTGGCATTCAGGGCTGTACGCTTCAGTGCCTCTCCCGCCGGAGCGATCAAGCCTGTTCCTCCGATTTAAACGTACTTCGTCTGCAAGAAATTCAACCTAACACAGTCTTCGCAAACCGGTCAAGGCAGGCTGGGCAGCGCGCAGAGCTCCGTCAAAGTCCGGGGTGCCGCGTATCTCTAGGGCTAAGAACTCATCATCCGTAAGTAGACCCCTCACCCACCGCCATGCGGTCCCCCCTCTCCCCTTTGGAGAGGGATAAAAATCAAAATCGCAGCCCTCTCCCTTGGGGAGAGGGGGGACCGCATGGCGGTGGGTGAGGGGTCTCGTGCAACCGAATTAACTTTGACGGGACCCTGGGGCCGCGCGGGTGCCGTTTGATTTTGTCCGCGATTGGCGTCAGAATAGGTAGCCAGGAGTTCAATCCTAAAAGTGAGGCGTTGGTTATGGGCTACAAAGAATTTCGTTGCGTCGTTTGCAACCAACCCGAGGAGCGCTGCACGTGCACGAAGTATTGCGCCCTGTGCCAGACGGATTACCGGGTTCGCCTCACCGAGGACGGCCAGTTCTACTGTGCTGACTGCCGGGAGGCATGCGGCTACAAAACTCAGGACGAGTCTTGAAGCCGAACTCTGCTATGCTATTGGTGGTCACCTCCCCATGCTGCGCCGCAGCGGGGCAACCCATGATGTGGAAGATAATTTTGAGGAAGTCAGCCGGATTTCTCCAGCTCCTCAGGAGGATCATTTGACGGTGCTGGCAGTTGCCTGGACTCCTCAGCGCACGGGAGTTCGGAAATGATCAGAATGGTCCTCGGCAGCGAGCCGCGGCTGCTGAATATCCTGCGCGCTGTGGTAAAATTTCGCGTACAGGAAGCGGGATTATCCAAATCTGACGCTGAGTACGTGGCCCTGGCCATTGATGAGGCCGCCGCGAATATCATCCGGCATACTTACTGCGGCCGTCACGACGCGCTATTTGCCCTGGAAGTCCGCCGTCTGCCGGACCGCCTGGAGTTCATTCTCGAGGATTGGGGTCCCAAGGTCCGCGAGGATCTGATCCGCCCCCGCCCCCTGGATGAGTTGCGGCCGGGCGGCCTGGGCACATTCTTTATCTATAGTTTTATGGACGCGTGCTCCTACGACCCGGATTTTAAAGAAGGTAATCGCCTGAAGTTGGTCAAGCTTTTGTCAGGAAAGGGTGCTTGCTCACATGACAGTTCAAGTACGAAATCTGGATAAGATCGCGGTTCTCGACTGCTCGGGCGACGTCGATCTGTATTCTTCGCCGCGTTTACGCGAAGCCCTGTTGGCGGAGATCAAGGCGGACGGTCCCAGCGTTCTCGTCAACATGGCGGGAGTGGCCTATATCGACAGCTCGGGCATCGCCACGCTGGTGGAGGGCTTGCAGCTTTCCCGGCAGACCCGGACGCGCTTTGGCCTGTTTGGACTGCGGCCCAATGCCCGCTCGGTGTTGGAGTTGGCGCGGCTGCACAAGGTTTTCACGATCTTTGCCGGGGAAGCGGAAGCACTGGAACAGATCGGTTCGGTGGAACCTTTTCACGGAATATGAGAAAGGCAGTGGCGAGTGAATAGTAAATGGTGAATGGTGAATAGTGAAAATCAGGTGCATGCGAACCCGTCGGGTACTTGATACCTGTCGCTCGTCGCTGCTCTTGTCACTCTTCACTCGCCGCTCGTCACCACTTACCGTTCACTATTCACCATTCACTATTTTCTCATCACTTTTCATCAAGGTAAGGCTATGACTGCCGTTCTGGCTTTCATTGGACGCAATACGCTGGGTTTTCTCCGCTACGTGAGCGGACTCTACGACCTGAGCGCCAAGGCCACCTATTGGACCTTCGTCGCGCCGTTCAAGGGCCGCCACGTGAAGTGGGGGAATACCATTCATCAGATGGTGGTGGCGGGCGTCGATTCCATCCCCATTGTCGCGCTGATCTCCCTTTTTATCGGTATCGTACTGGGCTTGCAGGGCGCGTACCAGCTTGCCAAATTCGGGGCCACGTATTTTGTCACCGCGCTGGTGGGGGTTTCCATGACGCGGGAACTGGGGCCGCTCATGACCGCCATCATCATCGCCGGGCGCTCGGGGTCGGCGTTTGCCGCCGAACTGGGCACCATGAGGGTTTCGGAGGAAATCGACGCGCTGGAGGCCATGGGACTTGATAGCGTACGCTACCTGATGGTGCCCAAGGACCTGGCCATGCTGGTTATGATGCCTTGCCTCACCGTGATCTCTGACCTCTCGGGCATCCTGGGAGGCGCCGCCTTCGAGATGGCGCAACTCGACAAGACGTTCTCCATGTGCGTTTGGGCGACGCGCGACGCACTGGTGATGCGCGACATCACCACGGGCCTGATCAAGAGCATGGTGTTCGGGCTGATCATCACCAAGATCGGCTGCTATGAGGGCTTCTCCGTCAAAGGGGGGGCGGAGGGGGTGGGCAAGGCGACCACCTCTTCCGTGGTGATTTCGATTTTTCTGATTATTCTCGCGGACGTGGTCTTTACCACCATCTTTTACTTCACGGGATAAACATGGCGAATGATTTTACCGGCCCGATGATTCGCGTGGAGGACCTGGTCACCCACTACGGTGAGCGGCTGATCCTGAACCACGTGAATCTGGACTTTCCCACGGGCGAGACCATGGTGATTCTGGGGGGAAGCGGCACCGGCAAGAGCACGCTGCTGCGCCACATCATGCGCCTGGAGCAGCCCAGTTCCGGCCGCATCCTGATCAAGAACCAGGATATCTGCCCCATGACGGAGGAGCGCTTCAACCAGTTCCGCCGCAAGATGGGCATGTTGTTCCAAAGCGCCGCGCTCTTCAACTCCATGACCATTGAAGAAAACGTGGCGCTGCCGTTGCGCGAGCTTACCCAACTCGAGGATTCCACGATCCGCATCATGACGCGCATCAAGCTGGACCTGGTGGGGCTGAGCGGATTTGAAAACTATATGCCCTCGCAATTGAGCGGGGGGATGAAAAAGCGCGCCGGCCTGGCGAGAGCCCTGGCGATGGATCCGGAAATTCTCCTGTTCGATGAACCGTCGGCGGGACTTGACCCTATTACCGCGGCGGGAATCGATTCGCTCATCCTGAAATTGAAACTCGCCTTCCTGATGACCATCGTCGTGGTGACGCACGAGCTCCCCAGCGCGTTTATGATCGCCGACCGCATCACGGTGATGGACCACGGCGAAGTGCTGGTGACGGGGACGCCGGAAGAGATTCGCAACAGCCAGCACCCCCGCGTGCTGCAATTTATGAACCGAATTCCCGAAGGCGAACAGGCGGACCAGCAGGAGTACCTGCGCTCGCTGACGCAGAACTGAGGGACGGGACAAGGGGCAAGGGATTTGGGGTTAGGGAAATAGTGAATAGTGAATAGTAAATTGTGAATGGCGAATCATGCGTCGGGGCGTGGTTTCACCATTCACTATTTACTATTTCCCGAAATTCGTATCCCCGATTTGAGGTGGGAGCTATGGCGCGTAACGAGGAGATCAAAGTCGGAGTGGTGGTGACGGTGGCGGCGCTGCTGTTTCTGGTGGCGCTGGTCTTTGTGGGCGGAGTAAATCTGCTGCGCCAGAAGAAGGTCGAGTACACCACCTACTTCAAATTCGCCGGCGGTCTCGAACCGGGTAGCGTCGTCCGCTTCGGCGGTTTCAAGGTGGGGACCATCAAGTCCGCCTCCCTCGACCAGGGGGATAGCACCCGCATCCAGGTTGTTTTGGAGGTCGATAAGGGTACGCCGGTGCGGACCAACTCCAAAGCGCGCATTTCATCGCTCGGTTTCCTGGGGGAGAATTACCTGGAGATTTCCGCCGGCACTCGCGATGCGGCGCTGCTGCCTGAGAAGAGCGAGATCCCCTCCGTGGAAATCGTCCAACTGGCGGACGTATTTAACAATGTGAATGCCATCACCCTCAACGCCACAAAACTGGTCAACGACCTGGACGACCGCGTCCTGGCGCTGTCCGATAACGCCAACCTGTTGATCAAGAATCTGAACGAGGTGGTGAGCCCGGAAAACAAGGAGCACTTCAGTTCCGTCCTGGCCAACACCGACGGGATGCTGAAGGAATCGCGCCCGCACATGGAGAAGACCCTGGCCAATCTGGAGACCGCCAGCGGCAAGGTGGCGCCCTCCATCGACAACCTCAATGTCACGATCGGCAAGGCCAACAAGATGACGGATCACCTGGATGGAGTGGTGGTGGAAAACCGCAAGGAAATTCACGACACCCTTCTGCGCCTGCAAACCTCCCTCGCCGAAGCGGAGCAGATGATCAACAACCTGGACGATACCCTGGGCGCGAATCGGGGCAACCTGGACGAGACGCTGGAAAACATCCGCGCCACCAGTGAAAATCTCAAGCAATTCACCGACACGCTCAAACAGCATCCCTACAGCCTGATCCGAATCAAGACGGAGAAGGACCGGCTGCCGCCGGGGGGAAAGTAGGCTGCCTACTGCTCCGGCCGGATTCTCGCCGGCGAGGGCTGCGGGGTGATGGTGAGCCAGTCGGCGCGCACGCGGTCCCACTCCTGGATGAGCAGGCCTTGCTCCTCAAATAAGGTGCGGATGCGCGCGGTGTCCCAACCGGCAATTTCCTCCAGAATCGGGACCATGATGCTCATGGCGTCGTCACTAAGGACAGTGCGCTTGGCAATGGGAGCAATGTGCCGGCCCTGCGAAACGGCAATGGTGAAGCCATCACGCCGGTTCACATGCAGCATGACATGAATATCCGATCCGCCGTCTCCAACGTAGAGGATGCGTTCCGGACCGACCTGAAACTTCCTCTGTAAATCATCCAGCAACGCCACTTTGCCGTATCCGGCGTTAACCCGGATAATGGATTCCACCCGCCCGGAGCGGTCGTATTGCAACTGCGTGCCATGGATATGATCGGCGGGAATGATATCCTCCAGTGCCGATTCAATGACCTCCTGCGGAGCGGCGGATATCACGTGGAAGTCAAAGCGAAAACCCGGGACAGCGCTGCCGAGCAACTCCGAGAGCTGCCGGATATTTTTCTTCAGCCGCACGGCTTTGCCCGCCTGCACCAGGTGCTCCTGGCGGACGCGGGCGCGATACTCCGGGTCATGGAGCAGGAGGTAGCTCAATTCGCCGCCTTGCTGCACCAGGTTCTGTATGGCCAGCGTCGCGACCTTGGCTTCGAAAGTCTTGGCCGGAATCCCCGCCAACTCGCTGAGAACCAGCCCGGAATCGTTGAAGCTCAAGGTCTGGTCGAAGTCACTTGCCAGCAGATACTGCTTGACCATTGGAATCGTGGCTTGCATAAGTATCCTCCTGCTTACGTAGTCTGGGGCCTCTTGGCTACGGCCAATGTTCAGATTCGATGAAGATTTGATGGCGGAGCGATTATCTGATCGATGCCATAATCCCGCAGCCAGTACAGGCGGCAACTCCTTGCCGCATCGCACCGTGGCAACGGAAAACGGATTCAGGGGGCCGGTTCGGATCTTTTAGTGGATATCCCATCGCAAGATCTACGTTAGCGGAAAGCGCCCGGTTTGGTCAAATCCATTGAATTTATGACGCCCATAAGCAGGAGACAGCGGACATTGGGCAGCCATGTCCCGGCGCGGTGAGGAATCCGGGTCAAGGGGGTGCCGGGGAAAAATACCGCCCCTTGAAAAGTTCTTGTGGTGAGAAAAACCGGTTGTGATAGCATTTCTAGTCTGCGACCCCTTTGACTGCCTGGGCGCGGAGTCAACGAGCAGAGAAGAGTCAGAGGTATGGCGCGTCGAAGAGCTTTTGCGGTTGCTGGCCCCTCCAGAATCTCCGGGGCACTTGTCCTCCGATTAGTCCTGGTGTTCTTTATCCTCTTGGTTGTCATTTTTCTGGCGCTGGCGGGAGTGGGGGCGGGCCTGACCTACTATGTGACCACCACCACCAACTCGCAGGAGGCAGTCAACCCCCAAAGTTACCTTTTGAGCAGCTACATATCGCTCAACTTTACAGACCGGTCCGGGGGAGAGCATGAGGGCTGGCTGCTGCTGGGATTGCGTGGCGCACCCGTCATCATTCTCTGTCACGGGTACGATTCGAATCGCTCTGATCTGTTGTCGCTGGGAAGCGTATTACGTGACAACCACTACAATGTGTACGTCTTCAATTTTCATGGACCCAAGGCCAGGGAAAGCCGCTCGAACCTGGGTCCCCGGCAGGCATCCGATTTAATGGCGGCAATTGAGACCGTAACCAAACAACCCGATGTCAATCCCAACCGTGTCGGACTCTACGGTACGTCCGTGGGTGGCTACGCCGCTTTGGTGGCCGCGGAGTCGAATCCCAAAGTGAAGGCCCTGGTGGTCGATACCACTTACTCGACTCCTGAGAAGATGTTTGACTCGCAGATTGAAGGCTTGTTGGGAGGCTCCAGCCGGCTTTTCCACGGTCTCACGGATGCGGAGTTTCGCCTTGCCTTGATGCGAGGTGAGTCATATTCGATGCCTGCCAACCTGCCCAAGCTCGCCAGCATGCCCAAACTTTTTATTTCCGGGCACGACAATCCCCCTTTGGCGGCGATGACCGAGGCACTTTACGAGCAGGTGCCCCAACCCAAGCGGTTGCTGGTGATGGAGCACTCGCAGTCCGGCCTGACATCCGAGGCAGAGAAGAAAGAATACGATGATCAGGTCCTCAATTTTTACCTGCAGAACCTCTCTCTCCGTGCCGACTAGCGCCGGCACGCCAACCGCGCGTTGTTGTGTGGGCAGATCGAACGGGCAAGAGGGAAGAGCAATTCCCTGGTATCTGAGCAGCGAATGAAACCCTTGGTGGTTGACAACCGTCCTCCAATTTCCGAATCGGCAGAGCCTGTCGCAACCCGGCCGCACGTGACCTTCCCGCAGCGATTGCAATACTGGGCGGCGCTGGGGGTTCTCAAAACGCTCGGCTGGCTACCCCACAAACTGGCACGCGGTGTGTGCGCCCTGCTGGCGGCCATGAGCTACTGGCTTTGGCCCCGCCTGCGGCGAGTGGGACTGTTCAATCTGCGGCTGGCCTTTCCGGACTGGACGGAACGGCAGCGGCGCCGGGTGATTTACGGTCTCTTCCAGAATTTCGGCCGCATGCTGGCCGACTACGCCCATTTCCCCCACTGGAATCGCGACAACATCGAAAGCCTGATTATTTACGATGGGTTTGAGAACTATGCGCGCGCCCAAAGCCAGGGCCGGGGGGTGCTCTTCCTGACCGCCCATTTCGGCAACTGGGAACTGGGTTCATTTGCCCATGGGTTGTACGGTTATCCCTGCCATTTCGTCGTGCGCGAAATGGACAATCCCCTGATCGATCAACTCGTTAATCGCTATCGCTGCCAGAGCGGCGGCAAATCGATCGACAAAAGCGAGTTTGCGCGGGGTGTTCTGCGGGCCTTTGCGCAAGGACACGCGGTGGGTGTGCTGACCGATCAGAACATGCTGCTGAATGAAGGGGTCTTTGTGGATTTCTTCGGTGTGCCGGCTTGCACCACCTCGGGCCCCGCACGCGTCGCACGGAAAACCGGCGTCCCCGTCATCCTGGGACTGGTGATCTGGGATGCGAAGCTGAAGAAATACCGCCTGCGCTTCGATGCCGTGGAATGGCTCAAGCGCGATGACCCCGAGGAAGAGATCCTCGCCAACACGGCGAACTTCACCCGCCTGATCGAGGAATATGCGCGCCGCTATCCGGACCAATGGCTCTGGGTGCACCGGCGCTGGAAAACCCGGCCGCCCGGGGAACCGCCCCTGTATCCCTTTTAGCTGTCAGCTTTCAGCTATCAACTTTCAGCCCATGCGGTAGCTGATTTCTTACGGCTGAAGGCTTTTTGCTCATCACTCGTCACTCATCACTCGTCACTGCTTTGAGAGGCCAACCATGAGAGTTTCTGAGATTGCAGAATTGCTGCGAGGAAATCCTGCGGGCGATACCGAGCGCGAGATTCACGGCGTGGCCGCCCTGGAAGCCGCCGGGCCCACGGACTTGGCATACGTGGAGGGCCCGCGCTCGCTCGAACCTGCCGGGGCTTCGCGCGCCGGATGCCTGCTGGTGCCGGAGGGCGTGTCCCTGCCAGGGCACACCACCATCGCTGTAGGCCATCCCAAGCTGGCGCTGATTCATGCGGCCGAGGCATTGCATCCCGCTTCACCCCCTCCGCCCGGGATTCATCCCACCGCGGTGGTGGCGCCGGACGCGCAACTGGCTCCCGACTGTTCGGTAGGCGCCAACGTGGTGATCGAAAGCGGAGTCACCGTGGGGGCGGCAACCCAGCTTCGCGCAGGAGCGTACTTGGGCGGGGGGGTACGCGTTGGGGCACGATGTGTTATCCATCCCCACGTCACCGTATACTCTGGCGCGGAGATTGGGGACCGCGTCATTCTCCACGCGGGTGTGGTGATCGGGTCGGACGGTTTCGGATACGTCCTTGCCGAAGGGCGGCATGTAAAATTCCCCCAGTTGGGAAGGATTGTGATCGAGGACGATGTCGAGATCGGGAGCAATACGACGCTGGATCGCGGCTCGCTGGGCACAACGGTGATCGGGCAGGGCACGAAAATCGACAACCTCGTGCAGATCGCCCACAACGTCAAGATCGGCCGCCACTGCATCATTGTTTCGCAGACGGGGATTTCCGGCAGCGCCGAAGTGGGCGACTACGTGGTGATGGCCGGGCAAGTGGGCGTTGGCGAACACGCGCACATCGAAGATCGCGTCATCGTCGGCGGGCAGGCAGGAGTTCTTCCCGGCAAAATTGTGCGCAGCGGCTCCATTGTTTGGGGAACGCCCTGCCGCCCCATGAGCGAATTCAAGAAAACCATCGCCCGACTGGCAAGGTTGGACGCTCTGGCGGAAAAAGTAAAGGCTCTCGCAGCACAGATCAATAAGGGCACTTAAAGGAATATGTTGGAGGGAAAAAATGGACTTGCAGGTGCGGCAACTTAAAACCGCGAAAGCCTTACTCGTTTCACTCGCAATGCTGGTCCTTCTTCCAGGTATGTCGACAATAGATGCCCTGGGACAAACGCCGGTTCGGGCAATGGGAAGCGATGCGGAAACCCCCGCGAAGCGGAAGGTCATTCTTTTCGGCATGGACGGGATGATGCCGGAACAGATTGACAGGTACAAGAACGACATACCAGAACTCGCCCAGTTTGTGGATAAGGGCTTCTTTTCGCCGGCGATTGAATCGCCCTACACCGACACAGGGACGAACTGGAACACGATCGAGACGGGCGCTTGGGTTGGCACTCATGGAATGACCGGTTTTGAGGTTCATTTGCCGGGGATGCGCCTGGGTGAGTCGATGGGCGGAGAAAATACGGGGGGTTGGCCCGAGGAACTCATGTTGGTAGATGATCTGTTCCACGCCGCTGAGCGTCAAGGGAAGCGAGTGGTTGAAATCAATTATCCGGACGCATTTCCCAAACTGCTCAAGGATGGAGTTGTGATTGGTGGCAAAGGCCTGGGAGCACACGACTGGCAGGTTCGAGGAGCGGATTACATTAGCTCCTTTCGTCAGCCCCGCAACGGCAAGCGCATGATCCTGGGAGACAAGGTGGAGTGGAAGAACGTGCCGCAAAGCTACAAAGTGCTTCAACAGGGGCTGGTATTTCTTAACGATCAACAGCGCTTCGGATGGAGCACCCTGGGCATGGTTGATGTGAGAAATATCCACAGCGAAAAGGGGGAGCGGCGATACTTCCTTATATTCAAGGAAGGCAACTCCACAAAGGTGCTCATCGCGGATTCGGCCGACGCCGCCCACCCCATAGCTGTCCTGGAAAAGGGTCAATGGAGCGGATGGGTACATGAAAACTTCGCGGGAAGCCCGACCCTGAGGCAATACAAGGTGTTAGACCTTGATGCCGAAGGGACGCAAGTGTCGATTTATGGCACACCGGCGCCCGTCCTTTCCGGCTGGGGTTATCCGAGAGGAATTGAGCAGTCTATCGTGAAGAATGCCGGTGCTTATCTCGAAGGTCTGGAACTCGCTCCAAATTCCGGTGTAGGAGATGGGTGGTATGACTGGGACGTCGCGTACGAGATCATGAGATTGCAGACCGACTTCCTGCGAAAATGCGCCGGATACATCAACAAAACGCAAGGCTGGGATCTGATGGCCGTGGTGATTCACGCGCCGGATGGCGTCAACCACATGGAAATTGGCAAGCTGGAAAGCAATGATCCGGCGGTGCGGGAGGCCGCAGATGGGCACCTGCGCGAGACCCTGCGCATCCTCTTTCAGATGGCCAGTGGCATCGTCCGGGATATCGGCGACGCCAACACCGTTGTCTGCTTCGTCTCCGACCACGGCAACCTGCCCAAAACGCATTGGGTGAATGTTCAGGGCATCCTGATGCATGGAGGTTGGACGAAATTTGTCAAAGACCAGGAAACAGGCCTGTGGAACCTCGACACGAAGCACTCGGTGGCCGTTTATGGAAACACCGGCGTTTGGATCAATGTGAAGGGACGAGAGAAGGACGGCATCGTTGAGCCGGGCAAGGAGTACGAAAACTTGCGCACCAGGATCATCCAGAGGCTGCGGGAGGTGAAAGATCCCGAAACCGGCGAAGACGCCTATGCGCTCGTGGGTAGACGGGAAGACATGGAAGGGTTGGGAATATGGGGAGACCGTACGGAAGATATCATTGCCTTCGAAAGACCTCATTATTTTGCTCAAGGAACCGCGGTGAGCTGCAACAACGCTTATAAGATTCCCGAAGTCATGATGAAGTTTTACCAAGATGGACCGGATATGATTCCATGGCCGGAAGCCGTTAAGTTGGGTTTCATATGGGGTGTGACGGCAGTGCACTGGGGCCTTCCAACCTCCTCGGCCGGCTTTGCTTCCAACCGGGCAACCTTTCTCATCAGCGGCAAGGGAGTCGTGGAAGGCAAGCGAGCCGCCCGAGTGAACCTTGTTGATGTTGCTCCAACCCTCTCCTATTTTCTCGGAATCCGTCCACCCGAGCAGTGCGAAGGGCGAGTGGTTATGCAGGCGGTGTCGAAATAGGTGTCAGGAATGGGGGGCGTAATGAAGGAAGGGTCCAGGTGCGTCAGCGCGGCATTGATCAGCATACTCGTTACGGCAGCGCTTTCAACGGAATCGCCTGCGCAGTTTCTTGTCCAAAGCGGGGAGGCCCGGGCGGCGATCGTTACGGGAAATGGATCGTTTTATCGGTTTGTCGCCGGGGAATTGCAGACATATTTCGAGCGGTTCACGGGGAGCAAGTTGGAGATTCTCGGGGTGGCGGAGGCACGGCAGAAACCTAAAGACCTCGCTTTCATCCTGGTGGGAGGGCCGCAGGCAAACGAGTTGGTTCAAGAGGCAGCGGCGAAGAAGCTGGTGAGTTTTGAAGGGCTCAAACCTGACGGGTTTATCCTCAGGACTTTACGGATGGGTGGGAGGCAGGAGCTGGTGGCAGGGGGGGATGACGAAGCGGCGACAATGTACGCGGCGTATGACCTTCTGGAGCGCTACGGTGCGGTATTCCTGCTTACCGGCGACATTCTGCCGGAGCGGCAGGGCAATCTGGAGTTGCGGAATTTTGATGTCCGCAGCGAACCAGCGTTTTGGAGGCGAGGCCTGAATACCTGGTTCGGCTATCCGAATCTCTCGATTATGTCGATGGCCGACATGCGAAAGTTCATCGACCAGATGGCAAAGATGAAGCTGAACTATCTTCAGTTCGATTGGCTTCCTTCCGAGCCCTGGTTGAAATATGAGTATCGCGGGGAAGTGAAATGGATGGGGGATGTGACCCGGAAGGAAGGGGGGTATACGCTGTTTGGGACCAATATGGGGTCGTATAAGACCACGGAGATGGTTGTGGGGCAGGATCATTTCAAGGCCGCAGGGGTCTATCCGCGACTGACTGCGCCGGAGTTTCAACACCTCGAGGATAACGAGCAAGCATTTGATGCCGCGCAGAAGTATTTGCACGCGATGCTCGCCTATGCATCGAGCCGGAAGATCAAGGTCTGGCTGCAGGATGATGGCACATCGATTGCCCCAAATCTGGCACGGTACACCACACGGACGCTGGCCCTCCCCTTCGGTGCCTTTGGCACTTTCATATGCCCAAACAATCCGGTGTCCTGGGAGCTGAACGAGAACCGGCTGAAGAGTATGGTGCAGACTTATCCGGAAGCGGACGGATATTTCTGGTACCTCCCGGAGGCTTATCCGGTCTGCTTTCAGAACGAAAAGGACCGGGAGTTCTACTGGAACTTGCGTTCCAAGTATCCCCAGGAAGCTGAGGCGTCAGCCGCGTTCAAGGGAAACATCCCCCCGGACACCAATACGGTGGTGGACTCCAACAGCGGGTCGGTTTACTTGATCCAGAAGTTGATGGAAGCGCGGGACCGAATTGCGCCGCAAACGAAAATGGGGATCGCCGGCATTGGCCGTTTGTATCTGCTGCCTGACCTCAACAAAATGTTCCCGAAGAACATTCCCTTTACGGACATGGAGTCGCGGGCAATCTGGACGCCCACGGGCGTGCCCATGGAAATGTTTGCCGGAATGGGGGAGAGGGAGAACACGCTCAGTAATCGGATCGATAACGATGGCGGCATGCTGGGGATGCAGTTTAACGTTAACCTCTTTTATAAGGATCAAGTGCTGGAAGGAGGATGGAAGTACGGGTTGGCCGGATTCGCGTCCCAGGTGAGCCGGCCGCGGGGAACTGAGACCAATAGCAAATACATGGCCGAGGGGGAATGGAATCCGCACCTCACTCCGGAGGGGTTCTATCGGGATTATGCGACGCGCATATTCGGCGAGCGGGCAACGCCGAGGATGCTGAAAGCCTTCGAAACGCTCGAGAAGAACGAGGAGTATCTGGGTTGGACGCAGCGAAACAATTTCGGCTGCTGTGGGCCGCCCCGTGAGCTCCGCATGGCATATGAATACTATAAGCAGCCCGACCCTTTCGACGGTCCCAACTTTGCGGGCTGGCAGTCCTTTCTCAACGAGTCCCACAGTCAGATCTATTACTTCTCCGAGAGTGTCAAACTGCTGAAGGAAGCGTTGGAAGATTTGCAGGGTGCCCGGACGGAAGCGAAGCCACGTTCCGAAGCCTACTCAGCTTACCTCATTAACCGCACGGAAGCCTATATCCTGCACTTGGAAACCCTGATGAGCTGGGAGCAGGCCTATATTGATCTGGGCAGCGCTTTTCAGGCCAGGAAGCAAGGGCTTGATGAGGCAGAGTTTGTGAAGCGCCTGGACCGGGACCTGCAGAGCTTTGAGGATACTCAGGCCAAAGCCCAAGCCACGGCGAAAAAGTGGTCAGAGATCATGGATCATCCTTCCGACCTGGGGGTGTTGTACCGGATTAATGTGTTTATGGTGATGGGCACAGAATTGGCGACGCAACTCATGCGGAACATCGATAATTTCCACCATGGACGTGGCTACATGCAACCGGTCAATTTCGAGAAGATCTTTGTAGCGTGGCCGAAACCAGCTACTACACGTTGGCAAAGCTCCGAGGAGGCTGCACCACAATAGGGAAAAGGGCGTGCGTGCCGGTTCGTCAGTCTCCCGTCGGAATGATCCCGGCGTTTTCGACCATGAGAATCACGGTTCGCTGAGGAGCGCGCGTCCGATGCAGAATTCCCTTGGGGACCACGAAGCCCTGCCGTGGAGCAAGATCCACGGTGCGATCCTCCAGGTCAATCAGGAATCGACCCTCGACCACATAGAAGAATTCATCGTCAGCGTCGTGTTTGTGCCAGTGATACTCGCCTTGCACAACGGCCATCCGCACCACGGATTGGTTAACCTGGCACAACGTCTGGTTGTACCACTTGTAAGTGCAGGCGTCGGCAAGAGCCTTCTCGTCGATCACTTGCAACGGCTTGAACAGGATATTCAGCCGCGTTTCGTAAGGGTAAGACTGTGCGTTGCTCACGTTACACCTCCTCTGATCCGTCACAGAAGGAATTATCGCACGCGCCTAAGCGCCGGCGCCTTGAGGCTTTCCTTAATGCCTCGCACGTTGTGGGAAGGTAAAAAATCTGGCCCCAAAAACGAGAGCGGGGAGCCGTTTCCGGCTCCCCGTCTCAGGTGATCGTCGTGAATGCCGTGGCAGCGTCCGCGGGGCGTTGCCAGCGGTGCGCACCGCAAGAGCGGTGTGATTTTCCGACTAACCTCTGCGTGCCCGGTGGAGTCTTTCCTCCCTCGGTCAGCATACCTCCTTCATACGCCTGTGCGCGGCGAATTGCAAGCCCCTTGAAGTACTATTTTCCCAACGCGGCGAGTGGCTGGCGGCCGGCAGCTCAGCGCGAGAGGGTTTATAACGTCCAAGAAAAAAAGTTTGCAAAGCCCTTGACAAACGATGAATACGCGCTTAGTATTATGAATTGCTCTGCAAGACAAATGCTCTTCAGAGTAGTGGCAGTCGGGACGCCGAGTAAGGTTTAGCGAAAAACGGCGCCGTCAGCCCACCTTCCCCAAAATGGGGACCCCGAGAACATCGGGGCCTTTAGCTCTTTGACAACTGAGTTGAGCAAGCCACGTCAATCGAAAGTTTTAGTATCGATCGCTGAG